>OKSH01001742.1_pt1 | contig 18275 bp, 13 predicted proteins | sample 1601231 | NCBI WGS metagenome assembly OKSH01 (sample SAMEA3541596, study PRJEB24748) | human gut metagenome | biome: human gut; feature: human-associated habitat; material: faeces | place: China | collected 2012 | reverse complement strand
TCCAGAAATATTACAGCCTTACGGGGCATACGGTATCGTTCCTCGTCGCCGCGATGAACAAAAACAAGTTCGATAAACTGCCGTCCGACCTTCAAAAGATGGTCGCGGCCTCGGCGAAGAAGTGGTTCGTGGATTATCAGAGGAAGGTATCTCTGAGCGAGGACGCCGGTTACATAAAACAGCTTAAGTCGCACGGAATGAGCGTCAACGGGATAACGCCGGAGAACCACGCGAAGTTTGTCAAAGCCGTGCAGCCGGTATATGCCGAATTTGAGAAAAAATTGGGCAAGGACGTCTTTGTGCTGCTGAAAAAGTATCAGTAGTTTTTACGGCAGAACCAGTGCGGACTGGCATATACATCTCTGTCCGCACTGGTCGGTCAAAGCGCAGATAGGAGTGGCTAAATTGAGTGCGGTGTTAAGGCTGTACAACAAGTTTGAAGAGTATCTTTTGGTTTTAAGTTTAGCGGTCTCAGTCGCGCTTGTCGCCCTTCAGATCGTTTTCAGATATTTCATCAACGCCTCCATCCCCTGGAGCGAAGAGCTGACGCGGTATATTTTTATCTGGCAGATATGGCTGGGAGCCAGTACTGCACTGAAATACAACGAGCATATCCGTGTTACGCTGATTTATTCCTTTATGAAAAGTGAGAAATTAAAAGCGGTCATTGGGCTGGCTGCCGATTTTATCTGGTTTTTATTCTGCGCCTATATGGTGCTGAACGGTAAAGAGCTTCTCGTTTCAATGGCAGCCAGGAATGCGGCATCTTCGGGATTGCAGCTTCCGCTTGTCTATGTTTACATGGCGTTTCCCATCGCATCATTTCTGGTTTGTTTAAGACTTTTGGGCGTATTGGCCGGAGACTTTAAGAAGCTCACGGGGAAAAGGGAAGAAGAGGGGGAAATTGACGTATGAGTGCACTTGTATTATTCGGAAGTTTTTTTGTACTGCTGCTGTTAACGGTACCGATTGGATATGCAATTGGTATTTCGAGTTTAATCGCCATCTATTACTATTCGGATATTCCGCTAATCATCATAGCCCAGAAGGCCATCACGGGAGTCGACTCCTTTCCGCTTCTGGCCATCCCGTTTTTTATGCTGGCAGGCAATCTGATGAGCAGCGGCGGGATCGCCAAGCGCCTGGTAAACTTTTTCGATTCCCTGATCGGCCATGTTACGGGCGGACTGGGAATGGTTACAATTATCGTATGCATGTTTTTTGCGGCGATTTCAGGTTCCGCAGTTGCTACCGTATCGGCCGTGGGGGCATTTATGATTCCTGAAATGGTGAGCCACGGATATAATAAGCCCTTTAGTGCAGCCCTGACCGCGGCGGCCGGAACAATCGGCGTAATCATACCCCCGTCAATCCCGTTCGTAATTTATGGGGTCGTATCGGGCACCTCCATTACGGATTTATTTACCGCCGGTTTTCTGCCGGGAATTATGATGGGAATTGCCCTGATGGTCGTCTGTTATTTTGTATCGAAGAAAAACGGGTACAGAGGAAAGGAAAAGGCATCTACCCCGGCTGAGATTTGGAAGACATTCAAGGACGCATTCTGGGCCATCCTCTCCCCTGTCATTATCCTTGGAGGAATCTACTCCGGCTTCTTCACTCCGACTGAAGCCGCCGTTATTTCAGTTGTATATTCCTTTATTATAGGCGTATTTGTCTATAAAGAGCTGGATATCAAAGGAGCTTATCAGTCCTTTAAGGATGCGATCGTGGTAAACGGCGCGACTACCTTTATGGTCGGCTTTTCCACCGTATTTGCGGCATTTCTGACAATGGCGCAGATACCGAATATGATAGCACAGGGGATTCTCGGACTGACCGGAAATGCGATACTGATTCTTTTGATTATTAACATTTTCCTGCTGATTGTGGGCATGTTCGTAGATAACATTCCTGCCACAATTATCCTGACGCCGATTCTGCTTCCAATTTGCACAGGCATCGGGATGCACCCGGTAACCTTCGGAATTATGCTGACAATGAACCTTGCGATAGGCTTTTGCAGTCCGCCATACGGCATCAACCTGTTTGTAGCCTCCTCTATTTCAAAAGTCTCGATAGAAGAGCTGACCCGGAAGATTCTGAAGCCATTGCTGGCTCTTATCGTGGTACTGCTTCTGATTACCTATATTCCGGCATTTACAATGATTTTCTTAAATAAGTAAGGAGATAATAAAAAGCTAAAAGGAAATATAATGTTTTGATAGGCGTCTGCTGAATTGGCAGGCGTCTATTTTATTGAAGGCGGTGACCTGTGCGCGGAGCGAGCAGGTTATCGTTTAACAGGAAAGTTCTCCTGTTAAATAAAAACCGCTCCGCGGAGAATTTCAAACCTGTCCCCGGAGGATAGGTTTTATTACTGATGAAATATCTAATAACTGCAATATTGAACAAATAGAGATTAAAAATATTGATTTTATGCAATAATTGTCAGATAATATTTCTGGATGTAGTCAAGGAATATTTAAAAGTTTCCGCTTGACCTGTCCCTAAAGTACACAACTATACTTTAGTAAAGGCGGTAAAAGACAGCCGCCGCATTTATTTCACAGCCGCACAATTATTTACGGGAGCGCTCCGTTGTGTAAGTTTATGGCTCTGTTGTTTTCCGGGCCGTGGCAGGCAGCTGTATGATAATATGACAAGGAGGATATGAGAAGATGAGGATGTACAAGGAGGCAGCGAGAAAGACTTACGAGCGCAGCCAGGAAGTTACGGAACTGGTCGGCAGCATTATTGAGAATGTTAAGTTAAGAGGGGATCAGGAGCTTTTGGAGCTGACAAAGAAGTTCGATGGGATTGATATGGATACGGTCCGGGTCGGAAGAGAGGAAATTGAGAAAGCATATTCTCTTGTATCGGGAGAGACAATTGAAGCAATCAAAAACGCCGCCGCCCAGATTCGTTTCTTTGCCGGGAAACAGCTTGAGTGCATGACGCCTCTGACCACGGCATCACCGGTAGCGGGTGTAACGCTCGGACACCGCCTGATCCCGGTTGAGACGGTCGGAGCTTATGTCCCTGCCGGACGCTATCCGCTTCCAAGCACGGCGCTTATGCTGGCGATCCCGGCAAAAGTGGCCGGCGTTAAAAGAGTGGTTGCCTGCAGCCCGGCATCAAAAGGATACGGAACCATTCATCCTGCTGTTTTGGTCGCAATGGATATTGCCGGGATTGATGAGATTTACTGCACAGGCGGAGCGCAGGCGATTGCTGCAATGGCTTACGGTACGGAGACGGTAAAAAAGGTAGATTTAATTGCCGGGCCGGGGAATAAATTCGTGACGGAAGCGAAGCGGCAGGTGCTGGGGATTGTCGGTATTGACAGTCTGGCAGGGCCGAGTGAGGTTTTGGTAATTGCCGACGAGCTGGCCAATCCCCAATATACGGCGATTGATTTGCTGGCTCAGAGTGAGCACGATCCAAATGCGAGGGCTACCCTGGTTACAACCTCGGAAGATTTTGCGGGAAAGGTAATGGAATGCCTGTACCAGTTTGCCGGAGAGCTATCTACCGGGGAGACGGCCAGAAAGTCATGGGAAGATAACGGAACCGTCATAATAGCCGGTTCACTCGATGAAGCAATTGCTATTTCAGATGACGTAGCACCGGAGCATTTGGAGGTTCACACGCATAACAGTGACGCAGTGGCGGCAAGGCTCAGGAATTTTGGTTCTCTTTTCATCGGAGAATATACGCCGGTCGCCTTCGGGGACTACTGTTCCGGTACGAATCATACGCTTCCTACCATGGCAACGGCAAAATATTCCAATGGAGTCTGGGTGGGCACTTTCTTAAAGACCTCCTTCACACAGCACATTTCCAGGGAGGGATGCCTGAATCTTTCCAGAACCTGCGTCCAGCTGGCGGGGGAAGAAGGTTTATTTGCCCATCAAAAATCAGTTCTTGTACGCGTGGAGTAACAGGGGATAAACGGTTACTGGATAAATTGGCGGTAATAAGCCCGCGCTGCGTGTCTGTTACCGCTGGAGAAAAAGGAGGAATAGCATGAATATTCTGCAGGGAAAAAATGTTTTTGACGTGACAGGCAAGGTAGTTATTGTAACGGGAGCCGCTACAGGGCTGGGAGAGGGGTATGCACACATCTTCGCAGAGTCCGGCTGTAAGGTGGCTTGTGCCGATATTAACATCGCGGAAGCAGAAAATACGGCCGCTGACATCAGGAGCCAGGGAGGGGAAGCGCAGGCATTCCGGGTAGATGTGACAAAGCGGGAAAGTATAAAAACAATGGTAGAGGAAGTCCTTAGAACCTACGGCCGGATCGATGTGCTTGTAAATAACGCCGGTGTTGAACACATCGAGCCGTTTACGGAGGTAAGCGAGGAGCATTACGATTTCATCACAAGCGTTAACCTGAAAGGAGTTTTCTTCACAGCCCAGGAGACAGCAAAGGCCATGAAGAAAAACGGAGGGGGTAAAATCATTAATATAGGTTCGCTTGGAAGCTATATCGGGCTTGCCGAATCCAGTGTTTACTGTACGACAAAGGGAGGTGTTATCCAGATGTCGAAAACTCTGTCAATCGAGCTGGGGCCAGACAATATCCAGGTTAACTGTGTTGCGCCGGGGTATTTTATAACACCGATGACACAGCCGTTTTATGATGATCCGGAGCACCGGGCATGGATAGAGAGCAGAATCCCTCTCCATGAATGGGGAACCGTAGCCGATCTGGCCGGGCCGATGCTGTTTCTCGCATCATCAGCCAGCGATTACATTACGGGCACCACGATTAAGGTGGACGGAGGCTGGCTGGCCTGCTGACCGTAGGTTTTGATGATAGATATACCGGGATGGGATGTAATTCAAAATAAATGATAGAAGGGAAGGGTGAGATGCAGGCTCTCAGATATTATGGTATTCATGATGTCAGGACGGAGGAAATAGATACTCCTGACTGCAAGGAGGACGAAGTGCTGGTGAAGATAGCCTACGCCGGTATCTGCGGTTCCGATCTGCATATTTACAATCAGGGAATGTTTATTCAGAATATCCCTGAGACAATGGGACATGAATTTGACGGGATAATTGTGAAAACCGGCAGCAGGATCGAAAATTTCAAGCCGGGGGACAAGGTGACGGCTAATCCGATGGTTCCATGTAAAGTGTGCAGAAGCTGTCTTAGAGGAAGCTTTAACACCTGTGAAAATCTGGGCTTTATCGGGGAGGTGTCACAGGGCTGTTTTACAGAGTATATCGCAGTGAAAGAAGAAAAACTGATAAAAATTCCGAAAGATACGGATTTGAAAACAGCGGCTCTTGCTGAACCGCTGGCCGTGGCGGTCAATATCTGCCGCAGGGCCGCCTTCATGCCGGGGGATAAAACGGCTGTGATAGGGGCAGGACCCATTGGGCTTCTTACGATTGCGCTGGCAAATCAGGTTTATGGGGTCTCTGATATCACTGCTGTGGATTTATCCGGCGACCGCCTGTCCCTGGCTAAAAAACTGGGGGCCACTAAAACGGTCGATAAACCGGACCCGGAGGAGCGTTTCACCAAGGTAATTGAGGCGGCGGGCGCACCGGCAACCTTTGCGATGGCTGCGAAACATACGTCTGCTAACGGCTTTATTTATGTGGTCAGCATATTTGAAAAGGATTTTGTATTTGATATCAATGCGATTGTCGCCTCGCAGATTTCACTGGTCGGCTGCAACGTATATACGGACGAGGATTTGAGGGAGGCAGTTTCACTGATTGCAGAAAAGAAGGTGGATATTACTCCCGTTATTTCCGGAGAATATGCGCTGAAGGAAGGAAAAAAAGCATTCGAACTTCTAAGCTCCCGGGATAAGAGTGCGGCGAAGATTCTGTTCAGGATGTGAGAGGAGGAAAACAGATGGAAGGCACTTTATTTTTAGGATACCCGTTCAGCACCGGTACCCTGATACTTGGAACAATCATAATTGCTGCGATTGCTACTTTCACATTTTATAAGGGATGGTGGAAGCTGTAGTCTTACAAAGGAGGTAAAGTATGAAAATTCAGAATCTCGGACAGGCCATGGGGATTGAGATACCGCTAATAGTTCCCGTGGTACTCATCATCTATATGATTGCCATTTTGGCAATTGGGTTATGGTCGGCAAGGAAGGTTAAAAACTCCGAGGACTGGTTTGTGGGGGGACGTTCCATGGGACCATGGATTACGGCCCTTGCGCATGGCTCCAGCTCCCTGGGCGGAGGTATGTACATAGCAGGCCCGCAGTATGGCTGGGAGGCCGGGGCATCGGCCCTGTGGGCGGCACCGGGGGATGTGTTTGGCCCTCTCCTGAACTTCGGCATTCTGGCGCGGAGAATGCGGCGTTACACGGAAAAGGCTAAGACCCTGACCATATCGGAATTTTTCGGCCACCGCTATTACAGCCGGGGAGTTAGAAACTTTTCCGTCGTAATTCTTGTTATCGCGATGCTTATCAGTCTTGTTGTGGAATATATGGCAATGGGAGTGCTCGTTTCCGCCGTGACAGGCTGGTCCTTCGTGGTTTCCCTGATTTTCGGCTGTGCCGTAATTCTCATATACACTGGTGCCGGAGGCTATCTGGCGGTTGCCTACACCGATTTTGCCCAGTCGATTCTAATGGTATTGGGAATGTTGATTCTTATACCTGTCTGTATCGCAAGTGTCGGCGGTTTGGAAGGCATGAACGCCGGGCTTTATGCAATCAATGAGGGACTTCCGACACTCTGGGGAGAAGATTACTACCTGAAGGGAGCGCCTCTTCTGATAGCGGGTATGGCCCTTGTATACTTCATCGGATATATGGGACAGCCCCACCTTATTTTAAAGACCGTGGCAATCAAGGATGAAAAGTCCATCCGTCTCGTTCCGATGATAGGAGCGGTGTTTGGTTTCCTGCTGGCATTCGGCGTTTATACGCTGGGATGTGTGGGCAGGGTGGTTTACCCGGATATTTCCATGCTGCCGGGAGGCAATGCGGAGTATGTACTTCCGATGCTGGCGCTGACAAAGCTTCCGTCTTTCCTGGCGGGCCTTCTGCTGGCCGGAGCCTGTTCCGCCGTTATGTCTACGGCAAGCGGCCTTCTGCTTGTAATCGGCTCCGCCATAGGCAATGACCTGTACCGTAATTCCGTTTCAGGAAAAAAAGCATCGGAAGAACAGGTTATGAAGGTGACTAGAATGTCCACCTACCTTCTCGGAATCGTTTCCGTGGCAATGTGCTTTATCCCCATCTTCCAGCTTGGCGTATATCAGCTTACCTGGATAGCCTGGTCGGTGCTGTCACCGGCATTTATCCCATGTATTGTCGGCGGCCTTTATTGGAAGAGAGGGACAAAAGAAGGAGCCTATGCTGCTATGATCTCCGGCTCTCTGGTAGGTGCATTCTGGTATTACCTGTTGCAGGAGAGAACGAATATCCATACCTTTTTCGCGGCATTGGTGATAGCGATAATTGCATACATTGTAGTAAGTCTACGGACGCAGAAGCCGCCGAAGGAGATTGAAGATTATATATCCTATGCAGGCGCATATGAGGATACGGAACAGGATACTTCAGTCAAGTCGGGGATTGTTATGGATTCCGGACAGCTTGCATTGGTGCTTGCAGGCAGATAGAAGCTCATTCAGAGGCGTTACAGGGGGATGCTATGGAAAGAATTCATGTTATGACGGGAGTCCGTTATAAACCGGAACATTTAATTGAGCGTCTTAGCAGAAAGAAAAAATTCCATTGTCTCAGCTGCAGATATGTGTCTGCGCTCTACAGTCCATGCTGGATTTTCGAATTCAGGGTGCTTTTGCAGGCGTCAAAGAATACCAGCCGTTACGCCGGGTACTACGCCGGTGTGGATGAGCTCAACATGGCTCCGGGTAAAATACAGATTCTGCCCGGCGCAGAGGAACGGGTAGTCCCTGCCTGTTCGGTACTTAAAAGCAAAAGCAATGAAAAGGAGGCGGCAGGCATGGCCTGGGACTACAATAAAAACTGGATTACAATAAAATACAAAAATCTGTACGCTCCTCCTGTCCTGGAAGAGTATAAGGCGCATCTGTATTATAAGATATTGTACCTGATGGAATTTTACAATCAGGAGTGCAAAGAGACAAAATATATGGTTTTAGACTCACTGACCGGGGATTTGGAAAAGGTTATGGAGAGCGAATGACATAAGGCGGAGTTACGGAATAAAATTTCCGTGATTCCGCCAAAATTTTTCTTATGGAGTGAGGGGGATTAAAACGGATGCAGCCGGTACTTAATCCGGTTCAGAAGCAAAATCACCGGGTTCCGGCCTGCTGTATTCTTTGAATGGAATAATAATTCTCAGAATCCAGAAATCTTTATTATTCGTGATCATGGGACTGATAAGCCACTCCTCCACGGACCAGTCGGCCAGTTCATAGCCCTGGGATTTTGCCCAGCAGAGCAGTCCGGTATAGGTATTAAGCAGCCTCTTGTCTTTCGGCGTGCCGATATGTACTGCACAGACACCGCGGAAGGCAGGGATTTTATCATAGTGTAGGCAGGGCTTTTTTGTGTCAATCACCGGAACCGCAATCTTATAACTGTGTACTTTATGGTCGAAGGAACAGGTTTTACTGTCAAAATGATTGTAAAGCACATAGAGGAGAGCCCCTAGGGAGGCAACATTTACTTCCTGGGACAATGTCTGGATTTTTGCCATATATTCGATATCATAACAATCTTCATCCTCAAAATTGGTGCGGTAAGACAGAGAAATAATCGTCTGCTCGGGAAAATCAGCTATTTCGTAGCCCAGGTCGGTGTCTATCTTGTGATTGTGGAGCTTCAGAACAGAAATAGCCTCTATCAGCTTTGTGTATACGATCATACTTTGTTCATAGCGCAGAAGGCTGTCCTGAAGGTTATCCCTGGCGGCAACCATCTTTTTTTCAATAGACATCTGAATACTGCCGATATTCCGCCCATATATGATATCCTTGATTTCACTGAGCGACATATCGATATTTTTCAATGCCTTAGCTGCAACGATTTCACAAATATGCTGGTGAGTATAGTATCTGTAATTGTTGTCCTTATACCGTGGTACGGCGCTCAGCATGCCCCGTTCTTCATAATACCGCAGTTGCTTTCTGCTAACATCGCATAACTGGCAGATTTCATTCGTATTATAAGTTTTCAATCATTCCCTCCGTTCCCGTCGTTCATATAGTCAGAATTGTGAAAGTGTAGCTGCAGCATCCGGCGCTGATGGCTTAATGTTTATTATAAAGTATAAATAGCATGATTTGCTTTGTCAACAAGATGGAGCTGCTTTGGAACAAATAGGGGAAATTTGGTAGCAATTAGAACATTCAGGTAGAGTTATTGAGAAAAACGTTATTTCATGCTAAAATGTTAAACAAGGACGGCCAGTATTCCTGGCTGCAGTTATAATATTCAAAGGAGGAAAAAAATGGGAAAGGGTAAAGGTTTTATTCACGAGTTTGAGAAATTTATCAGCCGCGGCAATGTGATGGATATGGCAGTCGGTGTTATCATTGGAGGCGCTTTTTCTTCCATTATCACATCTCTGGTAGACGATATCCTCTCACCGATTCTGGGGATATTCGGAGGTTTGAATTTCGATGAGCTGTCGCTGAACATCATGGGCGATGTTACATTGAAATATGGAAAATTCCTGACGGCGGTCATCAATTTCCTGATTATGGCCCTTGTTATATTCTGCCTCGTGAAAGCGATGAATGCACTTTCATCCAAAATGGTACATAATAAGGAAGCAGCGCCGGCAGCACCGACAACGAAAATTTGTCCGTTTTGCAAGAGCGAGATTCCAATCGGAGCAACAAAATGTGCTCATTGTACCTCTGAACTGACGGAAGATGCGGGTTCCGTAATTAACGAAGCGGCAGCAGCCGGGGAATAATAATCATATTGATATTGGATAATGGTGACTTTCATGCTTCACGCACAGGTCACAGCATTCAATAATTTAGTTAAGCAGGTGAGGACGCCGCCGGGACGAAAGACTCCGCCAGGTGTATCAGCCCCGTCCACTGGCCTGCGGCCGCTGATTGTCTTACGCATTATTTAATATATTTGATATTTATCAAAAATTGAGCGGAATTAAGACCGGAAGAATATCACCGGTTTTAATTCCGCTCAATTTAGTGTGATTGATGGCTGTGACCTGTACTCGAAACGTGCAGGTTATTGTGCGGTGTGGTGTAATTACAGTAATATATATTATTTATCAGTATTATGTAGTGGCAGCGACAAGGTCCCGCCCCCTTTGAGGCTGGAGACAATCAGCGTCCGGAACGGACCATGTCCGGTGTCGCGAAAACCTCCGCCTGAGTCTTACGTCCCCGGCGATAACCTGACCTGGGGAAGTAGGCGGAATCAATTGCGGAGGGGACATGGGAGTCCGCCGGTGCTTAGCGAGGTCCCTCACGAGCTTAGCACTGCTGCGCACTCCAAAGAGTGCAAACGGTCCCCGCAGCAATTCATTCCGGCCGGATTCCCCCTCCACGACCAACCTCCCACGGGGACGGAAGACTCAGACAGCCCCCCTCACCACACCGGACATGGTCCGTTCCGGCCGCGTCCTCCGGGCCTCAGTTAAATCCCCATCTGTGAAATCTCTGTGAAACTGTGGAAACTCCCCCTATAATCTGATAAAATACAGATAAAACATAGATAAAACGCGGCTGTGCGGCAAAACTGTATATACAGAAGAGGTAAACAGCGGGCGAATCATAAATCAGATAACACAGAGGTGAATCATATGGAAATATTAAAAGTGCTGGTAGTGGACGATGAAGCAAGAATGAGGAAACTGGTCAGGGATTTCCTTACGGTCAAGGGATTTCTGGTGGTGGAAGCCGGAGACGGGGAGGAAGCGATTGACATTTTTTTTGAACAGAAGGATATTGCACTGATTCTTCTGGATGTGATGATGCCGAAGATGGACGGCTGGGAGGTTTGCAGAACTATCAGGAAATATTCCCAGGTTCCGATAATCATGCTGACGGCGAGAGGGGAAGAACAGGACGAGCTGCAGGGTTTCAGTCTGGGAGTGGATGAGTATATTTCAAAACCGTTTAGTCCCAAAATTCTGGTTGCCAGGGTGGAAGCAATTCTTCGCAGAAGCAGCACGATGTCCCAGGAAGTAATCGACGTGGGAGGGATCCATATTGACAAATCAGCCCATCAGGTTCTGGTGGACGGTAAAAATGTGGATTTAAGCTATAAAGAATTTGAATTGATTACGTATTTCGCAGAGAATCAGGGAATTGCACTCTCCAGAGAAAAGATTTTGAATAATGTTTGGAATTACGATTACTTTGGCGACGCCCGGACAATCGATACCCACGTGAAAAAGCTCCGCAGCAAGCTGGGCGATAAAGGCGATTATATTAAAACCATCTGGGGCATGGGATATAAATTTGAGGTAGACGGATGAGACACAGGACGCTGAAGTGGAAATTTACAGTAACATTTATCAGCATGATGGCCCTGGCCGTGACGGCTACATGGTGTATCAATAACTGGTTCCTGGAGGGCTATTACCAGAATTATAAAATAGGCGTTCTGGAGAAAGGCTACCATGCGATTGATACGATTGTGCTGGAAGAGAAAAAAAACGGAGGAAGCGCTTTGGAGGGCGCGGAAGATGAGCTTAACAGTTCCGCTGATTTTTTTACTGTCGGAAATCCGGATGCGGGAAGGCAGAATCGGGGGCGAAACTATCCGGAAGAAGAGCAGGAAGATGGTTCTTCGGAAAGTCCCGGCGCACAGGGAAGCAGCGAAGCCAGCGGTGTTGCAAAGCTGGCTGAGGTGGTACGCTATCTGAGGGATACGTCCAATATCACACTGCTGATCTGCGACAGTATGAACGGTAATATCCTGGTATCTTCTATGAAAGATATTCAGGTAATGAAGGACAGGGTGAGCCAGTATATTGTAGGTAGGAATGCTCCGCACAGGGAAATCCTTAAAGAGCATGAAAATTATATGATACAGAAAACATATGATCCCAGGACAAAAACAGTCTATCTCGAAAGCTGGGGCTTTTTCTCCGATAACGGCACTATCTTTATTATGACGACGCCCCTTGACAGTATCAGGGAGAGCGCGGCCATATCCAACCGGTTCCTGATGTATGTGGGGATCGCCGTTATCCTGGTCAGCAGCGTCATTCTCTATTTTATAACGAGAAGAGTCACGGCTCCGATTCATGAGCTGTCACAGCTCTCTGAAAAGATGTCCAACCTGGATTTTGAGGCTAAGTACGAAGATACCAAACACCCGACAGAGGAAATCAGCACACTCGGCAACAGCATGAATGTCCTGTCCGACAAACTGAGAGACACCATCGGGGAACTGAAGGCCGCCAATATCCAGCTTCAGAGGGACATCGAAGAAAAGACGCAGATTGATGAAATGAGAAAAGAATTTATCGCCAATGTCTCCCATGAACTGAAGACGCCCATCGCACTGATCCAGGGATATGCAGAGGGGCTGACGGAGGGAATGGCGGAGGAGAAGGAGAGCCGGGATTATTACTGCGAGGTCATCATGGATGAAGCAGGCAAGATGAATAAGATGGTAAAACAACTGCTTACGCTGACCGCGTTGGAGTTTGGAAATGAACAGACGGTGATGGAACGGTTCAATCTGACAGAGCTGATCCAGGGAGTGATATCGGCGGCAGGCCTGATTCTCCAGCAGAAGCAGATAACCGTAGAGTTTTCTTGTACGGAACCGCTTTATGTATGGGGCGATGAATTTAAAATAGAGGAGGTAGTGACGAACTATTTCAATAATGCGCTCAACCATGCGGAGGGTGATAAAAAGGTAATAATCCGCGCGGAGAGGAATGAAGAAGAGGTAAGGGTCACTGTATTTAATACGGGCCGGCCGATACCGGAAGCGGATATACCGAATCTCTGGACGAAATTCTTCAAGGTTGACAAGGCCAGAACGAGGGAATACGGAGGAAGCGGAATCGGATTATCAATCGTAAAGGCGATTATGGATTCCCATCATAAGAAATATGGCGTCAGGAACCTTGAGAACGGCGTGGAATTCTGGTTCACGCTGGATTGCAGCAGGAAGGCCTGACAGGAGCGGTAAAGGAGAGGATATAATGGCAGACAGGGCGGATAATGGGATTAGAAAACAGGATAATTACGGGACAGCGGATTGCGCCAATATAATTGCGCCCGACGGAGAGTACGAACAGATGGAGCCGCTTGACAAGGCGGCGGGATTCAGGATACGGCCCGGGCTGTATGGAAGCAATGGGGCGACTGCGCTGCCCGGCGCCGTCAATTTCACCGTCCATTCCCATGGGGCGTACTCCTGTGAACTGCTGTTATATCACAGAATGGAGAACAGTCCGTATGCCGTGATACCGTTTCCGGAGAATTACAGGGTGGGAAATGTCTATTCCATGATCGTATTCGGGCTTAAAATAACGGAATTTGAGTATGCCTACCGGCTGGACGGCCCTTGGGATCCGTCAAAAGGACTGCTTTTTGATAAGACAAAGCCGCTTCTCGACCCATATGCCAAAGCGATAACCGGCCAAAGCGTCTGGGGAGTGAAGCGCAGTGATGAAGATCAGTACCATGCCAGAGTTGTCAGAAATAACTTTGACTGGAAGGATGTGTTCCCTCCCCGGCTTTCCATGAGTGAATCCATCATATATGAAATGCATGTGAGGGGCTTTACGAATCATCCGTCTTCCGGAGTTAAGAATCCGGGAACCTTTGCGGGGCTGATGGAGAAGATTCCCTATCTGAAAGATTTGGGGATTACAACGGTAGAGCTGATGCCGATCTTTGAATTTGATGAGACACAGGATGCCCGGGTGGTTGGCGGAAAAAAACTCTGCGACTTCTGGGGATATAATACGGTAAGCTTTTTTGCCCCGAACACCAGCTATACGGCGGCCGATGAATACAACCGGGAGGGGGAAGAACTCAAGACTCTGATCAAAGCGCTGCATGAGAACGGAATGGAGATTATTCTGGATGTCGTATTTAACCATACGGCTGAGGGCAATGAGCATGGCCCTGTGATTTCTTTTAAGGGCTTCGACAACAATATATATTATATGCTGACCCCGGAGGGCTACTATTACAATTTCAGCGGCTGTGGAAATACGCTGAACTGCAATCACCCGATAGTGCAGGAGATGATCGTGGAATGTCTGCGTTACTGGGTGACATCCTACCATGTGGACGGTTTCCGGTTTGATTTGGCCAGCATTCTCGGGCGGAATGAGGACGGGGCGCCGATGCTGAATCCTCCGCTCTTAAAGAGACTTGCATTTGATCCGATTCTGGGAGATACGAAGCTGATCGCCGAGGCCTGGGATGCAGGCGGACTCTATCAGGTGGGCAGTTTTCCGGCTTTCAGCCACTGGGCCGAGTGGAACGGAAAATACAGGGATGAGCTGAGGAGCTTTTTAAAAGGTGATTACTGGCTGGCTCCCCAGGCCGTGAAAAGAATTGCCGGATCGCCGGATTTGTACCGCTCGGAGAAGGATTACCAGGGATATAATTCATCGGTTAATTTTATCACCTGCCATGACGGTTTTACCCTTTGTGATCTCTATTCCTATAATCAGAAGCATAATGAGGATAACGGCTGGAACAATACGGACGGGACCGATGACAACAGAAGCTGGAACTGCGGAACGGAGGGCCTTACTGATGATGAGAGAATTATCAGGCTGCGGCTCAAGCTGATGAAGAATGCATGCGCGGTCCTGCTGTGCAGCAGGGGGACCCCGATGCTGCTTTCAGGAGACGAATTCGGTTTCTCTAAGCATGGTAACAACAATACATACTGCCAGGATAACGAATTATCATGGCTGGATTGGGGACTGGTGGAGAAAAACCAGGAATTGTTTCAATTTATCAGGAAAATGATACATTTCAGAAAAGAACACAAGGTCATCGGACATGAACTGGGAACGGCAAGATGCGGTTTTCCTGCGGTCAGCGTGCATACATTGAGAGCCTGGGATTCTTCCGTTACAAATGAAACGCGAACGGTGGCAGTCATGTTCGCAGGATATGATGAGGAAAGAGAGACAGATGATATTGTATATCTGGCGGTAAATCCATATTGGGAGGAACAGTATATGGAGCTGCCGAAACTTCCGGCTCACAGCCGATGGAGACTGGCGGCGGATACCTCGGATGAGCAGCCGGAACGTTCTTTATCCGGAAATGAGCCGTGCCGGATTGGCGCACGCTCCGTTATGGTTCTGACCGTCGCAGAATGTAAATAAAACGATAAAAAAGCAAAAAGGAAGGCGGGGAGAATTGACACCCGAAGCCTGCTGTGCTATAGTTTCGCATATCAAAATGATAACGAATTTAGGACGGTTACGGCAGACAGGAGGAAGAGCGGTATGGGAAAGAAATCAGTCAGAACCGCATTATTTCTTCTTCCGGCCGCCTTCTGTCTGCTTATATTATTTTTCAGGCCCCACAGTCTTAATCAGGTCCGCCCGGTTACCGGCGGAGATAAGGCTGATGGGTTTTTTTGTGCCTTGGAGACGGAGGCCGGCAAGCAGGAAGGAGAAGACCGCAGATTTCTCCCTGCGGCACAGCCTGTCTCTTTTTCGGTAAAGGCCGGATATAAAAACGGTCTGTACATAAAAGAGGAGGAGCCTGACTTGGACAGTCTGCAGCCTCCTGAGGGCGGAGACTGCCCTGTTTTCTTTACAATCCCCTTTTCGGACAGCTTTGCCGGCTTAAAGGGAAGCTTTTGTCTGCATCTTTGTACCGCGCTGCTCCAGATGGGCAGCGCTCTGTATCTTGTCTGTATTCTCCATAAAAGAGATGGAAAAAAACGTGTTACCGCCTGAAATTGGATTATGTTCAGCCGAAAGAAAGCCGGGCTGCACCGTTAAATTATATTGCAGGAGGAATACACGTGAAAAATACGAAAAATCATATATGGATAGCTTGCATCGTCATAGCTGTCTTTGTTTATGCTGCCATTTTCGGATGCGGTGACGATGTAAAGGGAATCAGGGAAATGCGTTTCGGAATTGATATCCGGGGCGGAGTGGAGGCAGTATTCGAACCGGCAGGGGATTACCGGCCGTCGGAAGGGGAACTGGAATCTGCCAGAGATGTGATAGAGGGCAGGCTGGATGCCAAAAATATTCTGGACAGGGAAGTGACGGTTGATAAAAAGGCAGGCCACGTCATTGTCCGTTTTCCCTGGAAATCGGATGAGAAAAATTTCAATCCGGAGGAGGCGATTGCCGAACTGGGAGAGACGGCCCGGCTCTCCTTCCGGGATGAAAAAGGAAATGTGCTGGTGGAAGGAAAGGATGTAAGCGGCAGCGAGGCTGTCCGGGATCCGAAAACAGGGGAAAGCGTCGTCAGCCTCTCCTTTGACCACGCCGGGGCCGCGGCATTTGCAGAGGCTACGGGAAGACTGACCGGGCAGAGGATCGGCATTTATATGGATGAAACACTGATATCGGCGCCGGTCGTCAGGCAGGCGATAACGGATGGCACAGCCATGATAAGCGGTATGAATTCCCCGGAGGAGGCAAAACAGCTGGCGGAAAAAATACGTGCAGGCGCATTGCCGTTTTCCATGAAAACCACCAACTATAATACAATCAGCCCCACGCTGGGAAACCAGGCCCTTCAGTCCATGGCGGCGGCAGGGCTTTTCTCCCTGCTTCTGATCTGCCTGTTTATGATGACATATTACAGGCTGCCGGGAATTGTAAGCTGCCTGACGCTGCTGTTTCAGATGTCATTGCAGGTGCTGGCAATTTCGATTCCCCAGTATACGATCACACTGCCGGGTATTGCAGGGCTGATTCTCTCGGCCGGAATGGCGGTGGATGCGAATATTATCATCAGCGAGCGGATCAGTGAGGAATTGAGGAATAAGATGACGGTAAAGCAGGCGGTGAGAAGAGGATACAAAAACGCATTTTCTTCTGTCCTGGACGGAAACATAACCACTGCGGCCGTAGCCGCCATCCTTATGTTCTTTGGCTCCGGAACCATGCTGAGCTTCGGTTATACGCTGCTTACGGGAGTTCTTATCAACCTTTTTGCCGGAGTGTGGATGTCCAGGGCAATTCTTAACTCCCTGACAGAGTATCCGGCTTTCTGCAAAGAGCGTATGTTCCGGAAGAAGAGAGAAAAAAAGGTACTGGGATTTTCCAAAAAACGAAAATGGATTCTGTGCTTTACCTGCTGCGTGCTTCTTATGGGAACCTTACTCAGCGCTAAGAATGGAATGAAATTGGATACGCAGTTTACGGGAGGCGTTATTCTCAAATATACCTATGCTCAGGAAGCAGACCCTGAAGCTGTCAAAGCCGGAGTGGAAAATGAACTGGGCCGCCCTGTCAGCGTACAGACATCGGAGGATCCTCTGACCGGTGAAAAAAAGCTGGTTCTGACTCTGGCTGGCAACCGGGGAATCCTGCCAAAGGAACAAGCTCAGGTAACAGATTTTTTAAACAGCCTGGGCGGAAACTTTGCATTATCCGAGACATTTGCCGTAGAGCCCTATATCGGGGCTAAGGCACTCAAAAATTCGGTGACGGCAGTAGTTCTGTCGGCCCTTTTCATTATTGTCTATATCAGGTTCCGTTTTTCCTCACTGTCGGGGCTGGCAGCCGGGATGTCGGCTATCCTGGCCCTCGTTCACGATATTCTGATAGTTGTCTTCATTTTTGGGATTTTCAGAATACCGGTTAATGATGCATTTGTAGCGGTAACGCTTACAATTATCGGTTACTCCATCAATGACACAATCGTACTCTATGACAGGATACGTGAAAACATGAAAGAGGCGGGAACGAAGACAAGCCTGGCCGGCCTGGTGGACAGGAGCATCACGGAAACGCTGGGGCGTTCCGTCAATACGGCGCTTACGGTTGTCATGAGCATTTTTATCGTATATATCTTTTCGGTTATTTACAGAATTGAATCGATCCAGGTGTTTTCACTGCCTCTGCTTGCCGGCCTGATCAGCGGATGCTATTCCTCCGTATGTATTGCAGGTCCGCTGTGGGCATACTGGGAGGAAAGAAAATTGACGAAGAAGGGGAGGGAAAAGTAAAATTGGAATGGAGATTTAACTGAGGTTGGAGGACGCGTCCGGAACGGGCCATGTCCGGTGTGGTGAGGGGGATGACTGAGTCTTCCGTCCCCGTGGCTAGGTTGGTCGCGGAGGGGGAATCCGGCCGGAATGAATTGCTGCGGGGACCGTTTGCACTCTT
>OKSH01001738.1_pt1 | contig 18318 bp, 19 predicted proteins | sample 1601231 | NCBI WGS metagenome assembly OKSH01 (sample SAMEA3541596, study PRJEB24748) | human gut metagenome | biome: human gut; feature: human-associated habitat; material: faeces | place: China | collected 2012 | reverse complement strand
TATGGGCATCATCCTGTCCCTGGCCTACGGCGAGGACGACCCCAGGAAGTGGGGAAAGAATATGGCCGGGGCCTGGCTGGACGCCGCCGCCATGCGCGTGCCGGTGTTCGGCAGCCCTGTCGCGGCGCTGATCACAGGCGAAACCTGGCGCGGCATTTCGGCGGTGTACGACCAGCCCTGGCAGATGGCAAAGCGCGCAAGCGGAGCCCTGCACAAAGGCAGCGGCAACGGCCTCGCGTTGTCGCTGGCCGACATCATCAGTTTTGAATTGAAGGTTCCCGCCAGCCGCCTCGGCAGGAACGCCGTGCGTGGTTCTGATCAGTGGCGGAAGGGCGAGGGAACGCCGCTGTCGGTCTTGATGCCGAGGCCGGGCAGGTAGCACACTCTCAGAACTGCATGAAATAACAGGTCTGGCGGTAGGAATCGCCAAAAACACAACCCCGGTGGAAGAACTCTCCGCCGGGGCTGTGTACGGGCCATATCGTATGGGCGTTAGGATTTGGGAATGGACTTGTCCAGCAGCTTGTTTCTACAGGATGGGACTTTCCCTGCATCAAGCATCCAGCGGAAGTAGGCGTAGCAATCGCTTTTCGCGCCTTCTTTGCGCAGCGTCTCCGCATCGTTCATCCATACGAAGAAGACTTCTTTATCAGTGCTGAAAAATTTGAAGAACATGCGGTAACGAGAGGGCAACAGGCGTTTTATCCTGCGCCAGTCCCGGTGCTCGGTCCCAAGGGTATTCCCGAGCAGATAGTCCGGCCGGGTGGGATCCTGACGCGCTTTTTCCATTCCTCGCACAGCGCCCACATACAGCCGCACATCAGGATGATTGCGCAAATCCTGATTCTCCCGGCGCAGCCGTTCGATGTTCCGTTCGAGCTGCTTCAAGCGGCTGTCAAGGTGGCGGGTAATATATGCGGCCCACATATCGGCTAGTCCACGTACTGGGAAAGTTCGTCGGCAAACTTCTTCATTTCAGCCCACCGTTCGTCGCTTATCTTTGATGCCGCTGGCAGATCATCTCCCGGCAAGGCTGCGTGCAGTCCGGCAACGGCTTTCTCATCGTTCTCGCCGTCGATATTCAAAAGTGTTGCGGCTTGGGACAGCACAGAGCTGAAAATCCCCATTTGGGCGACCGCATGTATGATGTCCGCCGCCGCATCCATATCGCCGATATCGACCGCGGTGACGATAAGGCTGTCGATGAATGCCCAATCGTTCTGCTGTTTGCAGAGTGCCAGGCTTTCGCGGATTTCCTGGGATGCTTTTTCCGGATATCCGTGATTGGCGAGTAAAACCGCGTAATTGGCATGTACATCAAGGGAATTCGGAGCGATTTGAAGGGCTTCCTCAAAGCAGCGCATGACCGAAGCGGCATCCCCGTCAACGGACGCCAGCAGAGCCTGTAAAATAAGCGCGCGGACGGGATCATGTCCCATTCCGGCGTCGATAGCCTTTGTGATTTCATAGCGGTCAATATCGCCCAAGCGCCTGCCGTCCTGGATCACGGCATTGAGCTTGGCGACATATTCGTTGATCTTAGGCGCGGGAACCGGCATTGCATACCTCTCTGGCCCAGAGGATACCGTGCGGGCTGATGAAGCTCAATAAATTTTATTTTGCCCTCTGAAGCAAAGGCACGCTATGGCGCTGGCTTTCTGGCCCGCGTCCAAGCAGGCCTACAACGCGGCAAGGGACTCCACAATCTGTGGTTATACCGAGATGGAGAGATAAAACAAAACTATGAAACGGCTCTACATAATTGTTGTCGAGCTTTCGGGGGAATTTGAATTTGTTCTCTTTTAAAAATAACAGAGCGTAAATCCTGTAAAAAATTATTTACACTTGGCATGGATACCCGCAAAGGGTCTATCCGACCTCTATTGATAAGGTCACATAGTGTTCTTGCTGAGTACTCACCAATAATTTCTCTCAAAATTGTTTTTGCATAATGTGGACTCGCATCGTTTCCAGATAATTGAGTCTCTAATTTTGCACAATTTTGCTTTTGATAACTCTCTCTTAAGGCACATAGTAACCATGCTTCAGAAGTTGGGCATGGAACAATAGGACAAATATGAAAAATATTACTGTCTTGCGAGAAACAGGATACTGTTTTTATTGAATCCCGAATTTTTGTATTTCGTCTAATATCATGAGAGCGATTGTCAGTATCTCGAAATAAAATAGGAAGTACGTCATCATTTTCTTGCTGAGAGAGTGCTATTGCCGCCGCCATTAAAGCGCGCGTCCTCTTTTTCCCTTCAGCGCAGTCATTTTCTCTTCCACTTGAAATTGCCATAGGCATAAGCCGCTTACATATACCAGTAATATAAGTTTTAGGGGCAAACCAAAATTGTCCAACTGTTAGGGTAGATTCTATATGGGCTTGAATGAATTTTTCAATAAACAGTGTAATCGGACCAAGAGTCCAGCTACCAGGCGGGCATAAATCAGTGGAAGTCGCACATCCGATGTCTGTTGGCCCTTCTCCTGTAACCAAGACTAACATTATTCTAACCCTTTTTCTTCAAGCGCGTTAATTTCTTCAGAAATTTCACTTGAACTAGAATCAAGAAAAGCCTCTCCAGGTCCTAAAAAATCAAGTTTCTCATTGATGCCTGGAAGAGAGAAGAACTTAACTGCCCCTGAATTTCCAGCTTCCTTTCTATACATGAGAATCACAGAATCCCGTGCGACCTTTTCATCAATATAATTAAGAATAACAGGATTATGTGTTGTTATCAGTATTTGTTTGTTACAATCCATAATAAAATTTATAAGCTTTTTCATTACCTCAGGATTAAGCCCATTTTCAATTTCATCAAAGATAATAAATGTATCAAGTGTTTCAATTTCTGTAAGAAAGGCAAGGATCCTTAATAACCCATCGCAGGTGTGTGTAGCCGATACTCTAATAATTCCAGATTCAGACTCTTCAGTAAATTCAATATCTGTCCAGCCAGCTCTCCGGGTTATTGCACGCGCCGAATGGAACCATGGGTAAATATCTTTTAGTCTAGAATTAATTCTATCTTTTTGTACTGATGAAAGGCCAGAAAAGACACCTGCGACACGCTCTCCTCCACGCCCAATACCCCCGGATGTACGCCGAGATCTGGCTCGAAGCTGTAAGGAATTAAGTGTGTCAAAAGAGTGCATTCCCCTTATATACGAGGAAAATTTATTAGCTGTATTCCCATTTTTGATAAAATTTTGTTTTAAATGAGCTAAGATAGAGCCTTCGAATTCATTTACAATTGGATATATGCTATTATTACAAGTAACTTTTCCTTCAGAAACGCTGATAATGTGTTCATCATCAATCAGCATTTTTTCTGTTATACATCTTCTGAGTATTGTATTGTATGATGCTTCCCATGAAATGTATTTTTCATCAAAAAAACCTTCTAATTTAAGTGAGATCGTGCGCATTTTTTTAGATGACATAATATCAAGCGGATTCCAGCCACGACTATTAAACCAGCTTGTGAGATTTCCCCGAAAAATTGCGCCAATGAAATCAAGACATTGGAGTACAGTGGATTTTCCGCTACCATTATTACCAATTAAAAAAAGTATATTCCCATCTTTTGGAAAAGGAAGTGAAAAATCATTCAGCGATTTAAATCTATCAATATGAAGAGCGGTAATTCTGTCCATCATAGTTTAGCCAGTGTTTAAAATAGCTGAATGGGTCTAAAAGATGACCAGTATGAATTTGGATTTGCCTCCGGTAGACATTGGGCGGGTCAGGTGAAAATGCATCTTGGCATGGGTTCCCTAATGTCAGCTACGAAGTGCAATTAATTACTGGAGAGCTACGAAAACTTTATAATCCATACCATGTGATGCATTCAAAGCCAAGCTATTTTCCCCAGTGGACGCGACGAAAAACCTCTGTCGCTCCTACGTGTCTCCCGCGTACCAAGGCTTATGGCCACCGCTCTGGCCCATTCCGTCGCCTCACACTGCCGCAAATAAGCTAGCATCCGCGCATCACCGGTGACATGCTCATTCCGTAACGCCCCGGTCATATCCACGTCCGCAGCGCGGCGCACCCGCTCAACGCTCATAGACCTGCCCATGGCAAATTCAATTCAGCAGCCCGCGCACCGTGTCGCCATAAACATCCACCTGCGCGTCCGGCACGGCCTCCCGCACTGCGTCGGGCCTGTTCAGAAGCGCGCTGATCACCACTCCGGCGTACTCAGTTTAGCAGATCCCGCACGGTGTTCCGGTACGTGTCGAGATTGTTCAATGGCAGGCGGGGTGTTGCGGTTTCACTGTCGGGTTCAGGGATAGTAAAGATGTTGATGACCTCACCCGCTTGGGCAATGGCTCCCCAAATCCATAAAATCATAAATCCTTTTGCTACGTTAGCCCAGATTTTTGAGCCTGCATATCTGTTGGCACTTTTCCAAATCCCGATCATTATTGTAATGCGGTAAGCCAGGCAAAAGCAGCCGATAAGAGCAAGTAATAGTTTAAATGTCATAAAGCCGTAGTGTTCGATAAAGGCATACCAAAATGGCATTGCCGGTTCAGAAAACATGCTATTGGTAGCAGCAAGCAAAACAGATAAAGTAAGAACGCCAAAGCACCAAAATGTCACAGCCAGTGATAATTCTCCGTTTATTGCTCGCCAAAACACATTTTTCTTCTTTGGTATATCCGTCACAACGTCAGGATGCGGCATATTTTGTGCACCATGATCCGCAGCGGAGATTGACGTTGACGGTCTTGCTGGACCTCTTTTCGTTGTGAACCAAGGCAGATGTGAAGCAATCATAAATGTGAGATAGAGTGGAACATACCAGAAGAAAAGCAACAATGCCGGTAGAACCTTCCAGTGCCAGACTAGGTGTGCGCCGACGACGCCGCAAATACTGCCGATTACAGGAAGATAACTGGCAACCAATGACAGAGGTGCAAGAATCAACCAGTGCCAGCCAAGATAATAGCGCAATCCATCGTAGGTCGCATTGAATTGCACGAGGCCCATGACGACATAAAAAATCCAGAAGGTAACACCCCAGTTAAATCTGCTCTCACTCATGGCGCTACCCTTCTACATATGCTTTATTTGCTTCACACCATTTTTCTGCACATTCAATCATTGATGGTAGCTGATCAATAAAAAATATTTGGCATTCATTTACAAGTGCAATTTCTTTTTCAATAGTAAGATGGCAATTCTGTTTACTTTTAAGCGACTTTAATAAGGAAATAAATACATCTACAATAGTTAATCTATCTTCAGATGCTTTTTTATACATTGCATACTGTGTGGTTGTTATTTCTCTTGAATTTGTTGCAAATAGATCGTCAAAAAATGCAAAAATATCGTTTAAGTTGTTAGAAATTCTATTTTTATCTTCTTGTTTTAATTGAACTGTAATCATTATACTTGCATATATAAATCAAAATAACGCTAATGAACATGCATTATCGTTATAAAAGCAAGATTTTTTGTCGTAGTACCGTCTATAGATTGGATATGATAATGCGTAACAAAGCATTGTGCCGTCTGGTGCATCCGTTCTACGCATATCGCTTGTAAGTTTTTTATATTTTTTTTCAAAAGATAATACAGAAAATTTATTATCTTCATCCTTAATTTTTTTGCGGCTCTTGACCAACGCGATCACTAGCATGGCAATGATGCCTATCAGGATAAAAACCAGCATGTCAGATTTCATCGCTATCCGCGCCCTCCTTTCCCCCGCTGAACGTTATCACCCGCGCCCTTCCCCGGCTTTGCCGGTACTGCTCGCAACGCCTTTGTCCCCGACTCCGTCTACCAGCAGGCGGGCCGTCAGTTGCCGGTTCAAACGCCGTTCTTCCGCCAGTTCCCGCTCCATTTCCTGCATGCGCGCCTGCAATGCCTGCACGCCCTCATCGCTGTCATCCGCGCTTATTGCGGGTGTGCCTCCTTTCTGGCCGTAGGGGTCACCTTCGCCGGTCACAAGCCAACGAAGGGAGAAGCCAAACTGCTTTTCTAATAGACAAAGATCTTCAGCCGAAGGCCACTGGCCGGACTTCCAAGCTTTCACTTTGCCATCGCTAGGATGTCCGAGAAGGCGTCCTAGCGATGCATTGCTGGGGCGCCGACGTTGTAACGTTTCCGCTTTTGAAAAAGCATTATAAATAATTTCAAAGTGTTGTGAAAAATCTCTTTTCATAAAGATATTTTTTGCTTGATATCAAGAGAAAATTCTCTTAAATGTTGAGTCAACGCATACGCGAAAACCTATCAACACCTCATAAACAGCCAATAGCAGAGGCCAGCCATGAACGCAATCTTGCCGCCATCCAGGCTAACCGCCGCCTCCGGGCGCGACCGTGACCGCATGGCCCGGCTGCGCGCCTTCCTCAAGGATCACGACATCCGCTATCCCGACATCGCCGAGCAACTGAAACCCATTGAGGGCAAGCCGCTCAGTCTCCAGCGCGTCCACGGCATGCTCTGCCGCAATGCCTACATGGAAAAGATCTTCCGTGACCGGCTGCTGGATCTGGGCTTTCCCGAAGACGTCCTGCCGCCGGAAAAACCCGTGGCCCGTTTCCCCGGCCTGACGGCCGGCCGGGATGAACGGCACGACGCCGCCACGGCATAGCGGGGCAGGGCGATGAACCGGAAAACATCCGTGCCATGTGGAGAGATCAGGGAATTGAAGGGACACAACAAAAACACCCCCGGAACTGTCGTTACCAGCGCCGGGGGCAAACTCCAAAAGGAGCATTCGTATGCCCGAACACTATTTCACTCCGGCCCGGCCTGTCAAGAACGTGTGCTACATCCTGAAACTCGGGGCGGTCCGTATGCGCGTCCGGGCCACGCACAGGGCGATTTTAGAACTGCTGCCCATGCTGTGGCCCCAACGCACCGCAGCTCCGGAGGCACGGCCATGATGAAGTTGAGCATCTTTTTACTTTGGCTGGCTCTGGGCCTGTACGAGCAGGCCCGGCAATGGAAGCGCCTGGGCCGGATGGCCCGTGAATATGAAAAGGAGGTGCGCTCGTGATCATGCAGAGCGCTTTACCGGAAACCGGCGTCATTGTGGCCTCTCCCGAAAGCCTTCGCAGCATTGTCGCCCAGGGCGTGCGCGAGGGCGTGCGCCTGGCTCTGGCCGAAATGGGCAACGACAATCGCCCCATGACCGAGGCCGAGGCGGCGGAATACCTGCAAAAAACCAAGGGAAGCCTGCGGGTCTGGCGGTGCAGGGGAGTGGGGCCGCAGTTCTCCAAAGACGGCAAAAATATCTGGTATCGCAGAAAGGATCTGGACGACTATCTTGCGCGTAACCGCAAGCACACCATGAGCAGCATCACGACGCTGCAGGTTTGCCATGAAAAACAGAACTGATTTTATCCGCCGTGCCGCGCCGGGCGTTTTCCATCAGATGCGTGTACCGCTTGGTCATGGCCGTGCTGGTATGGCCCAGCAGATCGGCGAGGGAAAGTTCCCGCTCGCCCGCCATGGCCAGCCACGACGCGTATGTATGGCGCAGGGTGTGGAATACGACCTTTTGCCGCGCGTCGGTGATCCTTTCCGGAACCGTTTTTCCGTCGGGCATGCGTATCATGCGCCCGGTATTGTTGAGGCCCACGGCATCCACCGCGCGCTGAAACGTGCTGGACTTGGCCGACATGGCTTCACCGGAGCGGCCTGCGAAGAGCAGGTCGGAATGGTAGCCTCCCGGCAGATCCCGCAGCGCGGCCATCACATCCGGCGTCATGACGGCGTGGCGCGCGCGGCCGCTTTTGGATTCCCGGACATACAGCGTGCCGTCGTCAAAGTTGATGTCGCCATACGCCAGGGCCGCCACTTCGCCGAAGCGCAGGCCGCAGTGCAGGCTTATCAGGGCCATCAGCCAGGTCTGGCGGCTGCGCCTGCGCAGCTCTTCCAGCAGCAGGCGGGCTTCATCCGGCGTGAGGTAGCGTTGCCGGGCGTTGTTCGGCAGCGGCATGCGCACGGTCTGAAACGGGTCCGGTCCGTCATACAGGCCCCACATCCGCATACGGCGCATGACGCGGCGTACAAGACCGGCGGCAAGCCGGATGTATTGCGCGGAAAGCCCCTTGGCGCGCATGCCGCTCATCAGGCAGTCAATGCGATAGGGCGTCAATTCCCGCAAGGGGAGGTTTCGGAATTCTTGCAAATGGCTGCCTACCAGGGATTCCTCGTTTTGTGTGGATTTTCCCTGCGCCTCCATCCAATCCCGCTTGTAACGCTCCCAGGCCTGGCCGAACGTGAGCGCCGGAATGTCCTCTCTGGGAGCAAGATCCGCCGCCTCAACGGGCACGGCATGTTCGGAACGGACCGTGTTGATGGTGCGCATGCGGATCTGATTGGCGAGCGCCGCGGTCATGCCGCCGCTGGACCAGCCTACGGTCTTGCGCTGCCTTTTGCCCTGCGCGTCATAATAGTCTATGACGTAACCGGTGTCCGGCTTGCCGTTGTGCCTTCTGGTGCGGCTTTCAGAAGTGTACACGCCCTGATATTTTGTCTTCGCGCGCTCTGCCATGTGGTGACCGTTTGGTGCCCGTGCGGGGTTTCAGGTGACCGTTTGGTGCCTGTTGTCGCGTATCATGCGCAAACACTCGAAACATTTTTTCTAACGATTTCCATGTGTAATAATTGTTATATACCCTGCTCAACTGTAAACAGCAACCACCAAAGCGGCTACGAACCTGTAGGTCAGGAGTTCGAATCTCTTCGGGCGCACCACAAAATGTTCGAGAGTCCGGATATGATATCCGGACTCTTTTCATTTTGTCTGCGGTTCCGGCAAGATCGGCGACCATATATGCAGCCGCCGTAACGGCTGTGGTTTTTCGGAAAGTTCTGCTCCGAAAGGCAGAGACGGCCCGCACCCTCCAAGATTGAGGGGACGGGCCGTCTTTTGATCCGGTTAACATTGCCGCTTGCAGCGTGTTACGCGGGGCGCAGGGCCTCCAGGCGCTGGCGGACGATGCTCACGGGGTGCAGGCAGGGCAGGCCGCTGCCGTGCAGAATCTGCACGCGGCAGGTGCCGCATTCGGAAGCGGCGATATGGGCCCCGCTTTCGCGCACGGCTTTGAAAAGAGCCGCGCCGATCTCCTGGCCGATGTCGTATTTTTCTTTTTTGAAACCATAACTGCCGGAGATGCCGCAGCACCCGGCATCGGCATTCCGGACCATGACGCCCGGCAGGCGGCGCAGCAGCTCCAGACCCGGCAGGCCGTTGCCCTGGGCGCGCAAATGGCAGGGCGCGTGGTAGATGACGCGCAGTTCGGGCAGGCAGGCGCCTGCCGTTTTGGCGTCCAGTTGCAATTCGCCACGTTCCGCGCAGCCCAGCAGAAATTCCTGGGCGTCCTCCAGCGGGGTAGCGCCGTGCTTTTCAGCCAGGTCCGGGAAAAATTCCGGCAGGTCGGTCCGGAACATCAGGGCGCAGCTGGGGCAGCCCGTGATGACCGGAATGCCCTGTTCACGCCAGCGGGCCAGCGCGGCAAGGTTGCGGTCCGCATTTGCGCGAGCGTCCTGCCAGAAGCCGTTGGCGATCATGGGCAGACCGCAGCAGACGAAATCGTCCGGCACAATGACCTCATACCCGGCCCTGTTCAGTGCCCAGACCATATCCAGGCCGGTACGGGGATCGTACACGTCCACGTAGCAGCCCGGGAAAAAGACCGCTTTGCGCGTTTGGGCTGGCTGGCGGATATTGCGCATCTGCTGCCGGAAAGTCTGAGCGGCAAAGCGGGGCAGGGGAGCGCGCTTGTCGATGCCCAGAGCATCCAACAACGCGCGGGTTACGGGGTTGAGCATGCCGAAGTTTTTGAGCCCGGCCGGGATCAGCCGCAGCCAGCGCGCCTGAAGTTCGCCGTGGGCCAGCACCCAGTCGCGCAGGCCGGGGCTCTGCTGTTTGCACTGCTCGGCGCGGGCCAGCATGTTGATGCTGGACACAGGCACGTCGTGCGGGCAGGAAATGTCGCAGTTCTTGCAGTTGGCGCAATAGTGCAGAGACGGATCTTCCGCCAGGCCCAGCAGGCGGAAACGTTCATAGGCCGGGCCGATCATGCGCGGGCCCAGGAACTTGGGCGTGGCCTCCGCCACCGGGCAGTGCACCACGCAAGTGGTGCAGGCGATGCATTTGTCGGGATTGATGCGTACGCTCATATGCGCTCTCCGGACGCCGGTCCGCCGGATTTTCCGGCAATGGCGGCAGCCATGCGGCCCGCCTGCCAGCCGGTGGTCAGGGCGACGCCGTGGCCGCTTTTTTCGGTTGCGAAATCATAACCGCCGAGGCTGCGCCCGGCAAAAAAGACATTCTCCCAGCGGGTCTGTCCGGCCTCGTCCAGGGGACGCATTTCGCCGTCCACCCGGACGCCCAGACGGGAAAAGACATGGCTGCCGAAAATTTCCGGTTCGGACCACTCTGTGACGTCCGGCGGCACGGGAATATCCAGTCCGAACACACTTTCACGGACCTTGCCCGGCGCGAGTTCCACGCCTCCGCCCAGGATGCCGCCCGTGGCCAGTACAAAGGCCCGGGCTCTGTGGCGGCGTTCCTGCCCGGCTGCCAGAGCCACCAGCGCCGTGCATTGCTTCCCGTTGGTTTCGGCGCGGATCAGCCGGGCGTTTTCCACCAGTTCAAAATCGTGGCGGCGCAGTTCGCGCAGCAACGCGTCCCGCAGACGCAGACCGCCCACCCCCGGCGGGATGGAAAGCATTTCCACCAGCGGGCAGCCCACGGCCTGGCTGAGTTCATGCCAGACCGAGGCATCGGCCCTGCTGCCGCAGATGGGCGGCAGCAACACGGCATCGCACTGTCCGGCGTGTTCCCGGAGGGCCCGGATCAACCAGTCCCGGCCCTGCGGCTTGTCCACCAGACGGGCCAGGTCCAGAGCGCTCAGGCTGCGATGGGTTTCGCCCAGGGGCGAGGGCAGCAATATCTGGATAAAGTCTTTGTCCGCCCAGTCCCTATAACGGCGCAACTGGCTGACGATCAGCGCGGGACGGCAGTCGCGCAGGCCCCGCACGCCCGCCACCAGAATGCGCTTGGCCCTGGTCAGGGCCGTGGGGTTCAGACCGGCGGGCAAAAGATAACTCGGCTTGAGCGTGCCCATGATGGTGGGCAGCAGCGCGTTGCAGGGAGCGCCCTGCGGCGACACGGCCGTGTGCAGGGGCCAGCCCTGTTCCGCCGCGCATTGGCGCAGCATGTCCAGGGCCGTCCGGATATTGCCCGCACCGAGCAGGCGGTAGGGATGCTCCGGCGGCAGAAGATCCATGCCGTTCCAGGGATCATCCAGCCGCCGTCCCCCGGCGTAGCCCAGCAGGTCCACGCAACCGCCGCTGATAGCCAGCGAGCCCATGCCGTCGGTCACCAGCCGTACGCTGCGCCCATCCTGAGCGGCGGTCAGCGCGGCCATAAGCCCGGTCAGGCCGGAACCGGCCACAAGTACGTCAATTGTCCTGCTCATCCGCGGCTCCGTCGAGGTTGAGGGTTCCGGCGTACACGGCCCGCCCCAGTTCCATTTCGCGCGCCTGCGTGCCCCAGAGGGCCGGACGCAGGCCCCGCCAGCGCTCCTGTAGAAAACGCCGCACATTGTCCGTGGGCGAAAGCTCCAGAGGCACACCGTGCTCCACCAATGCGCCGATGGTCCGCAGGGAGCAGAAAGTGCCCTGGCAGGTGCCCATGCCCAGGCGCGTGCGCAACCGGATGTCGGACAGGGAGTGGGTGGAGGGATCGCGCGCCACGCATTCGATTTCAGCCAGGCTGACCATTTCGCACTCGCAGAGCAGGGGGTTGCCGTCACCCCCACCGGCATGTTCCTGTTCGGCCTGCTTTTCCGCCAGTCCGGCCAGTTCAGCCTGTTGCAGCACGGCGGGCAGATCGTCGCCGAGCCGGTCCGCCATGAGGGTGAGCCCCCGCATGGGGAAATAGCGGGCCGCGCGGCGCAGCACAGCTTTATCGGGATCGGGCACCAGCGCTTCATCCGCCGTGCGACAGGGCGCATGCACGCCGAGTCTGGCGCAGACGTTGTCGCTGACGCGTTCGGCCATGAGCCGGTAGGTGGTCAGCTTGCCGCCGAAGATGGACACCATGCCCTCCAGACCCTGCTCTGCGTGGTCCACCACATGGAAATTGCGGCTGGCCTTGCGCCCCGCCGCATTGCCCGGGGTGTACAGAGGCCGCGTGCCCGCGAAGGCCCGCAGGATGCGGTATTGGCGTACCGCCGGGAAAAGCGGTTCGCCCAGATCCAGCAGGCGCAGCACTTCTCCATAGGTGGGCGTGGTGTCGTCGGGCCGGTCCGTGGGCGTGGATGTGGTGCCGAGAATGGTGATGGAGCCGTGGGGCACGAAAATATCGCCGTCCGCGCCGGGATGCAGGCGGTTGACCACGCGCGAGGTAAAGCGGTGATTGAAGACAATGAGCGTGCCCCGGTCCGGAGAAACGGCCACATCCAGACCGGCCAGCCCGGCAATGCGGCCCGACCAGGAACCGGCGGCGTTGACCACGCTCTGACAGGAAATTTCCACCATTTCGCCGCTGATGCGGTCAAGAGCCGTTACGCCGCAGACTGTGCCGTTGTTCTGATGGATGGCCGTGACCTCGTGATAGGTCAGCACCCGGCCGCCGTAACGCTTGGCGGACATGGCGTTGTGCAGTACCAGGCGAAAGCCGTCCACACAGGAATCAGGCACACGGAAGACGCGCCGGATGTCGGGCGCGAGATTGGGCTCCAGACGCAGGGCTTCGGCCACGTCCAGCTCCTGCGCGTCGATGCCCGCCTTGTGGCAGGCCTCGGCCCAGGGAGTCACGTAGGCCGGATCGTCACCGGGCGTCAGTGCGAAAAAGCCTTCGGTTTCCTCCACACACTGTCTGCCGATACGCCGCACAATCATGTTTTCTTCAATGCACTCGCGCGCGGATTCGTTGTCATTGACAGCGTAACGACCCCCGCTGTGGAGCAGGCCGTGAAAACGGGAGCTGGTGCCGTGGGCGAGGCCGCCCTGTTCCAGCAGAATGGCGGGCACGCCGCGCATGCACAGATCGCGCAGCGTGCCCATGCCGGTAGCGCCGCCGCCGATGACGACAACCGTGGTTTCCAGCATGGGGCCTCCTGATATTTCCATTTCGCCGTGGCCGCGTCCGTAACGGGCGTTGTCTTCCCGGCAATGGCTTCAGTACAACATAAACAAATCCAAATAAAAATTTTCATTCTTTTGCCGCTGTTCGTCAAGGGTCGGGCATTGCCCCAATGGACAGTCAGCGGAGGAAGCGTCCGCCGAAGGGAACCCCTCTATTCTTGCCAAGACGGCCGAACGCGGCTATTTCCTTGGGAAAAAGGAAGCATATGGACTGGTCGCGGAAACGCTGTGTCGTCCTGGACATGGACGGCACGGTTTATCTTGGGCATATCCCCATCAAGGGCGCTGTTGGTTTTATTCAAAATCACTGGCGAGATCTGGATTTTTTCTTTCTCAGCAACAATACCTCCAAATCGCCGCAGACCTATGTGGACAAGCTCAACGGCATGGGCATTCCGGCGCGCGGGGAATTGTTGCTCTCACCGGTGACGCCCCTGGTGGATTTTTTACGGGCGCGCGGCATCAGCCGGGCCTATCCTGTGGGCAACACTGATTTTCAACAGGATCTGCGTCAACGTATGCCCGAACTTCAACAGGTGGAAGAGGACGCGCAGGCCGTGATTCTGGCCTATGACACGGAGCTGACCTACCACAAGCTGGCCCGTTCAGCCTTGTTGTTGCAAAAACCTGAAACCCTGTTTCTGGCTACCCATCCGGATCTGGTCTGTCCCTCTCCGGAGGGGCCGTTGCCTGATGTGGGCAGCATGATTGAACTCTACGCCACGGCCACGGGCCGCCGCCCGCAGCATATTTTCGGCAAACCCGACCCGACCGTGCTGGCCCCTCTGCTGCGGCGCTACGCCAAAGAGGAAATGGTTATGGTGGGCGACCGCTTGAGCACGGACAAGAAACTGGCCGAAAACGCGGGCATTGATTTCATTCTGGTGCTCAGCGGCGAGGCCACGCGCGAAGACCTGGCAAAGGAGGAGCGTCAGCCCACTCTGGTGCTGGAGGATCTCGGGCAGGCCGAGAAGGATTGGCGTTGAATGTCCACCGCTCGGAAGCCGCTTGAAAAATTGAAAGCCGCCCCTGTGCAGGGGCGGCTTTTCTGTGCGAGCTCGCGGCGGCTTATTTCCCGCCCATGAGCCAGTCGAGCGGAATGAGCGAGAGTTTGGGGAAGAAGAGCAGCAGGAAGAGCATGACCACTTCCACCAGAATGAAGGGGACCAGGTTACGGATCAGCTGGGTGATCTTGATGTTGCCGATGCCGCACACCACATAAAGCACTGTGCCCACGGGCGGCGTGATCACGCCGATGCCCAGGTTCAGGATGAAAAGCAGACCGAAATAGTAGGGGTCGATACCGGCCTGGGTGATGAGCGGATAGAACACCGGCGCGAAGATCAGGATGTTGGGCGTAAGGTCCATGACCATGCCGATGAGGAAAAGAAAGACGTTGATGCACAACAGCAGCAGAACGGGGCTGTCGATGAGCGGCGAAAAGAGCGCCGTCATCTGATTGGGAATCTGGGCGATGGTGATGAACCAGCCCACGGCCGTGGCCGTGGCCACGATGAGCATGACCACCGAAGTGGTTGTGGCCGCCCGCGCGCTGACGCGCAGCAGTTCGCGGAAGGAAAGCTCGCGGTAGTAAAGCACGCAGACCACAATGGCGTAAATGGCCGCGAAGGCGCCGCCTTCGGTGGGCGTGAAAACGCCGAAGCGGATGCCGCCCAGCAGGAGCACCGGCATGAGGAAGGCGGGCGTGGAGTCGATCAGGATCTTCCACTTTTCCTCACGGGTGAAGGTGATGGTTTCGTTGTAGCCGTCCTTGCGCACCACAAAGAACCAGACCACCATCAGCGCGAGACCGATTAAAATGCCCGGGACCAGGCCGATCATGAACAGTTTGGTGATGGAAAGGCCGCTGATGGTGGCGCCGAGCAGGATGAAGTTGGTGCTGGGGGGAATGATGGGGCCCAGAATGGCACCGGAGGCGATAACGGCCCCGGCGCGTCCCGGCTTGTAGCCCACTTCCTTCATCATGGGCAGCAAAAGACCGCCCAGAGCGGCGGCCTCGCCCACGGAACTGCCCATGAGACCCGCGAAAATGATGCTGGCCACCACAGCCGCATAGCCCAGGCCGCCGCGCACCCGGCCGATCATCAGCTGGGCCAGTTGCACCACGCGTTTGGAAAGTCCGCCCGCGGCCATGATTTCACCGGCAAAGACAAAGAAGGGGATGGCCATCAGCGGGTAGTTGTTGGCCCCGTCCAGCATGCTGCCGGGAATGATCATGGCGTCCCACATGCCGGAGTGCCACATGAGCACCATGGCGCAGAGCACCAGCACCAGACAGATGGGAATGCCGAAGGCCAGGAAGAAGAACAGGGTGCCGAGAAAGATGAAAAGTTCCACGTTCTCCCCCTATGCCTTGGTGAAAGAGGATGCCGGACGACGGATGAGAGCCACGAGGTCGCGCACCTGCATGATCAGGGCCGCGAAGGCCATGATGGGCAATGTGCCGTTGATCAGGGCCATGTTCACATTGGTGGCCACGGAATAGGTGTCCACGGTCTGGAGCACGTTGATCACGCCGCCGTAGAGCAGAAGGCCCATGGCGACCATGCCCAGGAGCGTGGCGGCGATGTCCACGTATTTGCGGGGTGCGCCGTGCAGCAGGTCCACGAACATGTCCACGGCAATGTGCTTTTTGTGGTAAAAAGCCTCAATGGCCCCGAAGAACGTGATGTAGATGAAGAGAAAGCGCGCCCATTCCTCGCTGGGGGGATAGCTGGAGGAAAAGACGTAGCGCAGAAAAGCGTTGTAAAAGACCAGACCGATCATGCCGAGGAAGATGACGGCGCAAAAAATTTCAAAAAGCAGCCGGCCGAGGGATTCGGACTGCGCTTTGCCGTGATCCGCATGCGGATCACACGGCTTGTCGGCGTCCGGAGCGGACGCCGATGGAAGGTTTTGCTGTGTCTCGTCGTGCATACTGACCTCTGCGGGAACAATGCCCTGACGGAATATGGACTTGTGCGGAAAATTTTAGAGGCTGTCGTCACGAGCGTCTTTTCGGTTATCTCCGCGTTGAAATTCGCCTTTTATTCCGGTCGAGTACCAGCAGAGTACACTTCCTTCATAAAAGGCTCTTTCTCCCTGATATAACACGAAAATCCATCTCATGACGACACCCTCTAGTGCTGCGGGGTCTTCCCGCCGAGCGCGTTGCGCGACGGGCCGGAAGCCTTACGCCCCCGGCCCGCGTTACATCGTGCTGATCTTGTTACTTGGCCTGGCGATAGCTGGCGGCGCTGTCCAGGATTTCCTGGGCATTGGGCACCGTGTCGTAAAAGAGCTTCCAGCTGCGCTTGCCGGCTTCCGCCATGTAGTCGTGGAATTCCTTGCTGGGCGTGGTGATGTGGCCATTGGCGGCGATGATGGTCTGCTTGGCTTTTTCGTCGCCCGCAGCCACCATCTTCCAGATGTCGTCGGCGGAGCGCTTGGCGGCTTCGTCAACCCACTTGCGGTCCTGTTCGGGCAGGGACTTGTAGAATTTTTCGTTGATGTACAAGGAATGGATCACCAGGATATGGCCGGTGAGGGTGATTTCAGGGGTGATCTCATACATCTTCAGGCTCACGATGTCGGCCAGCGGGCTGTCGCCGCCGTCGATGACGCCCTGGTCAAGCGCGCCGGGCACTTCGGCAAAGGGCATGGGCTGGCCGCTGATGCCGCATTCCTTGGCGAAATTGGTGTACAGGGGGATGTTGGGCACGCGCATGCGCAGGCCCTTGAGGTCGGCGATGGTTTTCACCGGCTTTTTGGTGTAAAAATGGCGGAAACCAAGGGGAAAGGCGTTGAGGGTGCGCAGGCCGGACTTTTCGGTGAAGCCCTGGTTGATCAGCTCAAAGGTCTTGCCTTCCATGGCACGGCGGGCATGGTCCAGATCGTCGTAGAGCATGGGCGTTTCCAGCATGGCCATGGCCGGATGCAGCGCCGAGGTCTGCGTGCCGGTGGCGCACATCTGAATAATACCCTTACGGGTGGCGGCGATGTAGGCGTCTTCCTTGCCGAGCTGGCTGTTGGGGAAGACCTGTACTTCATATTTGCCGTTGGAAAGTTCTGCCAGATATTTGCCGAACTGATGCATGCCGATGGTTTCCGGCTCGCCTTCCGGCTTCATGCCCGCGATTTTGATCACGGTTTTGGCATCGGCCGACGGCGCCATGCCCAGCGCCATGCCGCAGATGAGGCCGAATGCCACAAAGAGCGCAATAATGCGTTTCATCAGAGATCCTCCTGTTGGTTTGGAATCCTTATCTGTTCTCGTACATATCCCGCGCTGGCCGTCAGCGGCGCTTTACGTCGCCCGGCGGACGTGCGTCATGACACAACCGTGCCGCTGCAGCCGCCAAATCGGCGGCGTCCGGCACCTTCCGTCCGGGCACGGCGATGGGCATGCCCCCATGCCGTCCTCGATGCACCCGTTATCCGGCGTTATCCGCTTGGGTAAAACTTACTTGACGTGGCCGATAAAATTCAATGTTTTTTTTCACAAAATTTTGCTTGGGCCGGAAATGCGCGTCCCGCGCGGTTCGGAGCTGATCGCGGGACAGCTTGGTTCAGGCGGATTTTCCCGCCATGCCGCGCGACAAGACGGCGGACGGCAGAAACGCAGCGTCCTTGCCCATGAGAGGCAAGACCTTGGGGACATACTTATTTTTCGGAGGTGAGGATTTGCCGATACCGAGCGTGCCTTAACAATCCGTCCATTCTGGACTTGGTTGCATTTGGCGACAGTGGTGCGGGTGATGCAGTGGTGGCACAAAAAAGGCGGCTACGTTTCCGTAACCGCCTGAATTTGTTTGGTACCGGGAGCGAGACTTGAACTCGCAAGACCTTGCGGTCGGCGGATTTTGAGTCCGCTGCGTCTACCAATTCCACCATCCCGGCAGGAACACGCGTTTCCGGCGCGCCCTGAAAAGCGCGATGCCGTGACAACGTGAGCAAATCTTTTAGCCCAGACCGGCTGTTTCCGTCAAGAGGCCTGGCCTGGTCCTACGCTTTTTCGGCATCCACCGGCACAAACGAAAAGCCTTGCACGTCGAACAGGCCGCGCGCGGTGAGCTTGAGTTCCGGAATGACCGGCAGGGCCATGAAGCTCAGGGCCATGACCGGGTCCAGGTCCGGGTTGAGCGCGAAGTGCCGTCGCGCGGTCGCCAACAGCGCGGCCT
>OKSH01001737.1_pt1 | contig 18340 bp, 14 predicted proteins | sample 1601231 | NCBI WGS metagenome assembly OKSH01 (sample SAMEA3541596, study PRJEB24748) | human gut metagenome | biome: human gut; feature: human-associated habitat; material: faeces | place: China | collected 2012 | reverse complement strand
AGCCATGGCGTTTACACGGATGCCCACCCTGGAGAAATGAACAGCCAGCCACTGGGTAAAGTTGCTCACAGCCGCCTTTGCACCGCTGTAGGCCGGGATCTTTGTCAGTGGGGTAAATGCGTTCATGGAGGAAACGTTTAAGATGTTGCAGCCTTCTCTGCCGATCATATCTTTTGCAAAAATCTGTGTCGGAAGCAGGGTTCCTAAGAAGTTTAAGTTAAACACAAATTCCACACCCTTCGGATCCAGGTCGAAGAAGGAGATGGTATCTGCCTCGATGTCACCCATCTCGAAATACTCCTTCGTTGTCTGTGCCTTCGGATTGTTGCCGCCTGCACCGTTTACCAGTATGTCACACGGTCCCAGCTCAGCCAGTACCCTTGCGTGAACCTCTTCCAGGCTCTCGCGTTCCAGAACATTTGCCTTATAAGCCTTTGCCGTATGGCCTGCTGCCACGATGTCGTCCGCAACCTTACCGGCAGCCTCTTCATTTAAGTCGAGAACCGCAACCTTTGCGCCTGCCAAAGCCAGAGTCTTTGCAAACATGCCGCATAATACTCCGCCCGCTCCTGTCACCACTGCAACTTTTCCTGTTAAATCCGTTCCGAATGATAATCCCATAAGTCATTTCCCTCTTTCTTTTTATTCTTAATTTTATTTGCTCATCTTCTCAATTGCTTCCCACAGTCCGTTTAAATACGTAGCACCCAGCGCTCTGTCATACAGACCGTAGCCTGCGCGTCCCGTCTCTCCCCAGATCATCCGTCCGTGATCCGGGCGCATATATCCGTCGAAGCCATTGTCATAAAGCGCCTTTAATATGGCAAACATATCAAGGGAACCACAGCTTGACAAGTGTGCTCTCTCTTCAAAGCCTTTATTGTCTTCCAGAACCGCCACGTTCCTCGCATGTACAAAATGGATTCTTCCCATAGCCGCGTATTTGGCTGCCATCTTCACCACATCGTTTTTATTGGAGCAGCCGAGAGAACCGGTACAGAGGGTAATTCCGTTGTGTCTGTCGTCTACAAGCTTTAAGAAACGGTCCAGATTCTCCTCACACGTAATGATTCTCGGAAGGCCGAAGATGCTCCAGCATGGGTCGTCCTCATGGATTGCCATGTTCACGTCGCACTCGGCCGCAACCGGAATAATGCGCTCCAGAAAATATTTTAAGTTATCCCACAGATTCTCCTCTGTCAGGTTGTGGTATTCCTCCACTACAGCCTTAAGTCCGTCCTTGGTGTAGCTGGAATCCCATCCCGGAAGTGTCAGGTCGCTGTCGCTGTTAAGAGGGTTCACTGCATCTACCTGCTCCTGATAGTACACCAGGGAGGTGGAACCGTCAGCCAGCTCATGGTCTAACTGGGTCCTGGTCCAGTCAAATACAGGCATGAAATTGTAGCAGATACATTTAACACCTGCCTCCGCAACACGGCGGATGTTCTCACAGTAGTTCTCGATGTACTTGTCCCTGGAAGCCTTGCCCAGCTTTATATCCTCATGGACAGGAATACTCTCAATCACATCAAAGCCCAGGCCAGCATCCTCTACCTGCTTCTTCAGCTTTGCAATGCTCTCCCTGCTCCACACTTCGCCTACCGGAACATCGTATACAGCCGTAACGATGGACTGCATGCCCGGAATCTGGCGGATATTCTCCAGTGTTACCTTGTCGTCTTCCCCATACCATCTGAATGATAATTTCATGTGTAAACTCCTCCTGATAAGTGTTGTTTTACGTTCCCTAACCTATGGTTTTATTATAACAGAAACCATTTTTCCGTCCATAGTGATACTTGCCGTCCATATTGCAAATGTTGTTGTTTCATGCTAAGATGGGGATAAAATCATGATAAATCATGTTTCCCGAGAGGAGGGACTCCCGTGAAAAAACAGCTGTCCATGGACTTTAACACACGGCAATACATGCAGTCCGGAGACTTTGAACTCTTCTATTACAATGACACTGCGCTTAAATCCGTAGATGCCCATGAACATGACTACTACGAGTTCTATTTTTTCCTGGAAGGCGATGTTACATACCACATCGGTGATAAAAGCTATCAGCTGGAATACGGGGACTGTCTGCTGATTCCGCCTGATACCCCCCATTATCCCCAGTTCCATTCCTATGATAAACCCTACCGCAGGTTTGTATTCTGGCTGAATCAGGATTACCACAAAAAGCTGCGCCAGACCAACGAAGATTTGACATATTGTTTTGACTATGCCCAGAGCCACCAGGCCTACCGGTTCCACACAGACACCATTACCACCCAGGAGATTCAGGGAAAGCTTACCGACCTGATGGAGGAGCTTGCGGGCGGACGCTCCTTCCACCGCCTTGTCTCGGAGCTCATGGCTGTCTCCTTCCTGGTGTACATTAACCGCCTTCTCTATGACAGCCTCCACCAGAAATCAGCTGTCTATGAAAATGTTCTGTACCTGAACATCTGCGACTATATCAACCGGCACCTGGAGGAGGACTTAAGCCTGGACAGCCTGTCGTCCTTTTTCTATGTGAGCAAATACCATATCTCCCACATCTTCAAGGACAACATGGGTATCCCGCTCCACCAGTACATCCTGAAAAAACGGCTTCACGCCAGCAAGAACGCCATATTGTCCGACCAGCCCATCAGCCATGTTTACCTCCAGTACGGCTTCAAGGACTACACCAGCTTTTTCAGGGCATTCAAAAAAGAGTACGGTGTTTCCCCCAAGGAGTACCGGGAGCAGCACCGCCTGCCTGAACAGCAGGATTACACCATATAAGGGGATTTGACTGACATGAATACACCTGACATCCTTTCCTTTGACACATACAGAAACTGTATCCTCTGCCCCAGAATGTGCAAAGCCGACCGCAGCCGCGCCGCAGGCTACTGCGGCTGCAGCAGCGTCCTTACGGCTGCCAGGGCCGCCCTTCACCACTGGGAGGAGCCCTGCATCAGCGGATCTGCGGATGCAGACGGCGGTTTAACAGCGCCCGGCGGCGCCCATTCGGATTCCGGCGGCAGCGGCACCGTCTTTTTTTCCGGCTGTACCCTGGGCTGCTGCTTCTGCCAGAATCATAAAATCAGCAGCGGGCACTTCGGCCGGGAGATGACCGCTGAGGAACTGGGCCAGGTTTTCCTCCGTCTCCAGGACCAGGGGGCATATAACATAAACCTGGTGACACCCACCCAGTACCTGCCCCATATTATCTCCGCCCTGGACCAGGTACGCTTTAAGCTCACCATACCTGTGGTCTATAACTGCGGCGGCTATGAGCGTGCGGAGACAGTAAAGGCATTAAAGGATTACGTGGACATATGGCTTCCCGACTTCAAGTACTATGATAACCGTCTGGCCCAGAGATATTCCAGGGCTGCGGACTATTTTGAGACGGCCGCTGCCGCCATCCGGCAGATGATTGACCAGACCGGCGCTCCTGTTTACCAGTCTGTCTCTCCCGGACTGCTGGCAAAAGGCGTCATCATCCGCCACATGGTCCTGCCGGGACAGCGCCGTGATTCCATTGCCCTGTTGGAATGGATAAGCGGCAATCTGCCCCGGGGCCGGTATATGATCAGCCTTATGAGCCAGTACACTCCCTACATCCAAAACCAGGAATTCCCGGAACTAAACCGCCGCATCACATCATACGAATATGACAAGGTGGTGGATGCCGCCATCCGTCTGGGACTCACACAGGGCTTCATGCAGGAAAAAAGCAGTGCCAGGGAAGAATATACTCCGCCCTTTGATTTGGAAGGACTCTAAGGTATTCGGGACATATGAACGGGTTTCAGAACAAAAAAAGCGCCTGCCTCATCCGGCTGCGCCACCCCGTTTTTCTTTTCCCCTGTCCCCCAAACCTGCTCTCTAAAGTCTTTCCTTAATCTCATGAAAACATGAAGACGGATATCGAATCTTTGACTAACCACGTTCGCAGATTACGATATCCGTCTTCTAACTATTTCGTCCATTGGACTAAACCTCACTTTTCCGAAACAATTCTTTTAATTATTTCTGGCTTTTCTATATTAAGTTGTTACACCATTCTACGTTCTGTTACTTCGCTCCTACTTCTGCATTTCTTCACTTATGTCTGATTCATTTCTTTTATTGCTTTTTCTTTACTATCCGGTATCATCTTTCGTTCTAATAATACTTTCTCGTCATATCACCAAACCGAATTTATTTTTTCTGATACTCTTGAGATAGTGTTACAAATTCAATCATTCATTTGTTCATAAATGCTTCACTCAACAGTCTGTATCTTTAATTCATATCTTTAAAAAACTGCAATTGCTCTTAAAACATTCAATCTATATAACTTGTATTTCGATTATTAAATTATCTGTCTGTGAACTTACCCATTCACATATTAGTTTCTTTAACTCATGAAAACCTGCTACTTCTTGAATTGTTTACCAACCGATTGGATTCCTGTTTCTTTAAATCAATTTCTTAAAATTACTTATCTGTTTGAGCGTTTCACTTTGGTAGATTGGTTTTTCCTGGTCTCATTTATAATTAAATTTCTTTAAGTTATAAATGAAACAAAATTTAAGTCTTTGGCGGTCCGTACCTCCTTTGCTTGGATTTTATTACTTGTGAACTGATTGTCTACAGTTCCTTGAAATCTTTTGTTCTCTGTTCTTTTGTTGTCTTCATTATAGTAAATGCCCCCGCATTTGTCAACACTTTTTTAGTTTTTTTATTATTTTTTTAGTTTATTAATATTTGAATCCATTTTATTACAATTGTTTCCCTTTTTATACATATCTTAATCTTATATTTGTGTTAATTGTTTAAATATTCTGATTTTTTCTAAAAAAAGATACCTATTCCTACCGGATACAGGTATCTTTTTCCTGTTATTTGCTTTTTATTTGTTTGAATCATCCCTCAAATGCTTCCACTTCTTCCCTGGAGGGTATGGAGGGTGCTGCCCCGGGGCGTGAAACCGCAATTGCGGCTGCCTTGGCAGCCAGGTCAAGGGCCTCTCCCGCATCCAGCCCCTGCACCAGCCCGCCAATAAGGAAACCGGTAAATGTATCACCGGCAGCCGTTGTATCCGCCACAGGAACCTTGTAGATTCCCTGTGTCAGGATTCGTTGGCCGTCCCTGTAAAGGGAGCCGTCCCCTCCCAGTGTCAGAACTATCTTTGACGCCGGAAATTTGTCAGAAAGCTTTTGGAGCAGCTCCTCACCGCTTCCCTGCTCCCCGCATATATCTCCTGCCTCAATCTCATTCAACAGGAAATAATCCACATATTCCAGGGGATAGGAACTGATTTTATCGTCCATGGGAGAAGGGTTGAATACGAGAACCATGCCTTTTTCGCGGGCTCTCTCCATGATATAGCCAATCTCGCTGATTTCATTCTGCAGTACCAGGTAGTCCCCCTTCTCAAAGTGGTCCATAACCCCATCCACCATTTCCCTGGTAATCTGCTGGTTGGCGCCGCCGAAGAGAAGAATGCAGTTGCCCCCGTCCTTTGCCTTCTGGATAATGGCATGGCCGGTCTTTCCATCCAGCACGGATATGTACTCCGTATTCACCCCGGCTTCCTTTAACTGGCGGATGAGAAAATCCCCGTCCCCGGTGCCGATGGCTCCTGCGTGCCATACCTCTGCTCCGCTTTTACTCAGGGCAATGGACTGGTTTAATCCCTTGCCCCCCGAAAACACATGCATTTCCTCCGAGGACATGGTCTCCCCGCCCCTGACAAAATGGTCCACACTATAGGTATAATCTATGTTCAGTGAACCGTAATTAAGTATCTTCATGATTCTCCTTCTCCTTTCCATTCGTTTCATTCTTTATTCTTCCGGCACCATCTTCCCCACATCCTGGGGAATCCGGGTCAGGTCCCGCTCCACAATCAGATATATCACTGCATCCGGAGGGTTCTCCTCCAGAAGCGACCGGTCAAAGGCCTGCCAGTGATAAAAGTCCACATTGGCAAAGTACCTGGGCAGGAAATCCATGAGGGCTGTGCCGAAGGAATCCCGTATAACGGCAATCCGGCGCTTATCCGGCGCCCCGGGTGTACTTGTATGGACAATATTCTTATCCCCGTTTACATCCTGCACCGTGACCTCAAGGTCTTCATGATACCCGCTTACAAGGGCAATCTGGTCATCGCAGTATTTCTCAGGCAGGTGGAACAGATTGGCCAGGTCACCCGGGGCTCCCTTGATATAATCCACCTGCACATCCTCTATGGGCAGCGGTGTCCCTCCCAATGCCTCAATGAGCATCTGGCCTGCCGCGTATCCTCCTGCGCTGTTCCAGTGGGTATCCGTCTTATAATACCACACATAATCCCGGTTCGTGTTAAAGTACTCCCTGGGGTCCAGAACCGTCACATCCGAGTGCTCCCGTATGTAATCCTCCAGCTGTCCGGGCCGGTTTCCATCCCAGACCCGCTTATATGCATCCGGCATATATTCCCTGTAGATTCCTTCCTTGTTGGGAGCAATCATCATGAGAAAGGGTATGCCCCGGCTCTCATAATATCCGGCTGCCTTTATGATCTGTCCGCCAATCCAGGCAGCATCGTCCGGGTAAAAGGGCTGTGTTCCCAGGGCGTCATAAAGGCTCATGCCCCCGGCAAAAAAGTACCAGCCATCCTTTCCCACAATCACATCCTGGGAATCCGCATAGCCGAACAGCTTTAAATTAATCATGGAATTCAGGCTCAGGAACAGATTCCTGAATGCCGCATGGTCATTGATATAGCTGTTGACCGCAGACGGATACGCCTCATATGTATCCGGTGAAAACACGGGAAACTCTGCCAGGTTCCTGTTTTCCCCGGTGCCTGTCTGGCTGCCTCCCTTCACAAAGGGGAACAGCAGGTTGGGTATCAGAAGCAGGGCCCAGAACCCCGCAATCATAATCTTCTTCATCATAGGTGCTGCTCTCTTTCCGTATGGACTAAAATCTGAAATAAATAAAGGCCTGATAGGTGCTGCTGACCATGAGCAGCGTTCCCAGCAGCAAAAGGGCTGCCATCACAGCCGCATCCGCTGCGGTCACGTTCTCCTCATCAAACAGCCGGGCTTTGAGACGGGGCATCAGCTGCTGGATGGGCCCGCAGAATACCACTGCCAGCACCAGCAGAAACAGAATGCGGTTATCCGCGAAAATCCGCGGATTCCACAGTCCCTTGCTGGGAATCAGCATTGCCTTTAACAGTATTTTTCCGTTGTGCAGGGTATCCACCCGAAACAGCAGCCAGCCCACTGCCACCGCCCCAAGGGTGTACAGATGATTCAGGAACTTCAGGGGATTTTTTTCTAAAATCCTGCCAATCCACAGGCGTTCCGCCACTATAAGAATGCCGTAATACACGCCCCAGCATATGAAGTTCATGCTGGCCCCATGCCACAGTCCCGTTGCCAGGAATACCAGGAAAAGATTCACGCAGGTGCGCGCCAGCCCCTTCCTGTTGCCTCCCAGAGGAATGTAAAGATACTGCCTGAACCAGGTGGAGAGGGAGATATGCCAGCGCCTCCAGAACTCGCTGACAGAGGCCGACAGATACGGATAATTGAAGTTCTCTTTGTAGGTAAAGCCGAACATCCTGCCCAGGCCGATGGCCATGTCGGAGTACCCGGAAAAATCATAGTAAATCTGGAAGCTGTACAGAATCACGGCCAGCCATACCGTAACCGTGCCCAGCTGTTCCAGGGGCAGGTCAAACATACGGTCCACCACCTGGCCGAACATGTTGGCAAATACCATTTTCTTCACCAGGCCGTACACAAAACGCTTAATACCGTATGCGTGCATAGCCAGGCTCTCCTGCCGGTTCCCAATCTGCGGTTCCAGCTCATGATACTTGACAATGGGACCGGAAAGTATCTGGGGAAACAAAGAGATGTACAGCGCCAGACGGAATACATTTCTCTGGGCGGGATTCTCCCCGCGGAAGGTATCAGCCAGGTAAGAGATGGACTGGAAGGTGTAAAATGATATGCCGATGGGCAGCGCGATATCCCTTGGCGCAAAGCCCTGGCGCCCCAGAAGGGACATGGCCAGTTCCAGGAAGAAGTTGAAATATTTAAAATACCCCAAAAGCCCCAGGTTGACCAGGATGCTCAGGACAAATACCGCCTTCTTAAGCCCTTTCCTTTCCCCGCAGCCATCCAGAGCCAGGCCAAACCCGTAGTTTAACAGGATGGAAAGGACCACCAGAACCACATACCGCGGCTCGCCCCAGCTGTAAAACACAAGGCTGGCCATGAGCAGAACCCCATTTTTAAGCTTCCTGCCCGGTGAAATATAGTATATCAGGGCCAGGGCAGGAAGGAAAAACCATACAAACGTCAGTGAACTAAACAGCATATTTAGGAAAATTCCCTTTCTATCAAAGTTTATCAATCATGTATCACAAAGATGCAGGCTACATGGAGACAGCGTCCTGCTTTGGTATCTTGCGCCGTATCTTATGGAATGTCACCATATGGGCAATGGCAGTGATGGCCCAGGAGACAGGATAGGACAGATACAGCACGTCCAGGGAACGGTACGCCGCAAATACGGTAAATACCCAGAGCACCCTGAATCCGCATGCCCCTGTGAGGGATACAAACATGGGGATGATGGAATATCCCAGCCCTCTCAGGCTTCCCACCATGCAGTCCATGATTCCGCACAGGAAATAGGTTGTGCAGATAATCTCCAGCCTGAGCATCCCGTAGCGCAGCACCTCCGGGTCTGAGGAATAGATATGCAAAAGCCCGTCTCCCGCGGCCACGGCTGTCAGTCCCAGGATTAAACCCACGGCCGTTACCACTCCCAGGCATATGTACATGATTTTATTAATCCTGCTGTACTTCCTGCCGCCCAGATTCTGGCTGGTAAAGCTCAGGTTGGTCTGGTACACCGCGTTCATTGCCGTGTAGACAAAACCCTCGATGTTGGAGGAGGCCGTGTTCCCGGCCATGGCAATGGAACCAAAGGAGTTGACCGAGGACTGAATCAGTACATTGGATATGGAGAATATGGCTCCCTGCATGCCTGCAGGAAGTCCGATTTTGACGATTCGTTTCAGCTTTCTGGGGTGAATCCGAAGCTGCTTTAAATCCAGCTTAAGTGCTCCCGGAGCGCTCATCAGGCTCTTCAGAACCAGAAAAGCGGAGATGTGTTCTGATATGACCGTGGCCCAGGCCACACCGTCCACTCCCATTCCCAGCACCACCACAAAAAACAGATTCAGGCACACATTCACCACGCCGGAAGCAAAGAGGAAATACAGAGGTCTCCTGGTATCCCCGATAGCCCGCAGAATGGCTGCGCCGAAGTTATAGACCATAAGTACCGGCATACCCAGAAAGTATATCCTCATATAGAGGACCGACTGGCTCAGGACGTCCTCAGGGGTTCCCATAAGGCGCAGCAGCGGGTTTGCCAGAAGAATTCCCAGCACCACCAGGATAAAGCCGCTCACAATGCTGGTGGTCACCGCCGTGTGGACGGTCTCGCTGACATCCTTGTCTTTCCGGGCCCCGTAATACCGGGCCACCAGCACATTGACACCAACTGAGAGTCCCACGAATACATTAATTAATAGGTTGATAAGCGAAGATGTGGATCCCACTGCCGCCAGAGCCCCGCTGCCTGCAAAACGGCCCACCACGATGATGTCCGCTGCATTAAACAGCAGCTGCAATATACCCGACAGCATCAAAGGAATGGAAAATAAAAGGATTTTGCCCAGAAGCGGGCCGCTTGTCATGTCAATCTCATAAGACTTTTTCATCTTCTGTTAACTCCCTGTGTCATTCTTTCTCCATGCCAGTCCATGGCATATGTTCTTATCAGTTATATCACAGGGCCGCGTTTTTTACAATGGGTTAAAAGGCCATGAAAACCTGCGAATTTTCTTGACATTTCCAGGCCCGTCCTTTAAAATGGAGCAAGTGATAAGGGAGTAATTGGCATGCCCCGCCCTGCCGGGCATGTAATAAGGTCAACATACTGATAGTTTCTATCTGGCTTTATTTGAAACAATGAGACTTATCTACAGCATTCCAAGGCTGTAGGTGGGTCTTTTTTTATACCACAATCCATATATTAAAACATCACCAGGGAGGAATCATTATGTCATTAGCTGAACTGTTCGTCATCGCCGTGGGGCTGTCCATGGACGCGTTTGCGGTATCTGTCTGTAAGGGTCTGGCCATGCCCAAAATGAACTGGAAGGGCGCCCTTTTGGTGGGGCTGTACTTCGGCGGATTCCAGGCCGCCATGCCTCTGTTCGGATATTTCCTGGGTTCCAGCTTCAGCCTGGCCATACGTGCTTACGACCACTGGGTGGCCTTCATCCTGCTGGCTGTTATCGGAGCAAACATGATAAAAGAATCCTTCAGCAAAGAAGATGAATGTCCGAACCCGGATCTGGATGTTAAAAACATGGTGCTTCTGGCCATTGCCACCAGCATTGATGCACTGGCTGTAGGCGTGACCTTTGCCTTTCTGAATGTTGACATCCTCCCCGCCGTATCCTTTATCGGAAGCGTCACCTTCTTTCTGTCCGTGGCCGGCGTAAAGGCGGGCAACGCATTTGGATGCCGCTATAAATCCAAGGCCGAGCTGGCAGGCGGCGCCATCCTCATTCTCATGGGATTCAAGATACTGCTGGAGCACCTGGGGATTTTGTTCGGGTAAGCTGTACATAAGAATCCCGCGGAACGTGCCGTTCTCCCTGTTCCATACTGCCATATCCCCGTAAAGACAGCGGGGCAGCGTCCTCTCGGAATACGCTGCCCCACCGTCTTTTATATTGTCCTTTTCCTGTCTCAAATCCTGTTCCCAGGCTCAGAAACCATTGCCTTCCCGGCCTCAGATTCTGACGCCGCTGCTGTCCAGCTGGTAACCGTCAATGGTGCGGTTCGTCTGCATCACTCCGTTTTCAGGGTCCATATAATACCACTGTCCCTTATATTCCAGCCAGCCGGTCTGCATATAGCCGTCTGTGTTGAAAAAATACCACTTGTCGTTTATCAGGGCCCAGGATGTAAGGTATTCATCCTGATACAGATACCTCCAGCCGCGCATATCCTTGTTCCACTTGCCCAGCAGGATATTCCGGTAGTTGCCCATGTCCTCCTCAGGAAGCAGCATGAAATACCGGCTCTCCTTTTTATCCTGATAACAGAACTCTACCATATAACATTGAGCCAGATAATTATAATCCCCCTCAGCGGACCGCTCTTTTTCAACGGTCTCAGGCCGGATTACAGGGTAATGGGTCCCTTCCTTTAAACCGTACACCGTACACTCCAGATACTTCTGGGTCTCGCCTCTATAGGTGACAAGATAATAATTCAGTGTCACTTCATTCAGGTCCACATCACTTTTGTCCTTTGTAACTGTGAACGTATCGTATTCCGATACCCTGTACCCCAGCAGATAGGACGAATATCCGTCATAAATCGTGGTCCTTCTGCTGTTAACATCCAAATGCAGGGTAACAGGCACCTCAGCCTTATACGAGGCCGCTGCCTCTGAGACAAATGCAGCCGACACACTGAGCACTGCCGCCAGAACCAGCGCGCCTAACCGCTTAACAGACATATACCGTCTCATCCGGTACCCTCCTCTCAAACCTTTGGACTACTCATGATGACATCCAGGGTGAATTCCCGGCGCATCCGCCAGCCATTATTTCAATATAATCTTCTTGAAATTCTTCTTGCCGCGCTTGACGACCACGCCATCTCCGGCAAACTGTTCCCTGGAGAATACGGCCTTGATATCCTTTACAGGATTTCCGTCCACGGACACACCGCCCTGTTCCACGTTCCTTCTGGCCTCAGAACGGGACGCTGCCAGGCCGGACTTGTTAAGAATGCTTAAGATATCAATGGTTCCATCTGTAAAGTCCTCTTCTGAAAGTTCAAAAGTAGGCATGTTCTCGGTACTCGCCCCTGCCGCAAACAGGGCCCTGGCGCCTTCCTGCGCCTTGGCTGCTTCTTCCTCGCCGTGCACCAGCTTTGTAAGCTCGAATGCCAGTATCTCCTTTGCCTGGTTTAACTGGCTTCCTTCCCACTGATCCATCTCGTCAATCTGCTCCAGCGGAAGGAAGGTAAGCATGCGCAGACACTTAAGCACATCGGAATCCCCCACATTCCTCCAGTACTGGTAGAAATCAAAGGGTGATGTCTTCTCAGGATCCAGCCATACTGCGCCGGACTGTGTCTTACCCATCTTCTTGCCCTCAGAGTTAAGGAGCAGGGTAATGGTCATGGCATGTGCATCCTTGCCCAGCTTGCGGCGAATCAGTTCTGTTCCGCCCAGCATGTTGCTCCACTGGTCATCGCCGCCAAACTGCATGTTGCAGCCGTACCGTTTGAACAGCTCATAGAAGTCATAGCTCTGCATAATCATGTAATTGAATTCCAGGAAGCTTAAGCCCTTTTCCATCCTCTGCTTGTAGCATTCAGCCCGCAGCATGTTGTTGACGGAAAAATGTGGTCCCACTTCCCTGAGGAACTCAATATAGTTAAGGCCCATGAGCCACTCCGCATTGTTCACCATCATGGCCTTTCCCTCTGAGAAATCAATGAAACGGCTCATCTGCTTTTTAAAGCAGTCACAGTTATGCTGGATGATTTCAGGGGTCATCATGGTGCGCATATCAGAGCGTCCCGACGGGTCGCCAATCATGCCCGTGCCTCCGCCAATCAGGGCAATCGGCTTGTTGCCTGCCATCTGAAGACGCTTCATCAGGCAAAGCGCCATAAAGTGGCCTACGTGGAGGCTGTCAGCTGTCGGGTCGAAACCGATATAGAATACGGCCTTTCCCTCGTTGACCATTTTCTTAATTTCTTCTTCGTTGGTTACCTGGGCAATAAGGCCTCTGGCAACCAGTTCTTCGTAAATCTGCATGGTGATTCTCTCCTCTTCTTACTTTCTTTATTTTACCATACTTCTGCTTTCATGCAAGGGCTTGATTCTTACATTTTTTATACAGGGGCAGCAGGGACACAGGGCGTACCGCGGACACGGATTTCCCTTTCTGAACGAAAAAAAGCCCCGCCCTTTCTCAAAAGGACGAAGCCCGTAAGCCCCGTGTTACCACCTGATGTTCACAGACAGCTCACGCTGCCTGCCTCTTCGAGTACTGGCGCCAGGCTCTGGCCAAACGCCCGTATACTCTAGCACGATAACGGATGCAGGACCCGTCGCAGCCTACTAAGGCTGTTATATGAAGCAGCGCTGTTGGGTGCGAAGCTCAGGGATGTATTCATGACCTGCATTCCATGCGCCTCTCATCATCCGGCTGCTTTCTGTCTGTTCCTGCAGGCTACTACTTGTTCCCGTCATAGCCAATTCATGAAATTATGACCATTATAGACAGACTCTCCCGGTTTGTCAAGAGCTAATCAGCCATATGCAAAGGGAATCAGCAGCCGTATGCAAAGGAAATCAGCGGTGTGCAAAGGTAAGCACGAACACAGCTCCCAGTATCAGGGCAAATCCCAGAAAATCAGGCAGCGTAAACCGGGTTCCCAGCCAGAACACGGAAATGACCACCGCGGATACCGGTTCCACGCTTCCCATGATGCTGCCCTTTAAGGGTCCAATCATGCTGACGCCCTGAAGGTACAGGCCAAATGCAATGGCAGTGCCCACCACCACCACGCCTGCCAGCGCTCCCAGTGTACCAGCATCCCAGACCACCCCGTAATTCCAGGGCTGAACCACGGCTCCCATGGCAATCCCGCCAAAAAACATGCCGAATCCCAGCACCTGGTATATGTCATATTTCAGGATAAGACCTCCTGGTATAATAGTATAAATCATGGAGCTCACAGCTGCCAAAAGCCCCCAGAACAGGGCCTCTCCCGTAATGTGAAAGGAATGTATGTCCCCGTGGGTTCCGATGACAAAGGTGCCAAACAAAGACAGCCCAATGGCTGCCAGCTCAAGCCCCTTGGGAAGCCGCAGCTCCCGCATGCACACCACGGCCAGAATCAGAATGGGCGACAGGTACTGGAGTACGGTTGCCGTTCCCGCGTTGGATGCCTGGATTGCCATGAAGTATGTAAACTGGCAGAAGGTAATGCCGAAAATAGCAAATGCCAGCAAGTGGATGGTATCCCTTTTTTTCCGGAACACCCTCAGATTCTCCCTGCCGTGAAGCTTAAATCCTGCCAGCACCAGTATAATGCCTGCAAAAAACAGCCTGACAGCCACCAGCCACGGCGCCTCGATTCCCTTCTGTTCAAACAAATACTGCCCGCAGCAGCCCGAAAATCCCCAGCAGGTTCCGCCTACCAGGGCCATTATGGTTCCCGCTGTCTGTCTCTTATCATTCTTCATCTCACACGTTAATCTCCTGCAACAGTCATGTATCTATTTATACTTGGAAAACACCTTATTGTCAATATTTTCGTGGGATTCACTATTTACGAATCCGGTTTTCTATACTATAATGAAGCATTGAAATGTATCTTACACCGCAGTCCGGTGTTTACATAATGGGAGGACGAAAAAATGGGATTCACATTCATCAATAAGCTGCCTACGCCGGCAGAAATCCGGGAGCAATTCCCGCTGGCCCCAGAGCTGGCAGAAATCAAACACGCACGGGATGAGGAAATAAAAAGGGTATTTACCGGTGAAAGCGGCAAGTTTGTTGTCATCATCGGCCCCTGCTCAGCTGACAACGAGGAATCTGTATGTGATTACGCCGGACGCCTTGTGAAAATCCAGGAAAAAACAAAGGACAAGTTAATCATTATTCCCCGGGTCTACACCAACAAGCCCCGAACCACCGGCGAGGGATATATGGGAATGATACATCAGCCCGATCCTGAAAAGCGGCCTGATATGTTTGAAGGAATTCTGGCCATCCGCCATATGCACATGAGGGTGCTGCGGGAGACAGGTTTCTCCACTGCAGATGAAATGCTTTATCCTGAAAACATGAACTATCTCTCAGACATGATGTCTTATGTGGCGGTAGGCGCCCGTTCCGTGGAGAACCAGTTTCACCGGCTGGTGGCCAGCGGCTGCGATGTGCCCGTAGGCATGAAGAACCCTACCAGCGGCGACCTGACAGTCATGCTGAATTCCGTGGTGGCTGCCCAGCTTCCCCACGACTTTATCTTCCGCGGCTTTGAAGTACAGTGCCCCGGCAATCCTCTGACCCACACCATCCTGCGGGGAGCTGTAAACAAGAGGGGCCAGTGCAACCCCAACTACCACTATGAAGATTTGAAGCTTTTATTTGACCTTTATAACAAGCGCGGGTTACAGAATCCCGCCTGCATCGTGGACACCAACCATGCCAACTCCAACAAGCAGTACCATGAACAAATTCGTATAGCCAAGGAAGTGCTCCACAGCCGCCGCCACTCCGGCGATATCAAACATCTGGTAAAGGGCCTTATGATTGAGAGCTACATTGAGCCCGGCAGCCAGAAAATCGGGGAACACTGCTACGGCAAGTCCATCACCGATCCCTGCCTGGGATGGGATGATACGGAGCGGCTGCTGTACGAGATTGCGGATAACCTGGACTAGCACCATACTATAACCCAAACGAAATATGAGCCCGGAAAAGGACCTGCCATGCATCATCCGTTTGCATGGCAGGCCCTTTTCCATTCTGTGAAACATTCTTTTGTTTATGAGCAAGCTTCTGTTTTTGCTTCTGGTCTTTGCTTCTGGTCTTTGCTCCCGTTTTTCATCCCTAGCTGGCCAGCGCCGTAATCCCAAAGTATGCCAGCACAATCACACCCAGAATAATTCTGTAATATCCAAAGAACTTAAAATCATGCTTTCGGACATAGCTCATAAGGAACTGGATGGAATAAATAGAAACCACAAAGGCAATCAGCATTCCCAGTATGGTATAGAAAATCTGCGGTCCCGTAAATACATTTCCTGCCAGGAAATACTTCACGATTTTCAGCAGACTGGCTCCAAACATAACCGGGATTCCCAGGAAAAATGAAAACTCTGCCGCGGCAGCCCTGGAACAGCCCAGGACCATGGCGCCCAGTATGGTGGAACCGGAACGGGAGGTTCCCGGAATCAAAGCCAGAAGCTGTACCATGCCAATGAGGAATGCTGTCTTGGCTGAGATCTGTCCCACCTTGTTAAACCTGGGATTGGTACACACGCTGCTGTTCTCAAGTACAATAAAAAGTACGCCGTATACAATCAGGGCCGCTGCCACCACATAGGCGTTAAACAGATGTGCCTCCATCCAGTCATCCAGCAAAAGTCCCAGAATGGCTGCCGGAACACAGGCAATGATAATTTTAATCCAAAGGGCCCATGTGGCATCCTTCTGCCGGCTGGACTTGCTGGGGCTAAAGGGATTCAGCTTGTGAAAAAACATGACAACCACAGCCAGGATGGCCCCTAACTGAATCACCACCAGAAACACGTCCTTAAACGCGTCCGGCTGGTTCAGGCGTATGATTTCATCCACCAGAATCATATGGCCGGTGCTGCTGATAGGAAGCCACTCCGTGAACCCTTCCACAATTCCCAATACAATGATTTTTAACACTTCAACTAAACTCATAAATTCTCCTTACCGCAGACAGGCTCCATTCCCTGACGCCTTCCGGCATCCGGCCCCTGCATTCATCCTGCCCCAAGGGCCCCTGCCTGCTGTACATTTTATGTATTCTTATCTATCCCTATACCTGTTTTATATATTCTCAATCTGCCATTCAACAGGAGTAAGGCCGTGCTCTGTCAAAAATGCATTGGTCTTGCTGAAGGGCCTGCTGCCGAAAAATCCCCTGGATGCGGACAAGGGACTTGGGTGAGGCGCCTCCAGGATTAAATGCCTGGGATTGTTCAGCATTGCCTTCTTGGCCTGGGCCGGACGTCCCCATAAAATAAACACCATGGGTCTGTCCTGCTGGTTAAGAATGCCTATGGCTGCATCTGTAAACTTCTCCCATCCGATGTCCCGGTGGGAATTGGCCTGGTGGGCTCTCACTGTGAGCACTGTGTTTAACAGCATGACCCCCTGGTCAGCCCACTTTTTCAGATAACCGTTATTCGGTATATAACACCCTAAATCGTCGTGAAGCTCCTGGTAAATGTTCACCAGTGAGGGCGGAATATCCACATCCGGCTTTACTGAAAAACACAGGCCATGGGCCTGACCATAATTGTGGTAAGGGTCCTGCCCCAGAATCACCACCTTTACGTCCGCCAGCGGTGTAAATGCAAATGCGTTAAAGATATCATCCGGTTCAGGAAACACCCTTTTAGTCTCATATTCATGCTTTACTGTCTTATACAGTTCTTTATAATAGGGCTTCTTAAACTCGCTGCTTAAGGGCCCCAGCCAGTCATTGGTAATAGCGGCCATATCCTGCTTCTCCTTTTCAACAATATAAATTCACATTTTCATATTTTAGCATAGGAAACGGCAGGAAACAACGGATATCGACAAAATAATTAAGAGAGCCGGGATTGCGCCCGCCCTACATCCTTACGGCAATCCCTCTCTCCCACAAGTACTTCTTAAGATCCCGTATCTCCAGTTCCTTATAATGAAACAGAGAGGCGGCCAGGGCAGCGTCCGCTCCGCCCTTTGTCAGCGCATCATAGAAATGTTCCTTATTTCCCGCGCCTCCCGAGGCAATGACAGGTACGGATACATGGGATGCTATGAGAGAAGTCAGTTCATTGTCATATCCGTTCCTGGTTCCGTCGCAGTCCATGCTGGTGAGCAGTATCTCTCCCGCTCCCAGACGGTCTGCCTCCATGGCCCACTCCAGGGCATCTGTCCCCACATCCACACGTCCGCCGTGCTTGTAAATATTCCAGCCCTTTCCATCAGCCCTGCGCCTGGCGTCTATGGCTACCACCACGCATTGACGGCCGAATTTATCCGCTGCATCACTGATAAGGCGGGGATTGTCAATGGCTGAGGAATTGATGGATATCTTATCCGCCCCCTCCCGCAGAAGCAGTTTAAAATCATCAACCGTACGGATACCGCCGCCCACGGTAAATGGAATAAAAACTGTTTCCGCCACGCGGCGCACCATATCGACCACGGTATTTCTGGCGTCCGAGGTAGCGGTAATGTCCAGAAATACCAGTTCGTCCGCACCTGCCTTATCGTAAGCTGCCGCAGGAACCCGATCTCCTGTCTGCCCGCCATCGTGATGCCGCACTCCTCGTCACTGTCTGGGTTGCTCATCTCTATATCCCCGGCAATCAGCTTTAGCAGGGTCGTCTTTCCACAGCCGTTGCGCCCCACAACCGCAATTTTTTCCCTGTCGTCAATATGTGACGACGCAATCTCCGTCATGCCAATAATGGCGTTCATGGGCGTTCTGATATC
>OKSH01001728.1_pt1 | contig 18429 bp, 13 predicted proteins | sample 1601231 | NCBI WGS metagenome assembly OKSH01 (sample SAMEA3541596, study PRJEB24748) | human gut metagenome | biome: human gut; feature: human-associated habitat; material: faeces | place: China | collected 2012 | reverse complement strand
TGCGCTGGTCCACGGCCTCATTCGCCGCCTTCACCGCCTGCGCGTAGGCCGAAAGCGGGTGCAAGGACTCGTCCAGTGACTCGATCACGTTGTCGATGTAAGCGTGCCTGTAGTCCTCCATGAGCTTCCCGGCGTAATCGGCATTCACACCAAGCGACCGCATGGACTCCGTCCATTCGTCCAGTTGCGCCCGTGCCGCCTTCGCCTGCTGCTCCATCTCCGATAGCGGTTCTTTGATGTTCGCCGTGGCTTCCGTTACCGTATTGATGGCGTTGATGGCCTGAATCGCCTTATCCAGCCCTTCCGTGGACGACAGATCCACGGCCAGCATCGAGGACAGATCCGTTCCGGCCATTGCTTGCTGGAGCGCGTTCAGCATGACGCGCTGGATATCTTCCCCGGCGGTATTGATGACCTCCTGAAGCTGTTCCTCGTCATGGAACTGGAAATTCCACGTGCTCGGCCCGTAGTCGGTGACGCCCTTACGTCCCGCCGTGGAGCCGCGACCGAAGCTGACCGTCTCGGCGTTGAGCCGGGCAAGGACCTGCGCCTGATACTCTTCCGGCAACGCTTGCGCGAACCCCATGATTGAGCTGGCCGTGGTGTTGGCCACCTCGCCAAGCCCCTTAAAAATCCCGGCCGCATCGGAAACGCTGGCCCGGTCAGTCCATGCCCCTTGCGTCATGAGGGCTTCCCAGTCCGAGCCAAACAGACTGGCGTCGACAACATTGGTGTAGACGGAAGGATGTGTTTTCTTCCCGCCGCCGAACAAAGACGATGCCAGCCCGCCAAGAGCCGCGCCGATGACCGTGCCAACCACAGGCACCGCGCTGCCGAGCGTCGCGCCAAGGGCAGTACCGGACAACGCGGCGCTGGCGCCCCATGCGCCAAGCCCCGCTCCAAGGCCGCTGGTAATGCCGCTGTACTTGTTCTGGGGAAGCCCCAACGCCCCGCCGAGCAGGGAATACCCGAGAGAACCGAGGCCCCCGTACATGAGCGCGGAGCCAAGGGAAAGCCCGCCTGACATGAGCGCGGCTTGACCACCCACGGTACCCGCCGTGGTGCCGCCGCCCTGCATGAGCAGGATTTCCCCCGCCGTGTACGCTCCCGGCGTCGTCAGCGCGGAAACAGTACCCGGAAGAGTCGCTCCCATGATGCCGGACAGACTGGAAGTGAAAGAATCGGGGAGAAAGCTGGACAGGTTGGAAAGCGGAACGTTGCCAAGCAAACCACCAGCGGAAGCATTGACCATTTTTCCTGTAGCTGAGTCATACGCAAGCGCCGTCCCGCCGACGCCAAAGACGCCGCCGAGTGTGCCCATGATTTGAACGGTGATAGGCCGCAGCCATGCCGCGTTTGCCATTTCAGCCAGCGTGCGGATGAACATTTTCTTGAGCGAATCAAAAGTGTTCTTCGTGCCGCTGAGGAAGTTTTCCAGCATGTCCGCGCCAGCTTGATCGACTCTATTGTATGTTTCCTCCCACATTTTTCCGAAATCCGCGCTGTACTTATTGTTGCGCTGGAGGAGTAGTGCGTTGACGCGTTCGTCAATGTCTGCTCTTGACTGGCCTTGCTTCTCCCATTCCTCGATCTGGCGGTTGGTTTGATAGACGAAATATTCCTCGTCCGTCATCGTGGACTGGGCGTAAATGTCCGCCGTCTCTTTGCGGAAGTTGATGAATGTGGATTTGGCCTGCTCAAGCGCATTGTTGTACTGGCGCTGCGCGTCGGCCATCAGGTTGATATTTTCGGCCATGAGCTTGGCGTACTTATCGGGAGCTTGCTTCTTAAGCTGTTCAAGATTCTTCTTCCAGTCGTCATATTCTTTTTCTACTGTGGCAACGGCGGCAGCGGCAGGATTTGCGAATTTGAGGACATCCTTGAACAGATTGTCGTTCAATTCTTTCTGAAGTGAAGTCCGAAGCTCAATGACCTTCGGATTTGTTGATCCGAGAAGTTTTTCAAGTTTCTCGACCTTCTCGTCGACCTGCCATTGCCTGTACTGCGCGTCTGTCATTTGGAGCTTGTTCAGCTCGGACTCGACAGAGTGCAGGGCTGATTCAATCTGTTTGGCTTTCTTTTTGCCGTCGTCTGCGGCAGTTTTGCCGAGCGTAGATGTAGCCCTGATGCCATCTTGCATTTCTTTGAAAAAGCCAAGTGTAGCTTGTCTCCATGCGTCAATAGCAAAGGGGGTTCCTTCGCCGGGATCTCCGCTCAGGAAATTTTGCGCACCACCTGCAAAATTCAGATTGAAAGAAACTTCAGCAGTTGCCCCGTCCAAGTCGTTAACAGCCTTCTTCGCTGTGAAGAGGCTTTGTCCAAACAGCCTTGAAGTAGTGAGAAGCCCGGCTAAAGAGGCTGTAGCATCAGAAAATGGCGCTGTCGGAAATAATTCCTCTAAATCAAAAGAGGTAGCCTCCTGATTAATAGAATGCAGCGCGTCGGTTACTTCATTGAGCTTGCTTTTTATCGCGTCTATTCGTTGTGCGATGTTGTCGGCCTGTTCTTGTGCCGCTTCTCGTCCATAAATATCAAAGTCGTAATTTTTAGCATTTTGTGAGTATATATCATAAAGGCGTTGTTGCTCTTGAAGTTCTTTTTCTAGAGATGCTGTTTGTTCTCTATATTGGTTTCGTATAAACATTAATGCTTCAGCATTTTTGTCTTTTGAATAGCCGGATATTGCATCTATAGATTGTTTTTGCTTTTTCTCGTAATTTTTTATCCATTCCTCAAGCTCGTCACCAGTCATGGAGGCCCATTCCGAATTACTCAGTTCGCCACTTTGAACCAACGCTATGGCCTTCATTGTGTTTTGGATAAAACGGTTTGCTATAGCTACGCCAGCAAGGGCGAGTACGCCCTTTTTCCCATATAAAGCAATGCCGAACAGACCGATTTCACGAATTGTATCCGGTAGATTATTCCATCCATCAATTGCTGCTGTAGCAATTGAACCAATTTCTAGAGCGGCTTCTCCTGCTCCCGTTCCGATGCTTACGACAGCATCCCAAACGTTGGAAAATGTTGTTTCAAGGTTCGCAAGCGTATCTGCATCATTCAGATTACGGAGAGCGTCAGAAAACGCATATGTTGCAGTGAGGATTTTGTCCCCTATGAAATTATTCAAACGCTCATATGCTTCTCTAATATTATTAATATTCTGACTTATTTCGGGTTTTCCTGTCTCTTTATTGAACGTGATGAGAAGTTGCTGAAGCTGAGAAATGGATGCCTTCATCGAGTTGAATAAGCCGTCCGTAGAACCACGGGAGATGAATTCTACATACTCTTTTGTATTACTTACTAACCCTTCCCATGTATTCGCAATGGCATCGCCAGAATACTTGAACGACTCTAGACGTTTGTTAATTTCTTCAACAAGGACGCCTTGAGCCTTCCATTCTTTCACCAATTCTTTACTGATATTCAAGTATGGGGCGAGGAGGTCTTGAGCCTTATTGATGTTCCCCGAGAGCAGAGCTTCCACTTCTGTCCGCATCTGCTGAATAGGGATCTGGAATGCCCCCATAGCCTGCGCCGCACGAGTGGCAAGTTCGGGGATCTCTTCAAGGGCGTACCCGGCCTTGAGCGCGGGGGCGATGATGGCTTGAAAACCGTTGACAAGTTCCTGTGTCGTCGCCGTTGTTTCAAGCCCGAGTTGCTGGAGGCGCTGCATCAGCTTTTCGGCGACCTGTTGTGAGGCGACAAATTTTTCGGAGCCTTCCAGTACGCGCCCCTGTGCGTCGGCAAGCTGATTCGTAGAGGATACGATGGACGCGATGGAAAGCTTTTGCGATTCCCACGCTGCGTTGGCTTGAATGCCGATATTGGTAGCCGCCACAACGCCGTCCAAAAGCTTATATGCCGCATAGACGGATAAGACGCGCTGTGTGAGGGACGCAAAACGCTGATTAAGGGCATCCGCTACGGATGAAGCCTTGGCGAGAGATTTAGAGGCCGAGTCCGATCCCGAACCGAACCCCTGAATCTGCTTTCCGGCTTTCTCGGAGCTTGAGCCAAGGGCACGGGTTTGGTCTGTGGCCTTCCTGACGCTGGCCGTAAGGGTGCCAGCTTTAACGGCGGCACTTTCGGCAGAGGACGCGAACTTTCCGTCGGCGCGGTGAAGGTGCCCGAGCGCGTCATAATAATGCCCGGCGTCTTTGGCTACGTTACGTAGGGAAGCTGACGCCTTGTCCGTTTCTACTGAAACGGATTTCATACTGGCAACAGCCTCAGCCGCTCCTTTCCTCACACCGTTTGCGTCAAATGTCGCTGCAAACCGCATAGCTCCACCTCGTAAATTTGTCCCAACCCTACCATGTTCCCCCTAACGCCCTGCAAGAGGTTGTTGGAAGGTTTTTCGAGTATACGGTTGGAAGAGGGGAGAGGGGCAAGGGATTGTCTGAGTGTTTTTAGAGCAGGGGAGATGACTGACGGAAGGACATATGGTGGGATGAAGAACGCGAAGCCCCCAACCTTAGGGAAGGGGGCTTTATCAATGGGTCAATTCAATTCTTTTTTACAAAACCGGCATAATTTTGCATCAGGATAAATCCACTCTCTACAATACGGGCATTGAACCTTGCCGTCGCGTTCGACTATTTTCTGAGTAGGATTGAGTACAAGGATTACAATCATGAGAGGGGGAATAAAAAGGCTGGCGAGCGCCCATCCCCATGCAGAGCGGCCTTTTTTCTTTGCAAAACTGTATGATAAAATTGAACAAATAATAGGAATGACAATAAACAAAAGTTCTTTTTCCCCAATACCGTACATAGTTCCCTCACTCAGCAAATTTTTGAGCTGCATTTACAAATCGCTGAGCATAATTGTATAGATCCTCAACTTCTTTTACATAGGCTTTTTCCTCAGCTTGTTCATCATAAATAATAACATATGGATTTTTTACATCATAAAAAAGCCTACAAAGGGGTTTTCTGTTATTATTATCTATAATAATGGAACAGTATGTTTTGGCATCTCGTAAATATACTCGTCTAGGTTCAATAACACCTCTTACAATAGCTTGAATGACATACAGTGATGCAAACTCTTCATCTGTTGTGATAATTCCATTATTATCATCTTCTTGTTCTTGAATTTGCTGCGAAGGAGTTTCTATTTCTATTTTTTCTTCTACAGTTTTTGCAGACTCAAGCCTTTTATTGATTTGATCATTGATATATTCTGATACAGCGCGTTTTATAATTGGCTTAAATTGCTCTCGAATGGTTGAAGTAATTTTTCCACCATCATAACATTGAGAGGCATAAAGTCTTATAAATTCATCGGATGGATTTGACATGTCATCAGAAAAGAGAAGGTATACAGCCCGAGCCATTTTTAGATTTCCAGCAGCGCTGACAATACCATCTTCATCAAAGGATTCTTTTGCGAGTTTTTGAATTTCTGGGAGGTATCTTTCGTTGAAATCAAGAAGGTTGATTTCCATAAAAGGTTTTGTGTCCATGATATTTAGTTGATCAATATCGCTGAAGAAAAGATAGCGGCACCCATCCGTTAAAATACCAATACGGGCAGGTTGTGTGGAAAAATATCGAAAGAGTTGAGAACACTTTCCTGTGTCAAGTGGGGCGCCAAGAGGTTTACATTCGATGAGGATTACGGGATTCCCTTCTTTGAGAAGTGCAAAATCTATTTTTTCTCCGCGTTTTGTCCCAAAATCGGCAGTGTACTCTGCCGCAACCTCAGAGGGATTGAATACGTCATAGCCTAGAGCATTTATGAAAGGCATGATCAGAGAATTTTTGGTCATAGCTTCATTGAGCGACTGTCCCTGTACTTGCCGTACTCTTTCTGCCAGTGCCGCTATTTTTGCTGCATCCATAGTCTAACTCCTCCTTTCTCACTCACGCCATATAAACGAGTCTATGTCAAGGGCAGACGTGAAAAGCCCCAACTGTGGGGAAGGGGCTTTCGGGGGCAACCCCTGCTTGGCGCCCCCCCCACGTGCGTGGGGAAGACAATGCCAAAACCGGACAAGCCCGCCCCGAGCGTGAAACACCCCCACGTGCGTGGGGAAGACAGACCTTTACCATGAACTTCGGAAGTGGAACTGGAAACACCTCCACGTGCGTGGGGAAGACCGGCATGTCGAGGCCGCGATGGGCGGCACGCCGAAACACCCCCACGTGCGTGGGGAAGACAAAATAGAAGCAAGCCGCGAGGGGCTGAGCCTAGAAACACCCCCACGTGCGTGGGGAAGACTCTGGGTTCATTGCTGCGATATAGGCGGCAGTAGAAACACCCCCACGTGCGTGGGGAAGACATCGCCGCTGGTGCGCAATGCCGGAAGATGAAAGAAACACCCCCACGTGCGTGGGGAAGACCGCGAAACCTTGTGAGAGGATGCTTTCAACAGAGAAACACCCCCACGTGCGTGGGGAAGACGATTGGGAACGCCGTAATTGTTGGAACCGTAGAGAAACACCCCCACGTGCGTGGGGAAGACTTGTCAAGTCTTTTTCGCTCTTTTTTGTGGCTCAGAAACACCCCCACGTGCGTGGGGAAGACGATTACCTTTATAAAGAAGCCTCTGGACAGAGGGAAACACCCCCACGTGCGTGGGGAAGACGAATCGGTAATCTGCGGGGCAGCCATAAGTCTAGAAACACCCCCACGTGCGTGGGGAAGACCGGAGCTTTTCCCAACAAGCTGAACACCTGTAAGAAACACCCCCACGTGCGTGGGGAAGACGACTCGGTTGCTCTCTCGTGGCCTTATGTCGGAGAAACACCCCCACGTGCGTGGGGAAGACGTACTGAGCAAGCACATCGCGTATGTGGAAGAAGAAACACCCCCACGTGCGTGGGGAAGACCCGCGAAGAAAAAGGCGTGACGTGTCCCGTGTCGGAAACACCCCCACGTGCGTGGGGAAGACGCTTCCGAACTTGTCCCCGGAAGCGCTCCGACAGAAACACCCCCACGTGCGTGGGGAAGACCGGGCGGCGGCTGATGAAGCGGAGCGCACAAGGGAAACACCCCCACGTGCGTGGGGAAGACCTGAACGCTTGAAATCTTTTGAGGGCATTACGCAGAAACACCCCCACGTGCGTGGGGAAGACCCCGGAGTATCGCCCGGCCCACGTTTTGAGGCAGAAACACCCCCACGTGCGTGGGGAAGACTTTCACCGTTCATCCTGTTTGTGTGCCGCCCTAGAAACACCCCCACGTGCGTGGGGAAGACACGAACAAGAAGAGGTCCTTCATGTTTGACGTGGAAACACCCCCACGTGCGTGGGGAAGACGCCTTCCGCCTCTTGAGCCTACGCTAGTACGCAGAAACACCCCCACGTGCGTGGGGAAGACCCGATCCTGATCTGCCAACAGTGCGACCGGATGGAAACACCCCCACGTGCGTGGGGAAGACTCCAGTTTTAGCGCCCCGTAGGAACTGCAATTCGGAAACACCCCCACGTGCGTGGGGAAGACCGCGAAACGCTGAGTTTTTTAATACCGGACAGCAGAAACACCCCCACGTGCGTGGGGAAGACTCCACCAACCCCTCACCCCGTCCAGCACCACTAGAAACACCCCCACGTGCGTGGGGAAGACAAGGTTCCCGAAATGGAAACCCTTTGTCGAACAGAAACACCCCCACGTGCGTGGGGAAGACTGACTCTTATACTGACTCTGATTCTGATCCTGAGAAACACCCCCACGTGCGTGGGGAAGACGCGGGAATGGGGATGCTTTCTCCGGTGCGCGGAGAAACACCCCCACGTGCGTGGGGAAGACAACACCCACCGCCCTTTGGGGCCAGTCCCCGGAGAAACACCCCCACGTGCGTGGGGAAGACGTAGCAGCAGCACCGGAAGCGCCCAGACTGATAGAAACACCCCCACGTGCGTGGGGAAGACCGTCCCCGGGAAGATGGCCCCCGGGTACGGATAGAAACACCCCCACGTGCGTGGGGAAGACGGGATGCCGACCTGTGGGGTGCCGCAGGTAAAAGAAACACCCCCACGTGCGTGGGGAAGACTCCCATAGTCTATCTGTGACTCGGAGAGTGCGAGAAACACCCCCACGTGCGTGGGGAAGACCCTCAGCCATCTTATGGCAGGTGTAGATCAGGGGAAACACCCCCACGTGCGTGGGGAAGACCATCCGGGATACGCGCTTTACAGCGTAACTGGAGAAACACCCCCACGTGCGTGGGGAAGACACTGAGAGATTATTCACTTTTTTTATTGAGCCGTCAAAACAATATTGAAACGTCATCTTTTTCAGACACAAGTTGCAGCCCTGACAATTCGATGAGCTGGCGCTTTGGTTCCCCCATGCCGTAGAGCTTGTACCCTGGTGGGTTCGGTATCCTTTGAAAGATCATGAGGCCACTTTGTTCAGGGCATTTTTCGAGTAAGTAGTTGATCACATGCCGTGCAACGGAATCTTTAATGCCTGAAACGAAGACGTTAGGCCGAGGTTCCACAAACCAGAGTTTCATGCGCCCGCGTACGGCGGGAGGCAAATCATTTGCGATAACGACGAGCACATTTCCCTCCTATCAGGCTCTCAATATCCTCGGCGACTTTTTCCAGCAGCTTCATTTCGAGGACACGTTTGCGGAACGCTTCAGATACGGCGTACTTGTTGTAGCGGCCCGCGAGGGAGAGCGTCAGGGAAAAAGCGAGATCAACGCAGAGCTCCCCTTTGTAAAGATCGGCGAGATCATACACAAAGGGCAGGGGGCTCCCTGAGTGGATAAAGCCTAAGTGCGGCGAATAGCCGAGGCTGTGGACACAGGAACATAAGACGCCATAGAGGGCCGCATTGGTGGACGTCAATATCTGGTTCGTCAGATCGCTCAACTCGAATTTTCCGGGGGTAAAAACACGTCCCTTCCATCCGACTTTGTATTGCTCGGCTTTTTCGAGGTAGAAATTGCGGACGCGCAATCCTTCCATACCCATCATTTCCTGCAGCGTCTTGCCCTCAAGCTCCGCATCGGGAAAACGTTTGGCGAAGAAAGCCCTAGCGACGGCAAGTGAGGCATCTTTGTCCGTGGAGAGCCACGCCTGACGTTGGAGGTTGCGAGTGTTGGAAGTAGGCACGACGCCTGAAGCGTAAAACAGCAGGCTGTCCTCGCCAACCCAGCAGATGGCACAGTTGGCGGCGGAGGCGATCTTGATAGCCTCATGGGTTACAGACGTACCGGGGCCAAGAAGCAGGGCGTTGATCGTCGCTATGGGCAAACGCACTCTGTTTCCGTCCGCGTCGATCCATTTGATGCTGCTGTCGTCAATTTCCAGCCGTCCTCTTTCCAGATAGATAAACGGGTACTTGTCCGATACGCGGGGAAGCGTTTCCCGTGTGATCGGGATGAACAAGCGGCGGGGAGTTTTGGGCTCTTCAGCTGTGGTGGGCTCCTTTTCTTCCGGCATCTCTATCCCCCTTGCAGAAAGTGCCGCCGGGAGTAGTCCCAGCGGCACTTTTTCATTGTTCCAGAATTGTCACTTGCCTGTCCTCATATCGCTTGCGCAGGCCAAAGGCGATGGGGATATCATTCAGCGTCAGCACATCCCCGCCCTCAACACGCCCGTGGGCCACACGGAAGTGTTCCGCGCGCCTTTTGGCTTGCGCTATTTCCCCGGCGGCTGCCAATGCTTCTTCCTGCGAGTCGAAACGGCCACGGTAAACGATGTCCGTGGGCACGCAGTTTCTCCGCCCAAGGCATATGGGCCATACGGGGTTTTGCAGCCCGGCGATGATTTCATCCGCATACGCTTCCGGGACATCCAGCGCGCAGGCGAACGCCATATCCTGAAGGTAATAACGGTAGGTCATCTTCGTTCCCGCACCGACCGGACGTTTCCCGTCCGTTTTCTTGGGGATGAGCAGATCCTGCCACGGATCCGAAGCGTCATAGCCGCTGCCCACCATCTGGAAATCGCGGAGGAGGGGCTGTATGTCCGGCTTGCCGTTTTCGAGCCGTGAATACGCCACTACGGTCTGCGTGTATGCCTTCATCTCGGCAAGCCACGCTTCCTGTTCGCCGTTGCGCCCCGTAGCGCAGCAGACGAGCCCGAGCACGCCGGAGCGGGAAGGAAAGGGAAGCGTATCGCGCCTTCCGAAGCGGGAATCGACCCCCCAAGACTGAAGGGGGGCCTCCAGCCAGAGGAGCAGGGCGGTCATGCCTGCGCCTCATACGGGCGCACGAACGCCGCTACGCCGTTGACGAGATCGTCGATGCTGACGGAGTCGTCCTTGCCGAACGTGAATTCGGCGGCCTTGCCGAACAGCGAGCCGGCCAGCTTCTCCTGCTTGGCGAGTTGGAGTTCAAGGGCCTCAATGCTCGGCTTGAGGAACCCTTGCCCTTTTGCCCTTACCGGCTCGTCAAAGCTGGCCTGCATGCCTTGCCCCCTGCGGATGTAGATGCGGGCATAGTCCCACGGGCGCATGCCGGTTTGCGTGGTCTGCCGGGCGGAGGGGACGGCGATGTACAAGGCCTTGATGAAGGCCGACACCGCATCGGCCAATCCCGTATTGCCAAGCGAATCCGCGAGCTGGCCGAGATCGAGGTTGATATAGCGGTAATAGGTGGCCGAGTTGTATTCAAGGCTTCCCATATGGGCGGAACCCGTTTCATCATCGGATTTGAGATCGTCAAGTGCCGTGAAAAATTCGATTTCGTTGTCGACGCGGTGTGTGGAGACGGAGTGGGCAAACGAGGCGGCGGCATGGACGTTGAGATCGGGGGCCTGCGCCACCATGCGCCCGAACAGGGCTATGTCGAGCCCGTCAACGGCGGGATTGAAATGGGCTTTATGAGCCTTTCTCAACTCCGGGGACAATACGGTCTTTCCCGATTTTTTGACGGCGGCGGACTCAGGTTTAAAGGCCTGTGCCGCGGCGAATTCGGCGATGGCTTCCGCCTCATTTTTTGAGAAGAAATACAGGGTATCTTCAGCCAGCAGAGGGGCGCAGGCCTCACCGAACGCCTTTGCCTGTTCCGGTGTGGCCCCCTTGGTTTCACAGGCTTCCGCGAGCATCCCGGCAACCTGTTTCGTGCGCACGCCGATTTTGACGCCGAGATCCTGAAGGGCCAGCCGCACATGACGCTTCCAGCACTGGGAGCTGACGCGGGCACGGGATACCCCGCCGATCATTGCGCTCTTGGGGGCGCCCACGTCGTCCCGGTTCAGGCAGGAAACAGGAAAAGACTGGAGGATATGGAATTCAATATGGGTTCCTTTGAGTGTATTCATCTTCATTCCTTGAGCTGCTGGTTAAAAGACGATGGGGGCGACCTGAAGCAATCCGCAACCAAAGGCTTTGCCGTGGCCGATGCCCCGGCAGACGCTTTGAGTGAAACGCTCTTTATCAACAACGGTAAGGGTTCCCGTCACCCGCGCTTTTCCCAGGGTGACTTTCTGTTCCCCCTTCCAAAAAACATCAGCATTGATCTCTGCGACCTGAAAAGAGGATTCCTGTACCTCAAAGCCCCATGAGGGGGCCTTTTCCAGAAACCAGCGCGTGATATCTTCGCGGTTGCACAGAGGCGTGCGTTTTTGGGTTCGGCTGTCCCGTTTTACAGGATTGACCACGATTTCAAAACGGTATGCGGAAAACCCGAAAAAGGCTTCGGGGATTGGCTCGGTTCTGACGAATTCCCCGTATTCAGGCTCACGGGGCTGCCGATCTGACAGGATAAGAAGCTGCCTCCCGTATTTGTCCCCGCCCATATCGACAAACAGGATACCGCTGCCTTTTTCCCGATCGCCCTCGCGCACGTCGTCAAAGAGCCCGTAAACGACCCTGTGCAGGGAGTAGGTATCGGTAACCCGCAGGGCCTTGGCGTCATGCGGCGACAGCCTGTAGCGGCTGGCGAACATCATGACGCCTCTCCTTCCGCAGCCTTCGGTTCATTGGAAAGGCTGTAGAAGTCACGGGTCCAGCGCATTTTGATACGCTCTTGTCCATTGCTTTCAAAATACAGGAGTTCGTCCAGCAATGTAGCAAAACAGAGAGGTTTTGTAGCCTTTACCGTGATGAGGGAAAGCATCGGGCGCAAAATACGGCATACCTCTTCGGTCGTTTGACAGGCGAGGAGGCGGCGTAAACGTATGCTTCCCTGATCTTCGTCATCGCCGAAGCAACTCCTCAGCGACGCGCCGAGGCCGAATATGCCGTCCTTTTCCGGTTGCCTTCGGCACAAGGCGGCTCCGATAAGGCAGAACGGCAGACGCCGCGCGGCGAATTCAATATCTACGTTGAATTTCAGTAAAATGTTCCATACCTGATATTCCAGATCGGGATTGTCGGCCCGTTTCATCCGGGCGACAAACCCCGTGTCCTTGATTTTGGGAGCGGCGCTCGCCCGTTCGAGCACGAAGCCGACAAACGTTTTGCTCAGGGAGTTTTCTTTTGTTTCAGCCATAACAGCTCTCTTCACGATGAGGATTGGGTTTTCTGTGAAAACATCCCGAAACCGGGCCGATGGCGGGCCCATGCTTCAAACTGGCGCGCCGTTCCGTGCGGGCAGGATTCGTCAAAGGCCGTGCCGGCGAAAACGGCATACGTTCCCATGAGCTTGACAAGTTGTTCTTTGCCGCCATCACAGGCCTGAATCAGTTCTTGGAATGTGGGCTCGACCAGTTGCCAGAACAGGCCCGACGCTTCGGCGGCATGGGCGTCGCCTTGCGCTTTCAAGTCCGAAAAATACCCCCGTGTGGCCCCATAAACGACGGTACCCATTTTTTCCAGTTGTTCCATCTGCTTTTTAAAAAGGATAAACCAGTCATCATTGCCGGAGAGCAATTTGGCCTCCAGCCATGTTTCGGACTCGATGCAGTCGTCGCCTCCGGATACGTACTGTTCCCCGGCGTTGCTGCTGACTTTGAGCCCGCCGCTCCAGATTCCAAACTGTTTGACACGACCGTCGCCCAGACGCCGGATGCCTTGTTTCAGATTCAGGCACTCAAAGCCGCTGCCGTGATCGGATTCCAAAAAAGCCAACAGGGCCGTAAGCTGGCGCCAAGGCTTTTTTTCGGGGTTTACCCATAACATTTTGACTTTGGCTTTCGCCTTGTCGGCTGCCGCGGACGGATCAATCATCCGTTCCTGATAGTCAGGGTGAACGATGCCTTCGGTGTAGTGGAGGCCGTCTTCTCGCAGCAGACAGAAACGGGAGAGTGGGACAAGCCGCCCCATGAGGCTGGCTTTCAAAGCCCGCGCGGAGGGGCAATCCTCCCCCTCAGGCATCTTTTCCCACGGGGCCGCCCCGAGCCCTTCTTCCCACTGCTTTGCGTCGGCTATAATATCTCGCGTGAGGAGGTTCAGCCAGACGGTTTCAAGGATCGAATCCCCCAGAAGAAAAGAATGGAGCAAGCCCATATGGCATACGGAAGGGCCGGGCTTTGCGCTCTTGCCTTTCGCGTATCCCTTGCTGAGGATAACGCTGTTGTCCGTCTTCTTTCCGCCGAGGCCAAATCCCATCTGTTCCACCAGCAACAACGCGCGGGAGGCGTCGGACATGACAGGTTCCAGTTGCAGTTGCGTGAGCAGTGTGGTGTTGCCCGAGGCGACCTGCGGCATGGCGGTTCCATAGGGCTTGAGTTCGGCCTTGGAGCAGGCGGGCATCTGGAGGAACGGTTTGTCGCCGTACAGCCAGAAGGCATTCCGCCACAGCTTCAGATACGCGGTACACCGTTCGCCGAGGCCATCCGGCCCCATTGCGGCCCATTCTTGGGTATCCTGCGGCGTGGCCGCTGCCTGGGCAATGGCGATGAGCAGTTTCAGCACCGCAATCTTTTGCACGGCCGTCCCGCCCAGTGCCCGGCACTCCCTGCCGCCGAACACGCGCAGGAGCCCCGCCTTGCCCATGTCGGCGATGGGAATCCATGCCTCGTCGAGCAGGTTGTATCTGTTTTCCGTCACATTCCCCCCTTTTTCAGCAAGACGTTGTTTGTTCGTAGCCCCATTCCGGGGTGTAACTCCCGCCGAAATCGTTTCCAAACCCGTCTTCAAGCGTGCCGTCGGCCCTGAGTGCGGCGATGTACAGGGAAGGCCGCCCTCCATCCTTGGGCGCCACATACAAGTAGGGCGACAATCTGTTCAAAAGGTCGGCGGATGGTCTGTGGACGTTTTCCAACCAATTTTCCGGCACACGGACGATGTTTGCCATCAACCGGGAAGCAATCCGGGCCCGTTCCCTCCATTCGGGAGATCGCGCCGGGAACGTCACTTCCGAGCCGTCGGCAAGCAGACACTGCCCTCCGTTCATGCCTCGGCTACGGAGAAGCAGCACATCGGCTTCGGGCCGCTGCATCGCCCGGGTCGTAACCGTCTCTTCCGAAACGGTATTGCCCCACTGAGCCGTACTGTCGTAGGCGTGGTTCCGCAACGCCCGCTTATCCTCCTCCAGCTTCCGCAGCGCAAGCGCCAAGGGCGAACCCGTCTCGTCCCTATCCGCATAGGTGGCCTCGAGCACTGGCCGGATGTCGTCCGGCAATCGAACGCTACGGCGTTGCGCCCATTGTTCGAGCGTGCGGCACAGGACATATGGGCTATAGACGTATCCCGTCTTGCCGAAAGCCTTCATGGGATTTTGCAGGGCTTCTTCCAGATCCGGAGTGAGTATCCATGCTTCGCGGCATGCCCCCGCAGGGCGTCGCATTTGGCTCGGCCCTTCGTCATGCCGCCACAAACGCCCCATACGCTGGAACAGCATGTCGGTAGGGCAGATGCGCGTCACCAGAAAATCGGAGTCGATGTCCAGCGACTGTTCCAGTACCTGCGTCCCGACGAGGATACGCCCTTTTTCCCCCCGCGCTTCCGATTTCGCGCCATACAGGGATGTCCACAGCGATTCGTTCCGTTCTCGGTCGGCGGGCGTGAACCGGGAGTGTAGCAGGCCGACTTCAACGTCCATGCCTGAGGCGCGGGCGGCCAGTCCTTTGTATATGGCTTGGGCCTCAGCGACCGTGTTCTCGATCCAGAGGATCTGTTGTCCGCCTTCCGAACGCAAAAGGGCTTCTTCGAGGGCCTCATCCTGCGTCTTGTCGCTGTGAAGCGTAACTGTTCTATCGAGCTTCAAGACGTTCTCGTCCGCGCCGGGGACTTCAATGAACCGATCCGACTGGGAGTCAATCGCCGTAATCAGAGGGTAGTCGGTGCGGGCAGGCTGGTGGGTGCCAAGGAATGCGGCCCGGCGGGGCTGCGTCAACGTTGCGCTCAGGATGATGACCGTGCACTTCAGTTCCCGGAGCAGGGCGACCAGTTCATCAATGATTGTCCCTGTGTAGGTGTCGTAACTGTGGATTTCGTCAATGATGACGACCTTTCCCGCAAGACCGAAGGCCCGTACCGCTGAATGCCGGACACGGATCACCGCCATGAGCGCCTGATCAATAGTGCCTACGGCGAACGGAGCGAGAAGCCCGCGCTTGCCTGATTGGAACCACGGCTTGCCCGGAGCGGCGTCCTCGCCCATTTCTTGTTCGGAGAATGTCTTGAGCCATGCCTTTCCGTGCAGGAGGAGGGACGTTTGGAGACTATCCTGAAGGAGAATGCGAGACAGGAACGCGTTAACGCGGTCATGGATTTTGTTGGAGGTCAACTGAGTGGGGAGCGCGAAGTAAATTCCTCCGGCCTTGCCCTGTTCCAACATCCGATAGGCCGCATACAACGCCGCTTCGGTTTTGCCCATCCCCATCGGGGCCTCAAGAATATAGACGCCCGGCCCGGAAACCTGCTCAATGAAAGCTTGCTGCACCTCTCTCGGTGAAAAGCCGAAAAGTGCTTCAAAAGAAAGCCCCGTTTGCAAGGAGAGAGGAAGAAAACCGGCGTTGTCCACAGCTTTCCGCACAAGCGGAGCCCAGTCCTTTTGCGGCTCGTCGAACAGTTCCCCGGAACCAATCCAGTCCGCAACCGTGGTCAGGCCCATCAGGAGCAATGCCTGTGTCTTTGACGACACGTCAGGCCAGCCTCGTTCTCCCATGATGAGGGCGAGCAGTTCCTCACGCCGTTTTTGCCATGCGTCGCCGCCATAGGCGTTGCACGAAGCCGTGTAGCTTTCTTTGGGGGGTACGCCATGATGACGGCCCACGATCTGAGGAATGAATACATTGCCCTGTACGGCCTTGAGCGCGGCGAAACTGATGGAGGCGTGCCCGCGCCAGTCCTGCTCCAATGAGGGATCGGCGTCCGCCAGTTCAGGGAAGGTACCCAGGGAACCGGCAGCCTGATGAATCTTGTGCTGGAACGTAGGGCACACTTTGCCTACATCATGAGCGGAAACTATGCGATCCACCCCTTCTGGATAAAACGGCAATGTGCATTTCGGCAGCCGTTCCAAGAGGAGCGCCGCAACCGCTCCCGTAATGAGGGCATGGTCAAGCACCGTGCGGCCCGCGGCTGTTACGTCATGTGCATTTCGGTAGGTTTTGGCAAGACACTCTGTTAGGGGTAAGGCTGTAAAGTCCTTTTTAGCTGTGCGAGCTCGCAGCATCTTTTATCCTCAACCCGTTGGGATGTCGAAGTATGTCGTCATAAAGTTTTTCTATAGTAGTTTGATGATAAATCTTTTTGAGTAAATGCTCAAACGGAAAAGAAGAAGGGGATAAACACCCCCACAAACGTGGGGAAAAGAACTGTCTTCTTTTCAAAACAGACTTGACTCTGGAAACACCCCCAGTTATTTTGAGGAAAATAGAGTTAAGTCTGTTAAAATTATTCTTGTATTTTTTTTGAAATAGGTCAAGCTTCACTAAAACCAAAATGATTTTTCATTTATTATAGCTAATTAACCGATATTGGACTCCAGTTTTTCTGTTTCCTCCACTTCCTCATACAGTTGTTTCGTCTTCACGCCGAGCGCGTCCGCGATGCGTACAAGCGTAGACAAACGACACTCTAAAATGCCGTTATCTCGCCGTGCTTTATTGATCGTTGCCGTTGACATGCCTGTCAACTCGGCAAATTCACGAACATTCAGTTTTTTCTCTTTCATTAATAGCTTGATATTACTAAGAATCACTTTTTTCATCCTTTTATTTGTGGTAGAAAACTAAAATTTTATTGACCTGTTTGTGGTAGAATGCTAAAACAAAGTCATGGAAAGGGCAATACGAAAACAGCCCCTACAAGAAATCTCACCTTCTTGTAGGGGCCTAACCACAAAACCCTAGAGCATAGGAGTATTGTATGGTTAATCAGAAGATTACCGATTCTCGCGGTACAGTCAAGCCTCGCGGCATTGACGCCCTGTTCGCCAGCTACGGCGACGAAACCCGGCGCATGAAGGAAGAGGCCGCAGCAGCCCGCAAGCGCATGTTGAGCTTGCCGAACGTCACTGAAGGCCATGAGTACGGCAAGTGGTGGCTGTGCATCGTCTTCGCGCCCGGCACTTCGGAAACCGAGCCTCGCCGTCTGCACTGGTGCTACAACCAGAAGGGGGCCGAAGACTTCGCCCGCGACTACACGGAACGTGGTTGTTTCTGCGTAATCGCGCAGACGACCAAGCAGCCCGGCGACGACCTCTAGAGCGAACGAGGCCCGGCGGGAGACTGCCGGGCCGCAAAGAAAGCGAGAATCATATGTCACAGTGCGAACTCATGCCTATGCCCGCGCCTTCGGTTATGTTGCACAATGGACGCCCCGCCACTACCTCGTTAGAGGTAGCGAAGTTCTTCGGGAAGCGCCATGATCATGTAGTGCGGGGGATCAAAGAGCTTATAGATAACTGCGTAGAATCATTTAGCGCCCCCAATTTTGGGGAGGCTAACCAGCTGAATTCGTTTAGCGGGCTCAATTTTGAGCTGGCCTCTTACATCGACGAACAGGGCAAAACCCGCCCCATGTACATCATCTACCGTGATGGCTTCATGCTACTGGTCATGGGCTACACGGGCAAGAAGGCTCTCGTGATCAAGCTGGCCTACATCGAAGCCTTCAACGCGCTGGAGGCCGAGTTGCAGCGCCAGCGGGAAGGGGCCTTGCCGCCCGCCGACGCCCTCGCCCCGTCGCAACAGGCGCAGCTCAAGGCACTGGTCGACGCCAAGGTCGGCATGTTGCCGAAGGAGCACCAGCGCAAGGGCTACGGCGAAGTGTGGAGCCGCTTCGCCCGCCACTTCGAGATCGCCAAGTACACGCAACTGCCGCCGGAAAGGATGAGCGAGGCTGTGGAGTATTTGATCGGGCTGGAACTTAAGGTTGCGGAGCCCGCCCTGCCCGATATGAGGAGCTTGCCGCGCTTCGCAAGTTATGACCGATACGCGGCGAGCATTGAAGCGGCCTATACCATTCTTTCGAGGCTGAATATGCACGATGTGCAGTTCTCACAGGCGCGTCTCGGTACGCACCCTCTGCGCGGCGCGGACTGCTCACGGTTTTATAACGCCGTGATGCGCGAAGTGCAGATTTCTGCCGCAATGGTGGATGCGGCGCGCAACGCGCTCAACAACG
>OKSH01001698.1_pt1 | contig 18684 bp, 14 predicted proteins | sample 1601231 | NCBI WGS metagenome assembly OKSH01 (sample SAMEA3541596, study PRJEB24748) | human gut metagenome | biome: human gut; feature: human-associated habitat; material: faeces | place: China | collected 2012 | reverse complement strand
TTCGTAAGCTGGGGCGGCTGTTTCTGTTTCCACTCGTCCAGCAGGCCCATGATCTGCTCCTTCATTTTGGCGGGAGTAACCTCCTTGCCGAAATACTTTTCCAGTTCAGCGGTTGAAATAATCACGCCTTTATCCTCCTTTTTCTTTTCTGATAAGATGCCGTCAATCACATCCCCGTTGAGCTTTCCCTCCTTATCCAGCTCCCGGAGCCGTTTTGCCTGGGCTACCGAGGGGGAGGACTGCTCGCCGTCAATGGAAACGGCAACAAGCCTTTGGTTTTTCGGTTTGATGTAGGAAAGCTCCACGGCAGGCATAAAGCCAAGCCCTTTCTCGTCCACCTTGTTCAAGAGTTCCGGGACAAGGGAGTTCAGCCGGATATAGCGCATGACTTTTTTATAGTTCATGCCGTTGTTTTCCCCGACAATCTCAACGGAGCGTTTTCCGATATCCCCCTCGGCCACGCCGTCCAGACGGCCTCCCTGGTGCTTGATGGCCTCCACTTCCAGATCCAAAAGTTTTGCAAGCTCGCTGGGCAGGGGCTCCCCACGCTGTTTGTTGCTGTTTTTCATTTCCCGGACAGCTTCGATGTCCGTCATGCTGCGGACGATGCAGGGGAGTTCCTCCAGCCCGGCCAGCTCACTTCCACGGTGGCGGCGGTGGCCCGCCACAATCTCATAGCCGTTGCCGTCCTTTTCCGGGCGGACGGTGGCGGGGGTCATAACGCCATGCTCCTTGATCGTCCCCACCAGCTCGGCCATTTTTTCATCGTCCTTTACCTGGAACGGGTGATCCCGGAAAGTATGGAACGCATGGAGATCGGAAAGTTTCAAATAAACCAGCTTTCCCTCGTCAATGGGACGGGGCGGGGCGGCAGGCTCGGGAGCAGGCGGCTCCGGGACAGCGGCCTCCCGGACGGGAGCGGCCTTTGGGGCATCCGGGGCTTTGCCGTCACTTCGGGACACTTTGTCTCGTTTAGGCGGCTTTGCCTTTCCGGAGGCCGTTTTATCCTCCTTGGGCGGGCGGCCCTTGCGTGGCTTTGTTTCCTCCTTGCCAGTGGGCCCCGCTTTTTCTTCTTTGGGCGGGCGGCCACGCCGGGACGTTTTCGGCTTATCGCCGCCAGCGGCGGGAAGTTCCTCCTTTCCGTCTTTACCCGCCGCCTCCTTTTCCACCTGGGCCCGGGCCGCCTGCCGCTTTTCGCCCATCAGCTCATTGATCTTGTCAAAGGACACCACCACATCGCCGGGAGCGGGCTGGGCAGGCCCGGCCTGTTCCTGCTTGGGCGTGGGTGCGGCGGCCTGTTCGGGAGCCGGGGCCTGGGGCTGGTCTGCCGCAACAGGCTCGGGAGCCTCCGGGAGTTTTTCACTGCCGGGGCCTGTGTTCAGTTTTTCATCAGCCATTCACTAACCTCCTTTTTGTGAAAGTTGCATAAATTTAGGGGCTAAATTTCTGTAATTATTTTTTGCCTCCTTTCCGCCTATCCACGCAAAAAAGCCGCCCGTTTTTTCATGCCGGACGGCTTTTAGCGTAATGTGATAGATCAAATATTATTTTTTGTGGTTGGTAGGCTTTGAAAAGCCTTGTATTTACAGTGTTCTTATTAAGAAACAATCATAGGAAGCGGGTACCCACTTCCGTATTTTGCTCCGCAAAATGGCTTGTTGGGAAGTGTCCCAAACCCTCTTGCGCTGCCGTTGGTCTGTACGCTCATAAGACGTTCTTGCCGCACCTTTTTGCCCGCTTACTTCCTACTACAATCAGGAATGGGAAAATGCCAAAGAAAAGCAACATAAAAAGCTGTGGAGAATTGAAAGTCTCCACAGCTTTTTATTTATCATATATGGTAGCTATGTCATGGATTCTACGTTTCATCTCGTCACGAATGTGTAACGGCTCTAAACACTCACACCTATTTCCAAAACCCAAAAGAATATCGAAGTAGTATTCATTTTCTATAAACGGAAACATAACGATATAATGCTCATCATCATCTGGTGAAAAATGCTCAAACGTGCAATAATCAAGCACCCTGTCCATAATAGATTCATGAATACGGATTTTGATTTCCGTCTGCATGGTTTCCAGCATTTCCGCGAAGTCTAAAACCGGCCTTTGATAATCTCGTGGTGTAAATATTTCCTTTTCCATTTGTAGATTTGATATGCGGGATAGTCTGAATAAGCGAAAATCATGCCGCATATGGCAATATCCTTGAAAATACCAATGACCGCTCTTTAAAACAAGCTGATACGGCTCAGCTATCCTTGTCGTTTTTATTCCGTGGTGAGCCAGGTATTCAAAGGAAATTAGCCTATAATCCTGCAAAGCTGTTTTGATAATATCCAAATTGCGCTGTGCGTCCCTGTTCCCAATCCATGGGCTTAAATCTATACATACTTGATTTGCTTTTAATTCTATATCTTTTGCTCTGTCTGCGGGAATAAAACTTTTAACTTTCGCAAGAGCATTTACTAACTCATTCCCTCGTATTACATCAGAAAGATTTGAAAGTCCCATCAAAATTGCGGAAAGGTCGGCGGCTGAAAAAATATATTTATCCACCTTGTATTTTGGCATGATTTCAAAACCGCCGCCTATTCCAGGAATAGAACGGATTGGAACACCCGCCATGTTGATTGTGTCTATATCGCGGTAGATCGTGCGGGGCGACACTTCAAACATATCTGCTAATTCCTGCGCGCCTATCCGTTCTTTGTCCAGAAGTACCATGATAATGCTAACAAGTCTATCAATTTTCATGTGACTGCCGCCTTTCCAGTTTCCCTTTTTGATTATATATTGTTGCCATACTGATGTCAACAAATGCGTAGTAAAATGAAGAAGCAAGCAAAAAACGGAGGGAAAAGTATGTATACAGTCTATATTTATGTCCTTGACACGCTGGCTGACTGGGAGTTGGGATATGTTACATCGGAGTTGAACTCTGGACGCTTTTTCAAAAAGGACGCTCCTTGTGTGTCCGTCAAAATGGTTAGCTTTTCAAGAGAACCTATTAAAACAATGGGCGGGCTGACCGTTATTCCTGATTGTGTGGTTGCGGATATAACTATCACCAAAACAAGCGTGCTGATTTTACCGGGAGCAAATACATGGAATGACCCGAAACATGGCGCTGTCATCGAAAAAGCTCGCGAGCTTCTTTCTGTTGGCGCTACAGTTGGCGCAATTTGCGGGGCGACTGTGGCGCTTGCAAACTGTGGGCTGTTAGACCACCGCCCGCATACCAGTAACGGGCCGGGGTTTCTCGAAATGACTGCTCCTGATTATAATGGACAGAGGTTCTATGTGGACAAGCCATCGGTAGCAGACCATAACCTCATTACAGCTGCTCCTACAGGCGCTTTATTATGGGCAAAGCAGATCATCGAATGTTTAGGCGTTTTTCAAGAAAACACGCTGGACGCATGGTATGAGTATTTCAACACGGGAAAGGTAGAATCTTTCTACGCTCTTATGCAAACCTTGTCGCCGGACAAAGATAATTAATATACAGCCTAACGGGTTAGGCTTAATCTATCAAATGAACTCGTATTAGCCGTATCCGCGTTGACGCCTGTGCAGTCCTTGCTGTGCGGGCGTTTTGCGCTATCACTCCCCCTTACCGGGCTGGAAAGGGGGTGATAGCCTTGGTATATACGGACAAGCAGATCGAGCATATTCAGTATGCGTTCCGGGCCTTTTGCAAAAAGGTGTTGTACCATGAGGCAATTAACGCATACCGCGATTTGCAACGCAGACAAAAGCATGAAACGTCCCTTGACGCTTTGAGCAGTATGGAACCTACCGCATTTATGGAACAGGAGATAGCGGTTTCCTTTACTGTTCGCGGTCAGGTGTTTTTCGTAGCCAATGAGCAGTTAGCTGACGCACTTTTGACCTTGCCGGAGCAGCAGCGGGAAATCCTGTTCCTGTATTTCTACTTTGGGTACAGTGACAAAGAAATTGGCGCACTGATCGGGCGTTCCAGAAGCGCGACAAACCGTAGGAGAGATATTGCGATAAAGCAGTTGCAAAAAGAAATGGAGGCATTGAGAAGTAATGAGTAAAAATATTCCTTTTTTCCCCTTAGAAATCATCGAACAGGCCGTAGCCGGAGAGCCGGAAGCTATGAAAGCTGTGATACATCACTTTTCCGGTTACATAAGGTACTTGTCACACCGCGACGGACAATATAACGCAGATATTCAAGAGCGTTTAGAATCCAAACTGATGGCAGCGGTACTGACGTTCCGCTTCGACCTCGACGTGTAGCAAAGGCAGGAAAAGCTGTCAAGGGTAAACTTTGCGCTTCGCGCCCTTGACAGCTTTTCCCGCCTTTGCTGTTGGGTAATCAAGAGGGCGCAAACGGATAAACCGCTTGCGCCCTCGGTTATTATGGGCCTTGTAAACGGATAGCCTTTACATAGCCGTTTCCTTTTGCTTCCGTCTCGGCGGCAGTTTTCCAACGTTGAATAATCCAATGTAGGTAAATCTAACATAGGTGGCTGGAGAAAACAGAGCAGTTATATTACACTCGGAAAGCCGCCTTTGTTCCGACACTTCCCTTGGGTGTAGACTGTTACGCAGTAGGGTTGCATTTCTCGCTGATATAAGCGGCTTTGCAGACGCGAAAACAACAGTAGTAAGGGAATTATACTTTGACCCTCGAAAATGGCGGTCCACTGCGTAACAGTTTATTGATAAATTGCGATGGGAACTACTTGCAATGCAGGCCCCTTGACAATATCGCGAATTATATCTGGATTGTCCAAGTTTTTAGGCATTTTTCTACGCTGCTCTCGGTTTAATGGCAACTTTTTCATATCTTCAAATATTTCATCTATCTTTACACTTTGTCCCTTTGGGATTTTCTTTTGTATTTTGCAAAGCATATAAAATTGGCCAACGAACTGTGATAACTCGCATTTAAAATAACTTTCATCTAAACGTGCAACAAGTGGAAATAGATTATCTTCAAAGGAAAATACACATGAAATCCCGCTTTCGGACTTCAAATTGCCTAATGCAGAAATCCCAGTTATAGCTTCTTCTGACTTTTTATCCAAAATACTTTGTTGAGTTATAGTCTCAAATACTTCTGCCAACGAACTTATTTTCTTGACTGTATCTGATAGCTCTTTCATTTTTGAAAAGCGAGGTGTTACTAATACTTCAATAAAATCATCTCTATGCAGGCCATCAAATACATCGGTATTTAACATTTCATAATATCGAAGCGGCGTATCTTCGCTATCAGACAAATAAGCAAACAGCCTTTCAAATTTAGCTGCATCACTTATACGAACTTTTCTTTCCTTTTCTTCTGACGATTGTTTCTCATATTTCCCATCACCTGCTATCCCTAAAACACCAGCTTTTGCACCGGCGGCCTTCTGGCTTGTTTCACTGACCTTCTGGGTTTCCTCTTCGTATATGTAACCTTCAATAGCCGAAATATAATCTTCAAGTAGCTTCTTATTGATGTAATAGAAATTACGAAGTTTCATAGTTGCCCTTACCGCCTTTCTCCTATTTTCTACATTATATCACAAGTACGTTCTTATGACTACCCAAGATTAATTTCTGAAAGCAGAGGGACGCATACTGCATCTCTCTTGCGGTATGCGTCCCTCTAATCACCCTGTATGACAACTACCCTGTTTCTGTTTGTGATACTGTTTTATGGGTAGCTACCAAACGGGGCCTGCCTTTGTAAATTGTTGAAATGGCGCGCTGTCAACCCAGCTGAATCCCCAGCTCGGAGGGCAATGCCCGGTTTTCCGCACAGTGAACCAGCATCTGCTCCAGATTTTTAACACAATAGAAATCATCCGTATCCGTATGCACCGGCTGCACCAGCTCGGAACGCACCGGAGTGATAGGGTTTTGCTGCACCAGACGTACCGCGTGGATATGCGGCAAATCCGCTTCCACACCGCAAAATGGCGGGTCACCGCTGTCAACCGCCTGAATCGCATCCATCAGCTTCTGCATATCGGCGCCTGGGGCCACGCCGCTGTAATCAAAGGCGCTTCCATCCGCCATCACTCCGCGAAATACCGGCTTTTCCCGGGTGTAAGTGATGGTGGCGTTTTCAAATTCCAACACGCCCACCGGCCCCCAAAACTCTGTGCGGATCGGGTGCGCCGTATAGTACAGGAGCGGCAGCCCCTGTGCCGTTTGAAACCGCAGCGCGGCAATGTCATAGTTTTCAATCGTGGGATTCGCGCGGTACAGCTCCGCCTGCACGCTCTCGATGTCACAGGCTGTACGCATTGTCGGTCCCAGCAGAAAGGTCAGCATCTGAAAATGATGGGCACACGCGTTTGTAAAGGGACTGTCGAATACTTCCCGCCCCTGGCAGGTGATCCGCCCGGCCCAATTGTTGCGTGCATAGTAAGCGGCGCCGCGGCGGAAGCCATGGTAGACGGCGATGTGCTTTGCCTTGCCGAAACGCCCAAGCAAAATATCGCGCTTGAGCGCCTGTACGTCCCGGCGGTAATTGAGCTGATAGCCGATGCAAAGGAATTTTCCCGTCTTTTTACTGGCTTCCTGCATGGCGGCGGCTTCCTTTACGGTCAGGCAGAGCGGCTTCTCGCACAAAACGTTCACGCCATGCTCCAGGCAGGAAAGTACCATATCGGTATGGAAATGCACCGGCGATACGAGCACCGCCAAATCGGCGCTGTCTTTGGCAAAAAATGCGTCCAGAGTAGGATAAACAGGGATCTGCCGCTGCCGTATCTGCGGCACGCGCTCTGCAAGATTGGGATCAATATCACAAATGGCCGTAAGCTCCGCCCCCATATCCTGAGACGTCAGAGCTTCTACATACAGCCTGCCGTATCCGCCCGCCCCTACAAGCACAACGCGCGGCCTTGTTTTTGACATAGCAATCTTCTCCTTCTTTCCAATTGGTTATTCCCGCAGCTTTATGCGGTAGGTGCTCACTTCAAAGGGCCGGACGTGCAGCTCGGCCTTCAAGGCTGCGGCCCTGCCGACAGGCGTTTCCAGCAGGTCGCAGGGTATCAGCGTCTCCACCGGCAGATCGGAGCGGATGTGGAAATACGTATCAGCCTTCTTGCTTTCGTACAGGCGCAGGATCAAATCTCCGCTTTCATCATCCGCCCGCTTCACCGTGTCGATGACAACGTTCGCCGCGTCGGTGGAAAAGGCAGAAAAGGCCTGCAGGCTTCCCGCTTCAAGCCAGACGGGGTCGTTGAAGGCGGCCGCCTGCTGTACAACAGGCGCCTGTGCAAAGCTCTCGCTCCAAGCCGTAAACCCGTAGCGGAAGCGATGCTCCCCCTGGTCACTGGCCATCTCCGGAGAGGCCGCAGCCCGCAGCAGCGTCAGCTCAATGCTGTTCTGCTCTACTCCGACACCGTATTTGCAGTCGTTCAAAACCGCACATCCATGGCTGTTATCGCACAGGGCGGTGTAACGGTGGTTGCAGACCTCAAACCGCTGCTGGTCATAGCCGCGGCTGCGATGCGTCGGACGTTCCACATAGCCGAACTGAATCTCATGGATCGCATTTTCAGCCCGCACGTCTACCGGGAATTCAACCTTCAGCAGGCGGTGAAGCTCCCGCCATTGAATCGTGGTGTCGAACTCCGCCACCGGGCTTCCTGTACGCAGGGTGATGACCTGCGTAACCGCCGAGCGGCCAATGCTCCCGGTCCAGCGAACTGAGACGGAAAAGCCTTCCTCTTTCAGCAGTTCAAGCGTGTCGGCCCGTGCGGTGCAGGCCTCCTGTTCGCGGTAGTTGCTGTCAATGTCCCATGCGTCGAAGATGCGGGGTACGTCCTTGTACATCCGCAGGACGTTCATCGGACGGCCCGCCGCCATCTCACGGCCATCCAGCGTATAGGAGATCACACGTCCCTGCCGGTCCACCTGCATCGCCACGCGTTCGTTCTGCAGAAGGACGCCAGCCTCCAACCGCTTTGCAAACGCCCTGGGTTGGCTTTGGCCGCCCCCTGCGGGCAGCAACGTCACCGCTCCCAGAGCGGGCAGCGTTACCAACGCCTGCGTGCCGCACACTGCAACCGGCTCACCCTCGGCAGTCTGCGCGCCGTGCGCGAAAGCCTGGGGCAGAGCGACGAGTTCCTCGCGTGCAAAGCCCAAGCCGTTGAAGACCGTTACGGCATCGTCCTGTTTCACAGGGCGGAGCAAGGCCCGGCGGGCGTCGGTGCACAGCGTCTGCGCGTCCCGCTGTAACGCTCCAAGCGCCTGGTTCGCTTCATTATATACCCTGGCAATGGAAGACCCCGGCAGAATGTCGTGAAACTGGTTGAGCAGCAGCGTTTTCCATAGCCTCTGCGCCTGTTCGGCATCATATGGGTGGCCGTGCCGCGCCGCCAATGCCCCCCACAATTCCATGTGGTGAAGCGCACGCTCACTGAGGCGATTGTTTTTCTTCACAGAAGCCTGTGTGGTGTATGTACCGCGGTGAGCGTTGAAGTACAGCTCTCCATCCCAGGTGTTTTGAGGCCCGCCCTTGGCCTGCAGGGCCTCAAAGAATTCCAGCGGGGAACACATCTCTACCTTGGGCATCCCTTCAAGGTCGCGTTCCCGCAGGGCATACTCAATGTGGTCCCGGCACGGGCCGCCGCCGCCGTCTCCGTAACCGAAGGGGATCAGGAAATCTTCCAGATGCCGCTTTTGCACCCGCTTTTTCCAAACGCCGCATAATTCCTTCGGATCGGTCCGGTAGGTGTAGTTGGTAGGCAGAAAGGACACGACCTGGCTGCCGTCCATGCCCTTCCAATTGAAGTAATGATAGGGAAACGGGTCGCCTTCGTTATAGCTCCAGAAAATTTTCTGGGTAACCAGATACCGAACGCCGCAGCCTGCCAAAAGCTGCGGCAGAACCGCGGAGTAGCCGAACGTGTCCGGCAGCCACAGGACCTGGCTGTCAATACCCAGCTCATCGCGGTAGAAGCGCTTGCCAAACACCAGCTGCCGCACCAGCGCCTCGCCGGAAGGGATGTTGGTATCCGGTTCCACATACATGGCGCCCTCCGCGATCCAGCGGCCGGACCGGACGGCGCTGCGGATGCGTTCATACAGCTCGGGGTAATGCTCCCGGCACATCTCGTAGGCGGCCGGCTGGCTTTGGATATAGCGGTATTCCGGATATTGTTCCAAAAGACGCAGCTGGGCGGCAAATGTACGCGCCGTCTTTCGGTGAGTCTCTTGCATAGGCCACAGCCAGGCCAGATCCAGATGAGAATTGCCCACTGCCGCCATCAATGGTGCCGTGGAACCATTGTGGCATTCCAGCAGAGGCCGCAGCGAGGCACGGGCCTGGCGGTAACACTCGTCCCGCGTTTCAGCCGGTTGTTCAAAATCGACGATGCGCGTATACCGCTCCAGGCCGTCGGCGATCTGTGAAGCCCGCAGCGAATCTTCCGGCAGCTCATCCATCAGCATGGACAGAGTGGAAACATCCATCCAGAGCTGGTAAGCATTTTCGTTCCAGATGCCAAAGGTATTGCGTCCCATCCGGCTGCGGCAGCCTTCCGCCGCAGGGTCCTGCAAAGTTCCGGGAAGCACCGGTCCTGTGCTGCAGCCTCCCACATCCGGAAAATAATGCCCCGCGTACACCTCAAACAGAAGTGAAAAACGCTCCCCCGGTTGGGCACAATGGGTCAAAATATTGTCACAGATATAATGGTGCGGTACACTGACCCATTCGGCCCGGCGGGTGCCAAACGCTTTTCCGTTCACAAAGAGCGTGGCCTCGCCTCCAAGGTCCAGCTCCATGGCAACCGTTTTGTCGGCCGCCGCTTCCGGCAAGGTGATATCGGCGCGGCACCACATATATTCCCAAGTGTGCCCCCAGGCCGTTCCTTCCTCCATCGGGCAAAACGGTCCCTGCGCGGCCTGGCCGGGCGTAAGATGCCGCATGGTGGTAAAACCGTCAAATTGGATGCTTTCAAGCGGACGGTAAAAATCGCTGGCCAAGACACGCTGCCAATGGGCCAGCCGATCCCTGTATTCGGAATGAAGCAAAGACATGGCGTATTCCCCCTTAAGATATGTGTGATACGGAAAGGCCTTCCGAAACTGGAAAGCGGATTTCTGATATGATACAATTTACATATTAAATTCAATAAAACCTCTCCGGGCATAGCATACAGGAGATTATAGGGATACACAATTCACAAATTCGTAAATTGTTGACAAAATTTCGACTTTGTCTTTCGGAGGCATGCTTTTGGGCAGCAGGATGCGAAAAAGCTCGAAAAAATGAACAGAAAACCGAAAATCTGAATTGACATTGATATACCCGCTTATTTATCCTAATATAAAAAGGAAGAAGTTTATGCAAAAATTGATTCGGTTCTGGCAGAATCTGCGCTTACGCGCAAAGTTTTTGCTGATTCTGCTGGTTGGCATTGTGCCGGTCGGCATTGTCGCCATCGTGACCCTCTATATCCCGCTTCGAGCCTACGACAGACAGCTCTACAAAAGTAGCGCTCAGATGATTTCCCTGTTCGCAGAGCAGATTCAGGACGAACTGATGAACTTTGAGGATATCAGCTACCGCATCCTGACAGATACAGCCCTTCAGGAAAACCTGTCCATCATGAAGGAGGCAGCCCCCGGCACACTGACGTGGATCAACGCTCAGACAAAGGTCGCAAACCGGGTAGCCTATTACAGCCTGTGGTTTTCGAACGCCGTCAGTTTTCAGCTAAAAACCAGCAGGGGCAATTCTTACAATCACTTTTTTGAAGTATCTGCGGGCAGCGACGAATTGACAGAAGAACGGATCACCGCCGCTGTCAACCATCGGGGGCGTTTTGTCTGGCTTACGGAAGAGGGGGCGCAAACCCGTCTGTTTCTTGTACGGGAAATTCGTGAAATGCAGGATATGGACCTGGACACCCTGGGCTGCCTGCTGATCGAAGTGGATTTCCCCGCACTGGTGGAGCAATACAACCACAGCATGGCACAGATGGGAGTGATGCCGCGGTGCGCTGTTTATAATGACGGGCTTTGTCTGTACGCCAGCGACGCGGCCATCCAGACTCTCGGTGTGGGCGAAGACGGCTACACCTATATGAAGCTGGACGGCCAACCGATGCTCTGTGTCCGTTACACGTCCAGCAATGGGATGAAGTATGTGACATTAGTGGATTACAGCGGCATCCGGGCCACCACGCTGGTAGCGGTCAGCGTTACCATCCTTTGCATTCTTGCCGCAGTACTTTTAACATTGGCCGTCAGCACCGGGTTGATCGATAACATTCTGAACGATCTGCAGCTCCTTTTGCAGAAATTTGACGCCTTTGCCATCAGCGGAGAGCCAATCACCACCCATAACAGCCCATATCAGGGGCGGCTGGACGAGATTGGCGACCTGCACCGCGGTTTTGATTGGATGACCCGCGTATGGACTCGAGTCAACCATGAAAAAGAAGAACAGCGTCATCTTTTGCAGGAAAAGCAGATCCAGCAGCTGCGTGCCCAAATCCGGCCGCATTTTTTATATAACACTTTGGAATCCATCTACTGCCTGGCCCAGAATCTGGAGGACCAGCGCATCGCAGTGATGACCAACGCTTTGGGCAAGCTGCTGCGTTCCTCCCTGAATGACAAGCGGGATGTAATTACCGTATCCGAAGACTTGCAGGTCACGCGCGATTACCTGAGCATCCAGCAAATCCGCTATGGCGAACGGCTGCAGGTGGAGTATGATTTTCCGCAGGATATCCTACCCTGCCGGATTCCGGCCATGACCATCCAGCCGCTGGTGGAAAACGCCATTCACCATGCTGCCGAAAAAATGCTGGACGTCTGCGTCATTCGTGTCAGCGGTGCTGCAACGGCGGATGGTGTGGATATTATCGTGCAGGACAACGGCCCTGGTACAGACGAAGACATTCTTAACAAACTGGAAAGCGGCGAGGTGCAGCCGGAGGGGCTGGGCATTGGAATGCGCAACATCCACAAGCGCGTACAGCACGCCTTTTCCGAGCAGTATGGGCTGCGTGTCTGCAGTGAGGAGGGCCAAACACAAATTACCGTTCATTTGCCGGATACCCGGCCCGAGCCGCATAACAAAGCATGAAATAGAGAAATGAGGATACCGTGTATAAACTGCTATTGGTAGATGACGAGCCTATCATCCGTGAAGGGCTGGAACGGATTATTGATTGGGAAAAGCTGGATCTTAAGCTGACGGCCTCCTGTCCCAATGCAATTGCAGCACTGGACAGCATGACCGACGATATGCCGGATATTCTTCTGACCGATATCCGGCTGCCGGGCATGACCGGGCTGGAATTGGTTCAGCGTGCGGTGACGCTGCACCCCATGCTTCAAACGCTGATCCTCTCTGGCCATGATACCTTTCAGTATGCACAGCAGGCGCTGAAATACGGCGTTATCGAATATCTGCTCAAGCCCTGCTCTCAGAAAGAGATGGAGGAAGCGTTGCTGCGCGCCTGTCAAGCCGTCGACCGGCAGCGGAAAAAGGTGCTTTATCTGTATGAAGAGCGGCGTCAGCGCATCAAATCGCTGGTAGACAGCTTCAATGCCTTGCGGGAGAGCGAGGCGGATGCTGAACAGCTGGAAAAGCAGGTCGGAGAGCTTGTCAAAACAGTGGAGGATCCCAGCCTGCTGCAGGAAACGCTGGTTGCCGTAGTGATCGGCTGCATGGGCGCGGGCCAGGCTGAATGGGGCATGAACATTATTACCGACGCCCTGCATGACCGAAGGTCTCTGGAGGAACTCATCAGCCGTACTTTGCTGCGGTTGCGCAGGGAAGGGAGCGCCGCTCGCAGCAACGATTTCGTGCAACAGATAATCTCCTATACGAGTGTCCATTATGCCGACGAGTCGCTTTCCTTACAATATCTGGCGGACAAAGTCGTGTATATGAACGCGGACTACATCGGCCGTGAATTTACCCGTGCCGTGGGGCAGAAGTTCAGCAGCTATTTGTTGGGCATACGCATGGAGCATGCCAAATCGCTGATGCGCGCAGATCGCTCGCTTCACAGCTATGAGATTGCTGAGAAAGTTGGTTTGGGCGATAACCCCCACTATTTCAGCCAGCTGTTCCGTAAATATACCGGTACAACGCCTAAAGACTACCGCCGTTTTCTGGATGAACAGCCGGGCAGGCCGGAGCAGGGGTAACCGCGCCTTTCCAAAAAAGCATATCAGGATCCGTTCAGGCGGGGCCAAAGTATGGCGCGCTCTTTCTTTGGCCTTTTGGGGGCGCCGGGCAAAAAGGCAAGACAAAAACCCGAAAAAACGTACAAAAAAATCAGAAATATGAATTAAGTTTTAGGGAAATCACCGCTATAATATGGATATCGCGAATAGAGATGAGCCAAACGCATCTTCCGCGAGCGGGCTGTGTTTCCGCTCATCCCTATATCACAAATCATACGGAGGTGCTCTCTAAAGTGAAGAAGAAAATAATCGCTACCCTGTGCGCCGCATTGATGCTTTCCGGCGTCATTACCGGCTGCAGCGGTTCTGCCTCCAGCGGCTCACAGGCCGCTGCCAGTACCGGCACCAGCGCCAACACCGCATCCGGCGCCGAAGGCAAGACCACCCTGAACGTTCTGTGGTGGGGTTCTCAGACGCGCCATGAGATGACGACTGAGATGCTGGAAAAATTTGAGGAGCTGAATCCCGACATCGACGTGGTCATGGACTACTCCGACTGGGACGGCTACTGGACCAAGCTTCCCGCTCAGGTTGCAGGCGGTCAGACGCCCGACGTGTTCCAGATGGACTACGCCAAGCTGGCGGAATATGTAGAAAACGGCGTTACCGCCGATTTGAGCAGCTATATTGCCGACGGCAGCCTGGATATGAGCAACGTAGAGCAGAATATTCTGGACTCCGGCACAATAGACGGCAAAGTTTACGCAATATCCACGGGTACGAACGCGCCCGCTTTGCTCTATCGCCAGGACATTCTGGATGAATTGGGACTGAGCCTGCCGATGAATCCCACGATGTCCGAGTATGCTGAGGTATCCAAAGCAGTTTACGAGGCCACCGGCCTGCGGGATACCTTTATAACGGACAGCTCCGCTGTAATTTTCCGTCAGCATCTGCGTAACTATGGCCTGAACCTCTACAATGAGGATGCTACTGCTCTTGGTTTCGATGACCCGAAATATCTGGTGAATATGTGGAATCTGGCTTTGCAGGCGCAGGAGGAAGGTTGGGGGCTTTTGCCTGGTGAGGCAACCGCTACTACCGCATTTGATTCCATGGTTACGGATGCATGGTCTCGTCTCCAGAACTCCAACGAATTACAGGCTTACCGCGAAGCCACAGGTAAGGACATACGTATGGTCATGATTCCAAGTCTTGACGATGCTACTACACCTGCTTCATTCCTCAAACCTGCTATGTTCTGGTGCGTTAGCGCCGACAGCGACGTGAAAGATGCCGCGGTCCGCTTTATCAACTTCTTTACCAATAGCCCCGAATGTTATGACATAGTTGGCATCGAGCGTGCGGTCCCCATCTCCTCCAAGATGCGCGAATATGTCGCTCCGTCTCTGGACGAAGTCAGCCAGGAAGTTGTCGAATATGTTGACTATGTCAGCCAGCCCGAGATGTCTTCCCCCTTGATGAATCCAGATCCGCCGGAACACACCAAAGTTTCTGAGCTGTTGGATCAGTATTCTGAGCAGGTCCGCTACGGCGAGATCACCGATCTGGAAACGGCTGCCCAGCAGTTCATGGATGAAGCAAACGCGATTCTGGCTGCGGAATAAACGGCCTTTACAGGGCCAAAGGCGTCTGAGCCGCATCATCCGGGTCCGGCGTTCTCCATAAGGCCGGACCGGTATACAAAGATACGATGCTCTATCGCGCCGAAGGGAGCTCCTTCGGCGCGTTTCTTAAAGTCTCCCCAAAATCTGTGAAAGGAGCCGTTGTCATGACGAAAAACACCGGTCTCAAACACAAATGCGGCACTTTGCTGGATCGGGACAATGTGGCGGGGTACGTGTTTATCCTTCCTTTTATCATCGGTCTCGTCGTATTTACCGCCATTCCGTTCTTTACCTCGCTGTATCTGGCATTTACGAAGTACAACGTCTTGTCCGACCCCAAATGGGTGGGACTTGCAAACTTCAAAGAGATGTTTTTTGAGGACGAGCTGTTCTGGACCTCTTTTAAGGTAACCTTCAAGTTTGCCCTCATCCAAGTACCTGTCAAACTGACGGTTGCCCTGCTTGTAGCCATGGTCCTGGCCCGTGCGACCCGCGTGACCAGTTTCTACCGCGCGGCGTTCTATATCCCCTCGCTGATGGGCGGCAGCGTTGCCATCGCTCTGCTGTGGAAGCAGCTGTTTTCACCCAAGGGCGTCATCAATCAAATTTTGGGCTTCTTCGGCCTTCCGGATGATACGGCATGGCTTGGCAATCCCAAAACCGCGCTGGGAACGCTCATTGCGCTGGGCGTCTGGCAGTTCGGTTCTTCGATGCTGATTTTTCTGGCGGCCATTAAAAATATCCCGTCAAGCTATTATGAAGCCGCCATCGTGGACGGCGCCGGCCCTGTGCGCCGATTCTTTTCCATTACGCTTCCTCTGCTGACCCCCATTATCTTCTTCAACCTCATCAACCAGGTGATCGGCGCTTTCCAGGCGTTCAACTCCAGCTACCTGATCACCAAGGGCAAACCGCTGAACACCACGCTGTATTATGGAGTTCATCTGTACAACAAAGCCTTTAATCAGTTCGAGATGGGCTACGGAAGCGCCATGGCTTGGTTCATGCTGCTGATCATCGCTTTCTTTACGGCTCTGATTTTCCGCTCCTCCAGCGCCTGGGTTTATTATGAATCGGAAGGAAGGTAAAACAGAGATGATCAAATCTATCACACATAGCTTTTCCGCACAGCGCAAGATCGGCACCTTTTTTTACCACGCTCTGATGATCGTCGTCAGCTTCCTGATGCTGTACCCGGTTCTGTGGCTGGTGGCCTCTTCTTTTAAACCCAACGGTGACATTTTTTCCACCGCTACGTCATTGTTCCCCGAAAACTTTACACTGGAGCATTATATCAACGGCTGGAAAGGCTTCGGAGGTTATACGTTCACAACTTTTTTCTCAAATTCACTTTTGGTAGCGCTTCTGTCTGCCGTGGGCATGATGGCCTCCTCCGCGCTTGTCGCTTTCGGCCTTGCGCGTATCAAATTCAAGGGCCGCAATATCTGGTTCGTGCTGATGGTCGTCACCATGATGCTGCCCGGCCAGGTTATGATGATCCCGCGCTTTGTGCTGTTCAATAGCATGGGCTGGGTGGGTACCTATCTTCCCATGATCGTTCCCTCCTTCTTTGCCAGCGGGTTCAATATCTTCCTCATCATGCAGTTCATTCGCGGCATTCCCCGTGATATGGACGAAGCGGCCAAAATCGACGGATGCAGCTGGTACGGTGTATTTTTCCGTATCATTGTCCCCATGATCGTGCCTTCGCTGGTAACGGTTGCCGTGCTGACCTTCATGTCCAGCTGGGAGGATTTCATGGGCGCTCTGCTTTACCTGAACAAACCGGAAACCTACACCGTCGCCTATGCGCTGAAGATGTTCAACGACAGCTCCATGTCGGATTACGGCGCTACCTTTGCCATGTCCGCAGCATCGCTGGTGCCGATACTGGTCCTGTTCTTCTTCTTCCAGAAAAATCTGGTGGAAGGCATCTCCATCCAGGGCCTGAAAGGCTGATTCTCATCAACGATAGACAAGGAGGCACATTTTATGCCTTGTATTGACCGGCTCCCTGCAATCCCTCTGCTGGCGTCCGACCCATACCTTTCCATTTGGATGCCCGCAGACACCATGACCCAAACAGACGCCTGCCACTGGAGCGGCCCCGCAAAGCCGATTCGCGGCGTACTGACCGTAGACGGCGCGGCCCGCCGCTTTCTCGGCGCGGGCCCCGAGCCTGAGGCCGACCTGACTGAGTTAAAGGTGACAGCCACCCGCACCTGTTTTACCAGTGAATTTGCCGGCGTGCGGCTTGAGACCTGTTTTGCTTCGCCGGCTCTGCCGCAGGATCTGGATCTGCTCAGCATGCCCGTCACCCTGGTGACGCTGTCCGCAGTTTCTCTGGATGGCGCAGAGCATGACGTTCGCGTGAAACTGCATCTGTCCGACCGGCTGTGCTATGATGGAGATATCCGCCCCGCCATGTCCGGCGCGTCTTTTGTTCTCAACGGCAAAAGTACCGCCTGGTGCGGGCAGACTACCCAGAAGCCGCTGAGCCACTCCGCCGACCATTCGACCATCGACTGGGGCTATCTGTACCTGAGCGCCGACGGCGAGACCACGCTTGTGGGCGACGGCCTGCAGACCTGCTGCTCTCTCTCAGCGGGCGGTCCTGCTGCGCAGCTCATCATCGCCTACGATGACATCGCCTCTATCAACTATTTCGGCGATCTGTGCAAGCCCTGGTACCGCCGGGATGGCCGGCAGATCACCGATGCGATCCGTTGTGTGCAGGAACATTTTGACACGATCCTGAACGACTGCGCCCGGCTGGACGCGCGGCTGGCGGAGGATGCCCGCAGCGCGGCGGGCGAGGACTACGAGCGGCTTGTCAACGCCGCGTGGCGCCACACCTTTGCCGCCCACAAGCTGATTGCCACGCCGGCGGGCGAGATGGCGTTTCTCTCCAAGGAGAACGACTCCAACGGCTGCATCGGCACCGTGGATGTGAGCTATCCTTCCATCCCGATTTTTCTGAAGTATTGCCCGGAGCTGGTCAACGCTCTGTGCCGGCCCGTGTTGGAATTTGCCTCTATGCCGGTGTGGACCGAGGATTTTGCCCCCCACGATGTGGGCCGCTATCCTCTGGCCACCGGCCAGGTCTATGCCGCCCGCAGGCACGTCGGTCAGAGGGAGAGCTATCCGCCCTACTACCTTTATCCCGCCGGGACCGATGTGTGGGACGTCCGCTATCAGATGCCGGTGGAAGAATGCGGCAATATGCTCATCATGCTGGAGGCAGGCCGCGCCTTTGGCGCAGACCCCGCGCTGGCCAAGCAGTATCGCTCCCTGCTGGACACCTGGGTGCAGTACCTTGTAAAATACGGGGAGGACCCCGACGAACAGCTTTGCACCGATGACTTTGCCGGGCATCTGGCCCACAACGTGAACCTGGCCGCCAAGGCCATCATCGGCGTGGCCTGCTATGCCCGCCTGACCGGCGAGGAGTCCTATGCGAAACAGGCTAAGACCATGGCGGAGCATCTGCTGGAGAAAATCGGCGACAAGGGCAATACGCCTCTGACGCTGGACGGCCAGGGCTGGAGCATGAAATACAACCTGCTGTGGGATAAGGTGCTGGGTCTCGGCCTAATGCCGGAGAGTTTTTACGCGGCGGAGACTGCCAGCTACCTGCCCCGCATCAACACCTACGGTCTGCCGCTGGATTCCCGCGCCGATTATACCAAGTCGGACTGGATCTGCTGGACGGCCCGCATGGCGGACGACGCGGCCGTTCGCACCGCATTGATCGCGCCCATTGCGAAGGAACTGCGGGAAACCACATCCCGCGTCCCCTTCTCCGATTGGTACGACACCAAAACCGGACGCTATGTGGCCTTTATCGCCCGCAGCGTACAGGGCGGCATCTTTGCACTGATGCTGTGAAATCTATAAAAAGCAGCCGCCGCACAGAACAGCTGTT
>OKSH01001686.1_pt1 | contig 18761 bp, 21 predicted proteins | sample 1601231 | NCBI WGS metagenome assembly OKSH01 (sample SAMEA3541596, study PRJEB24748) | human gut metagenome | biome: human gut; feature: human-associated habitat; material: faeces | place: China | collected 2012 | reverse complement strand
CCGCCGCAGGCGTAGAATCCTGCTTCGCAGGATTCTTTTTAAATTTTATTTTTGCAGCGTGCAGATATCGACCAGTTCTGCCGTATCCGGCGTAAAGCCGCTCTTTAAGATATCCGCCAGGGCAACTGCCGTATCCAGGCTGGTCAGGCAGGGAATGCCAAGCTCCACAGATTTGCGTCGAACCTTTACGCTGTCCCGGGCAGGGGTACGCCCCTTTTTGGAGGTCGAAATGATGTAATTGACCTTTCCGCTTTCCAGAAGTGCGATGGTGTTGTGCTCGGATTCGCTGATCTTATGGACAAGGGTAACCGGCATACCATGGTCACGCAGTACAGCTGCCGTACCTGCGGTTGCATACAGGTGGAAGCCAAGATCTGCAAACCGCTGCGCAATATCAGGGATTTCATCCTTATCGGTGTCGCGCACGGTGATGAAGATGCCGCCCTTGTCGGTCAGCTGGTAGCCTGCGCCGACCAATCCTTTATAGAGCGCTTCCCGCATGGTGGGTGCGATGCCGAGCACTTCACCGGTGGATTTCATTTCAGGTCCGAGCTGCGTGTCCAGTCCAGACAGCTTTTCAAAGGAGAAGACAGGTACTTTGATCGCGGTGTAGGAGGAAACCGGGGCAAGACCGGTGCCGTAAGGCATATCCTTTAATTTTTCCCCGAGCATGACGCGGGTGGCGATATCGACCATCGGGATGCCGGTGACTTTGCTCAGATAAGGCACGGTTCTGGAGGAACGGGGGTTTACCTCAATGACATAAACCTGATCCTGGCAGATGACGTACTGGATGTTGATCAAGCCCTTCGTGTTTAGGGCGAGGGCAAGGCGGGTGGAGTAGTCCACGAGCTTTGCGGTTTTGGCGGGGCTTAAATTCCAGGCAGGGTAAACTGCGATGGAGTCGCCGGAGTGGATGCCTGCACGGTCGATGTGCTCCATAATGCCGGGCAGCAGGACATCCTCGCCATCGCAGATTGCGTCGACTTCAAGCTCCGTGCCCATCATATATTTATCGATCAGAACGAGGTTCCCTTCCATATGGGAAAGGATAATATCCATATATTCTTTTACGTCCGCATCGGAAAAGGCGATAATCATGTTCTGACCGCCAAGGACATAACTGGGGCGCAGCAGAACCGGATAGCCGAGGCGGTTTGCTGTTTCGATCGCTTCCTCTGCAGTGTGGACGGTATCTCCGACGGGTTGCTTGATATGGAGCTGTTTTAAGAGAGCTTCAAACCGCCCCCGGTCTTCGGCAGCGTCAATACTGTCTGCAGGTGTGCCCAGAATCGGAACATTGTTTTCTGAAAGCCATTTGGTCAAGCGAATTGCGGTCTGTCCGCCGAAGGCAACAACGGCACCAACCGGATTTTCCACACGGATGATGTCTCCGACATCTTCCAGAGTCAGAGGTTCAAAGTACAGGCGGTCTGCTGTATTGAAATCGGTGGAAACGGTTTCGGGATTGTTATTGACGATAACAACCTCATACCCGGCATCCTTTAATGCCCAGACACAGTGAACGGAGGCGTAGTCGAATTCGATTCCCTGACCGATCCGGATCGGACCGGAGCCAAAGACGATGACGACGGGCTTTTTGGAGCTGTGTTCCGCGATAAAAGCGGAAGCCTCGTCCTCCTCGTCAGTGGTGGAGTAGAAGTAGGGGGTTTCTGCCGCAAACTCCGCGCCGCAGGTATCGACCATCTTATAGGAATACGGAAGGTGGGGGAAAGTAGAGTTGCCGGACAGGCGTGCAATCGTTTTATCCGGAAAACCGTTTCTCTTTAATTCCCGCAGAAAATCATGCGTGAGCGGCTCTGTCTTCAGCCGTTTTTCGAGGTCGCACAGATGCAAAAGCTTTGCTAAAAACCATTCATCGATCAAAGTCAGCTGATGGATTTTTTCGATGGAAAAACCGCGGAAGAGCGCTTCGTAAACCGCGAAGATGCGTTCGTCGTCCTGCGCCAGGATTTTGGCGGTTAGGGTTTCGTCGTCGAGTGCGCGCATATGCACGTCTGCCAGGCAGTCATGGGAGATTTCTGCGCCGCGAACGGCTTTCATCAGCGCCTGCTCGAAGTTTCTGCCAATGGCCATGACTTCACCGGTGGCTTTCATCTGGGTTCCGAGCTTTCTTGTCGCATACACGAATTTGTCAAAGGGCCATTTCGGAAATTTGACGACAACATAGTCCAATGCCGGTTCGAAGCATGCTTTCGTCTTGCCGGTGATTTCGTTTTTGATTTCGTCCATCCGGTAGCCGATGGCGATTTTGGCAGCGACTCTGGCGATGGGATAGCCGGTCGCTTTGCTGGCGAGGGCGGAGGAACGGGAAACCCTGGGGTTTACCTCAATAACAGCGTACTCGAAGCTCTCGGGATTTAGAGCAAACTGTACGTTGCAGCCGCCCTCAATGCCCATAGCTTCGATGATGTGGAGTGCAGCACTTCGAAGCATCTGGTATTCTTTATCCGCTAGGGTGACCGCAGGGGCGATAACAATGGAGTCGCCGGTGTGGACGCCCACCGGATCAAGATTTTCCATAGAGCAGATCGTGATGACGTTTCCATCGCCGTCGCGCATGACCTCAAATTCGATCTCTTTCCAGCCGGAGATACATTTTTCCACCAGAATCTGCGTGATCGGGGAAAGACGGAGCCCTGCGGAAGCAATTTGGCGCAGCTGTGCTTCGTCAACAGCGATGCCGCCGCCGGTGCCGCCGAGGGTGAAGGCGGGGCGCACGATAACCGGATAGCCTGCAGAGTGCGCGAAGGAGAGAGCACCCTCAAGCGTCGTCGTAACGACAGAGGGGATGATAGGCTCCCGGATCGCTTCCATGGTGCTTTTAAAAACCTGACGGTCTTCGGCTTTGGCAATGGTTTCCGGGTTTGCGCCAAGAAGTGTTACGCCCTCCTGTGCCAGAAAGCCTTCCTTTGCCAGCTGCATCGAAAGCGTCAGGCCGGTCTGACCGCCGAGGGTGGAAAGAATGCTGTCTGGGTGTTCTTTTTTGATGATTTTTTTTAGAAAATCCAGAGTCAGAGGCTCCACGTAGACATGATCTGCCATGGCGGCATCTGTCATGATTGTTGCAGGGTTAGAATTAACTAACACAACCTCCAGACCTTCCTCTTTTAAAGCGCGGCACGCCTGGGTACCTGCATAGTCAAATTCGGCAGCCTGACCGATGACGATGGGACCGGAGCCGATTACCATTACTTTTTTCAGATTGGGATTTAACGGCATGCTTTATGCCCTCCTTTCCATCAGTGCGACAAATTCGCGGAACAAAAACTCGGAGTCATGAGGACCGCCGCAGGCTTCCGGATGGAACTGCACTGAGAAGCCGGGAAAATCCTGATAAGAAACGCCCTCACAGGTTCCGTCGTTTAGGTTGATAAAACGAAGTATTGCATTATCCGGGAGAGAATCGTTTTTGACGGCATAGCCGTGATTCTGACTGGTGATATAGCTTCTGCCGCTGTTTTTGTCAAAGACGCCATGATTACAGCCGCGATGGCCGTATTTCAGCTTGTATGTAAGACCTCCCTGGGCGAGGGCGATGAGCTGGTGTCCCATGCAGATGCCAAAGATGGGCATCTGATCCGGTCCGTAATTGCTGTTGGTGATCAATTTCTCTATGACGGTGATTGCTTCTTCGGCGCTTTCCGGGTCTCCCGGCCCATTGGTCAGAAACACGCCGTCAGGCTTTGATGCCAAAATGGTCTTTGCCTTGGTGCCGTAAGGATAGATGGTCAGGTTGCAGCCTCTTTGGTACAGCTCGTTCAGGATGCTTTTTTTGACGCCAAAGTCCAAGACGGCTACATGATATTTGTTGTCGGGGTTCTCCCACTTCTCCACTACGGTAACACCGGCGTCTTTCATCTGATCGCCCCGCAGAAAAGCGTCCTGGCAGATCTTTTCGATGGTCTCCAGGGAAAGCGCCTCCGTGGTGATGACACATTTTTGATTTCCCGTATTTCGAAGCTTCCTGGTAATCTCTCTCGTGTCCACATCATAGACGCCAGGCACCTTTTGTTCCGCAAGCCACTGGTCGATGTTCATCACCGATTTCCAGTTAGACGGTTTGAAACAAACGTCTGCCGCCACCACGCCGAAAGCGTGAATCTGCCCCGACTCGTAGTCCGTCTCGTTGATTCCATAATTGCCCAGCAGAGGGTAAGTCATAGTGATAATCTGTTCTTTATAGGACGGGTCGGTCAGGGTTTTCTGATAGCCGGTCATCGCCGTGTTGAAGACCAGTTCGCCGACTCTGGTTCCTTCGAATCCAAATCCCTTTCCTTTATATATACTCCCGTCTTCCAAATAAATCGTTCCTTTCATCAAGAAGCCTCCAATCAATATTTCTAAGGAGAGAGTATACTATAGGAATTATAAATATGCAAGTATAAATTTATATTCTTGCATATTTTATTATTTTTATTAAAATTACCTCTTGATTCTGCGGATAATTTGTGGTATATTACATACATTAATTAATTTTTATTCAAACATTCTAATATTTATATAATTCTGGAGGAAAGAACAATGGCAAAAGAGAAAATCGTCCTGGCCTACTCAGGCGGCCTGGACACATCCATTATCATCGCTTGGTTAAAGGAAAATTACGATTGTGAAGTCATCGCAGTCTGCTGCGACACCGGTCAGAAGGAAGACTTTGATGCGATAGAAAAGAAAGCTTATGCAACTGGCGCAGATAAAGCATACATCCTGAATATACAGGAAGAATTCATCACCGACTTCGTCTACCCGACCCTCAAAGCTGACGCGATTTATGAAAACGACTATCTGCTGGGCACTTCCATGGCGCGACCCCTGCAGGCCAAGAAGATCGTAGAGATCGCCGAGCAGGAAGGCGCCTTTATTATCGCCCACGGCTGCACAGGCAAAGGAAACGACCAGGTGCGTTTTGAATCCACTATTCACGCACTGAACCCGGCCATCAAAATCATCGCCCCTTGGAGAATCTGGGATCTGAAATCCCGTGAAGAATGTATCGACTATGCAAAGGCCCACAACATTCCAATCGCGCAGACCGTCGAGAAGATTTACTCCAGAGACGAGAACATCTGGCACATCAGCCACGAAGGCGGCAACCTGGAAAACCCTTGGAACGAACACAAGCCTGACATCCACGTCCTCTCCAAAACACCGGAGGATGCACCGGATGAACCTACATATGTGGAAATCTCCTTTGAACAGGGCGTTCCTGTGGCCATCAACGACGAAGAGATGGGACCTGTGGAGCTTTTGATCGCCCTCAACAAGTTGGGCAGCGAAAACGGCATTGGCACCATCGATATCATCGAAAACCGTCTGGTAGGCATGAAGTCCAGAGGTGTGTACGAGACGCCAGGCGGCACTATTTTGTTCGCAGCCCACAAAGACCTGGAAAAACTCATTCTGGACAGAGATACCCTGCAGTACAGAAACATCGTCTCCCAGAAGTTCGCACAGCTGGTCTATGACGGCCTCTGGTTCACACCGCTACGTGAAGCCATCTCCGCTTTTGTGGACGAAACCCAGAAGCAGGTTACCGGGAAAGTCAAGATGAAGCTGTACAAAGGCACCGCATGGCCTGTAGCAAGCCAGTCCCCTTACTCCTTATATAATGAAGAGTTCGCTACCTTCAGCGAGGACGAAGTCTACGACCAGAGCGACGCAGAAGGATTCATCAACCTGTTCTCACTGCCGCTGAAGATCAGAGCCATCCAGAAGCAGAACCTGGAAGGCATCCCAGAAGCGCAGAAAGCCCTGCCGAAGAAAGTATTCAAAGGCGGAGAGTTTGTGGAATAGGGAAAAATATACAATGTATTAAAAGAGGGAACAGGATATTTGGTTTAGAATATCCCGTTCCCTCTTTTTCATGTCTGATGCACCTTTGAGACTGCAGCTAGGCGGGCGGCTCCAGTAACATTAATCATCTACTCAGTATAGGCTTCTGGAAGCCTTATATATTCAACATACTTTGAATTGTCGATTTCCAAATAAATTTTATTCGGATTATCCTGGCTTGTAAAAATCTCTGTACCTACATTTAAGGTGTTCGAAACGTAACTTCTTTTTATCATAGGCTGAACGTTTGATACTTTTTCTTCTATCTGCCCAACACTTACGTACCCTTCGGGAAGTGCTTTGACACCTGTGCCATTATCGCCATAGATCTCATCCTTGATACAAATCATCGGCCGATATTCATACTTTCCCTCCGGTGAGACAGGTTGGTGTGACATATAAAATCCGAATAATACACATACACACGCAGCTAATAATAAAGGTATCAGTGGTTGTTTCAAAACTTTCATCATCTTTTTAATACATTCCAGATACTCCAGATATCTCTCGTTTTTTCCTCAATATTTGCTTCTTGAATTCACTGTTTTATACGTTTCTCAGTGAATCACTTCTGAGAATTCTAATAAGTATATCAGCCTCTTTTCAAACAAAAGGTACACCAACTTTTACTTTCACAAACCTTGCGGCTTCCCGAAGCATCTTTAAATACTCTTCAGTATGAATTCATGGAAACTTTTCACTGTTCATAATAGCCTCTCCGGGCGGCAAGCACAATTTAATTTATATATACTCCTACTAATTCTATTCATTTTAACAATTATCTTCTTTTGATAGGTATGCTGTATCAATCTTGTGAACAAACAGCTCAAAAAACTTATCTAAAATTTAATAATCTGATGCGAGTAACAATAATATTTTGGCTCTGATAATTGATCCCCATATATAGATAACTCTTTTTCTTCATTAGCCTTTATCAAAAGACTCTGGAGTCTCCTAGGTTCATCCCTTTTTGCAGCTCCAAATTCTCCATTGCATACAAATTCAAGCCTGTCATTATCACGCCACCAAATTTTTATTTTCCCATTATAAAATAAACGTTCATCTTCTTTCAATCCGAACGCCATGCCTAATACCTCATTTATCATTTCCTCTTGCTTTTCCTGAGATGTTTGACATAAAAACTGTATATAGCCGCCACATATATTTTCCTCTGTCTTTGGCAATTGTACCCACAATATCTTATATTTTCCTCTGTTGTCCTGATCTGACAAGCCAATAGATTCTAGTTCACCCATTGCCTCACCCTTGCTCAGGTTCCAGCTCTCTTGATATTCATTCAAAAGTTTCTTATATGTCATAGGTAAGCTGGTCTCATACTTCAAAACATCTTTTTCAGTGTTGTTCGTATTCCAGTAATTCGTTGTTAATATGGCAGCCATAAATACTAAAAAAACAACTATGCCGAATCCTAATATTTTTTTCATATAATACTCCCTCTTGTCACTTGTTCTTAGCGTATGTTGACGTTTTTACTAATTTATAATATGTGTACTCCCAAAGAAGTACACATATCATTTATCTTCATTACTTGATTCAGTTTTAAGGTAGTGTGGCAGTTCTTCTTTCATAACAATCAGCATAATATGAGCTTGTAACTGATACGGAGAAATTCAATGTAGCTGATTCTCCAACACCAATATTGGCTCCTCCAGAAATTGTTGTCGTACCATTATTGTAGAATTTTCCGTTAATAACGTATTCAATACTTCTCCCACCCCTAAGCCAATACTTCAAAGTTCCATTGAAAGTTTTGGATATGTTTCCAGGTTTAGTGACCAATTCTACGTTATAAATCTTCTTTACACTCCAAAAAGCTCCACCACTTCCAGAGTGAGATACCTCACAATAGAAATCGATTCTAGGCTTGTACGCACTAGTTACCTCAACTGTTCTACCAAACACTTGATAACGAATGGCGTTAGCTGCTCTTGTCGTAGGATTCCCTGTAATACCCTTTTCTGCAAGTTCTGCCTTTGCAACGTCTTCAGAAACTCCTTTTTCATTCATATAATAATGAACCAATTCCTCATAATCCATGACAGCGCTTGCAGTAACATTCCTATCAGCATCATCATTACCCATTACCCCTATTAGTTGAATCGAATTAGGTTCCTGTGCTTCTACTGCTTCTCCAGCGAAAGAAGTAACCATTGTTGCTGTCAATATCATACCCAGCACCAACAGTAACGAAATGATTTTCTTCATATTTTCTCATTCCTTTCATTAATTGTGTAAATTTAGCTTAAAGCTTCTCTCTAAGTACAGATTACACATCTAAGTAATACCTTTATATTTTAAGCGCTTAAAATTCCTTTCACTTAGTAAGATACCTTTTGTCCAAAAATGTTTCAACTTTTCGGCATTTTTTTAAATTATTTTGGAATCATTTTTCTTACTGCATATTCCTATAGAAGGTTTCTGTCGTCGTTCCCTTATCCGTGACTGCCTTGATGACAATCTTGATTCGGTATTTCTTTCCCTCTGCAATTTTAAAAACTGCCCGTTGGCTTATTCTTCTGGTATCTTTAACAGTCTGAACTGCCGGTGCGGCAGAAGTATTGACATAGCCTCCAGAAGAAGATGAATATACCTGTAATGTGATTGTCGAAGTAAAGCTCTTTGCTTTCTCTCCGCACTGGCAAGCAATTGTCGCGGTCGCTCTCGTCGATGAATTCTTTGTGAAATCTCCAGAACATATGATGTCTATCATCCTTGTCATTGGTTGATCATCTTCCGTCGTATCCTCTGGCAGTAACATGTTTTCCAGTAATTCTTCTTCACCCATATATGCTTCCTCTGCTGCAAACCCCACTGAAACTGCTGACAAAATCATTGTCAAGGCTAGCAAGATGATTCCCACTCTTTGTAATTTTCTTTCCATAAACGTCCTCCTGTAAAATAACCCCTTTCACTTAGTAAGATACCTTTTATTCAGAAATGTTTCAAAAAAGAGAGAATTTTTAAAAAAACCTTTAAAAAATTCTCTCTTTCACCATGCTATGCTTTTGTTAATCCCTTTGCTATCCTAATCATTTCCTCCTGAATTACATCTCCGGATATCATCATCGTTCCATCTTCTGTATACACTTCGACAATGGCTTTGCCCTCAACTGGTACAATCGTTCTATCATCTAAACGAATCATCTCTCCCTGACTATTGGAACTATAGGCTGTGTTATTGCCTTCCATGAAGCACATACCAATTATCACTTCTTTCTCTAACTTCTTAAAAGTATAATCAGCAAAAACTGTACCGGTCCCGCTTTTTTCCACAACCAAACTTTTCAGTTCGAACCCCTCTGGCAGATATTCCGGCACATACAGATCCCTACACAGGTCTTTTGCTTCCTCTATATTTTTCAGATCGTCGATTTCCACCTTGCACTCTCTTTCCTGATCGGTTCCGTCTTGCTCGTCGGTTCCAATCCCCATATCACTACCGAAGAGCCGATGCAGAATCCCCTTGTCTCCATAGGCCGCATCGTTTCCAATCATCGGATGGACTGCAGTAACAATGCAGATCATCAAAGCGGCGGCAGTCGCAATCAATGAATATCTTCTGCGTTTTGACGATTTATCGTCGGACTTCTTTGCGTTCATAAAAGATTTATCAAGAGGTGGGATTTCGCCATAAGTCTGATCTGAATACTCCTTCTCCGCCTGTCTGAATAATTCGCACAGTTCTTCCCTGGTAAATGTTTTCTTTTCATCTTCACTCACGATTCTCACCTCCTATTACTTCCGCATATTCTTCTCTTAAACAAATAAGTCCCCGCCTGTACCTGGTTCTTACCGTTCCCTCTTTCATATCCAGAGTCTCGGCAATTTCATCATATTCCATCTCCTCTATAATCCGAAGCCACACTACTTCGCGGTATTTTTCTTCTACCTGATACAAGGCTTTGATGGCCTCCATCTTTGATTCATTCAGGAGTATTTCATCCAAAACGTTGCATTCCAAGTCAATAAGCTCGAGTTCAGTGCCATCGTACGGCGTTTCTTTAAATAAAGAGCGTTTGTCCCTGTTTTGTGCGCGGAAATACAGATTTTTTTCACTGTTTGCTATGGACAGAAGCCAGCTCAGCGCCGCCTCGGTATCCCGCAGCTGTTCTAACTTGAGCCAGGCTTTTTCGAATGTGTTCTGCGTCAGATCCTGTGTCAACTCCTGATCCTTTGTCTGGCTGAGGATGAAACGGTACACATTTTCGTAACATGGTTCGATCACCGCTTCAAATAATTTACGTTTCTTTCCTTCTCGCATAGTCCACCTATAAAGTAAGATGCTCTTTCTCTAAAAATGTTTCAATAATTACAAAAATAATTCAGAATTTATTCTAGCTTACCATTCACGCACAGTCAATGGAGGTGGCCGAAAATTAAGAATTATTAAGATTTGCAAATGTGGTGATGCCGTAAATCTCTTCCACGGCATACAGTGGAAGGTTGACCAGCCATTCCTCTTTTTTATAGTTCGCCATCGAGGTATGGACGGAAATTTCAGGGTTATATTTTTCGTGATAGGTTTTGAGACTCTTCGCTTTCAGATTAATCTCCGCCTTAACCTCAGCGGTATAATCTGTTCGCCGGTATCAACAATAAAGTCTACTTCACAGGAACCACGATCATTGGTATAGTAATAAACACCTAAGTCATCTATAACTTTGAGTTGCTGACATATGTATTGTTCCGTCAGTGCACCTTTGAACTCAGTAAACAAATCATTGCCATCTAGCAGCGTGTGCTGGCGCAAGCCGGTCATGCAGCCAAGAAGTCCCACATCTACCATAAACAGTTTAAAAGCTCGTAAATCCTCATAGGCTTTCAGAGGAATGCCGCCCGCATTCACCCGGCTGACCTTGTGGATAAGCCCGCAATCGCTGAGTCACATAATGGCCGTTTCATAGTACTTTGCCCGTCCACCCTCACGTACAAGACCGTAGATGAACTTCTTATTTTCTTTTGCAAGCAGTGAAGGGATGCTGTTCCATATCATACGGATTTTTGGTACAATTTCAACAGTGGCGTGCTTTGAAAAGTCCTGTTCGTAAGCCTCCAATATTCGCTTTTGAATTTTGCGAACTTCGTTAAAATCCTTATCTGCTACAAAACTCTGTACCGCTTCTGGCATGCCGCCGACATAATAATACTTGCTTGAGTGCATCGATACAGACTTGCTTAAAGGCGGTTATCATCAAGTAATCCTGCCGGTCAAGAAGATCCGCATAGGCCTTGCTGCCAAATTCTTTCATCAGCCAAGTCTTCCCAACCTGTTTCTCGCATTCAATAATCAAAAGCTTGCGGCGTTTGCTCTCTTTCCATCTGTAAAGTTTTTCTATTGCAATTCGGTACATATACACATTTCCGTCAACTAATACAAGCATACCATAACACGAAATCACAGAAATTACAGCGAAAACTCTTTGATATCCAACACTTTTTACACCGAAAAACGAGTCTCAATCTTTTACCTAGTCAGTAAAATCCCAGTTTCTAATTATATTTTATGGCAAATAACCAGGTTACGATCTACCTTTTATATATTTATCGCCTATCGCCGAAAAAAGACTTGCCATGACTGCAAATAAAGCAACTACCTCAGTAAGCAGAATAACTGTCTCGGGATGATACCCCGTTACGATAACTTTCGCTTTTTGGGCATATCTTCCTATTCTCGCGTACTGGGTTACTGTCAGAAGACTACAACAGGGGGTATATCTGATTTCGGTTATTTTTCCGGCTAATCTTTCTGCTGCAAAAGCCCTTCGCGATACCAAAAATAACCGAAAGTAGTATCTTCGTAGGTTTTGTAAGGAATCCGCTTTTATTTCAAAGTGCATTGCGAAATATAGCGTCTGGTACCACCGCAACATTACGCGAGGTCTCTAAAAAAGCATCAAAAGCCTAACTCTATTGTAAAGAAGGCATGGTGCATACCCCTAACTTGTACATTTTACGCCGAGCAATCCCATGATTAGGCATTATGGACGTTATAAACATTGCGCTGATTTGACATAAAGCCTTGTGCAAAGAACCTTAAGGCATGCATCGTTTCGCCTCTGTAAAGGAGTGATGATCTGCATTTTCTTGTATAAATTGCACCTCTTGTTATTTTTCTATGCTGTTGGAAACCTTTCTGCAGTAAAAATTTTCTTCAAAAGTAACTGCTTCGGACAGTTCTGCTTATGCGGCTCTGATTTGTAGAAGACTGTTATGTCAGATTGAACAAACAATCCACAAAAACATAAAAACACCGTGGAAAGGCATGCAGCACCTCTTTTCTCAACTACAGAACTTAGATGTATTAAAAGAGGGAACAGGATATTTGGTTTAGAATATCCCGTTCTCTCTTTTTCATGTCTGATACACCTTTGAGACTGCAGCTAGCCAGTCGAGTAGAAATACTTTATCGCTTAATCACTTATAATTTCTTTACTATTTTTTCATATTCTTCAAAGTCGATCCCAGCAGTCTTACAGGCTTCAGATAGTGTTAAACCATCATATGTCCTGAGTCTCTCTACAACTACAAGAGTGCCTCTGATTTCATCTAACGGAACCTTGGCGTTAGACTCTCGCAAAAGCAATCCTTTATAATCATCATAAGACATCCCGATTGCTTCGCATGCTTTCTCTATAGTCGTATCCTTAGTCTTGGCAATATTTGCAACAGACATCAGGATTCCTCTGACTTCATCATCCGATATATATGCAGTCGGTTGGTTGTTTTTTACATCAGCTCTGTCTAATATATCCTGATCTGTGTAATGGATATTTCCCAGATAAGTGGATCCATCTCTATGAACTACCATCACATTGTCAAAAGTATCTATGCAGGTTCTCCCATTTTGGGTATACTTGTAGCCTACAACTTTTACAAATTCCACTTTTTCATCATAGGCATATTCGAATTTATGGCTTTCTTTTCCAGGCGCGAGTTTTTCTGACTTGTTTTCATCAGTTGCTTCAATGTAACTCAAATTTTTATCGCACGCATAAACTAATATTCCTTCTAGTGTAAATGAATCATCTGACATATTTTTTGCTTTATAGGATACTTTTTTTATTTCTGAAGAATCATCTTCAACGCCGGTAAAAGATAGAATAATCTTATCCTGAACTGAATTCAATACTGCCTCACTCTTATTATCACTTGGCTCTGAAGAACAAGCCACGAAACAGAAACATATTGCAGCAACCATGCATACCGTACATATTATTTTTTTCATATGCTTTACCACTTTTATCTCCTTTTGTACTATGTTTATTACAACTATTTTTAAAAGCACGCATCCTTTCCAATTACGCTCTTTATATACCAAACAAATTTTAGAGTCGAAATTCTGCTACATTCACGTCTTCCTTCCTATCATTTAATCAGAGTCCTCTTCGACATGATGTATATATTTACTGTACTTTGACTCCTCCAGTTTTATATAGATTTCGTCAGGGTGATCTTCGCTCGTAAAAATCTCTGTACCTACATCTAGCATATTGGCTGCAAAATTTCTCTCCACCATGGGGTCCAAACTCGACACCTTCTCTTTTACCGTCCCTGCCAGCGAAAACCCCTCAGGCGGAGATTTTGCAACAATGCCGATTTCCCCATAAACTCGATCATTGATATAGACCAGCGGTTTATATCCGTATATCTCCTTTGCCGGGAAAGGGTCGCCAGACATAAACACCCCAAAAATCACACAGATGCATGCTGCCAATAGTAACGGCAGCAGCGGATTTTTTAAAAGTTTTTTCATTTTATTTCCCCAACTTCACTTTGCCATAAAGATACCACTGAAAAAGAGCAAAGGCTGCTACTGCCAGGAATGCCGACAGCCAAAAGGTTCCCATTGCGCTGGACAAGCCAAAATGCAAATCCATGGCGGCATCAGGTTCATAGATAGTCCATAGGTATCTTTTGAAATAGAGGATGGAATAGATATAGATCCCCAAAACTCCTGCAAAGGCTGCTTCCCCCAAGAGAGCATACCACCGTTTCGACTTGTCTTCTAACGTCCAAATGAACAGAATCAGGATAACAAAGGGGATCCACAGGTAATGCTCCATCACAACCTCATATCCCCAGAACAAAGGTGCATTGTCACCTCGGTCGAACCACGGCAAAAGGCTGGAACAAAGCATCAAAACAAATGCGACTTTGAAAGCGCGTGTAATCGCTCTGTTTTTATCAATTTTAAATACCATACTTTTCCTCCCCCATACTTTACACTCTTCCCCGTAGCAATTGATAAATCTTGTACAGCAAAATCGGCGTTGCAATAATTGCTGCCGCGATTACGGCCTTAATTAAAAGCGCCACAATCATCAATAAACTTGGTAATATATCTAGCATAGTTTTCCTTTTCTCCTAATAACCCCTTCTCTTTTCATTTTATCCTATAATTTCATTCAGTCAATATATAGGCAACATATTTAAGAATTCTTAAGAAATGCCTGTGCGTCTCATACCACAATTCGTCCACACAACTAAAAAACGGAGTGAAAATTGAATACGATCAATTTTCCTCCGCTCCACGTTTTTTATTTCGTCAATGCTGCCTGGTGCAGCTCCCGCAGTCCTTCCACCTCGTCGCAGACCGGTTTTAGATTACAGGACGAACAATCCATGACTAGGTTGTTGAAAATGTGATTCATCGATTTTGTAATCTGCTCCCCCTGGTGCGCCAGATTGGCAAGCTGCTCGTATGGAAAATCAGCCGCTGTCACAAAGATCAGCTTCACTGCCGCTGCCTTTGGATGGGTGTGATATCCTTTGAGAAAAGAGCGCCCCACCTTTTCAAAAGAAAGTCCCTGTTCGAGGGCTTTACGGCTGATGCGCACCGGCTCGCGCTCACTAGCCGCAGAAATCCGCATCATGTACCCCTCCGGGTTGACATGGTATCGCGTGTACTCCATCTTCCGCAGGTCGGAATAGGCTTCCGCCTCACCAGAAAAACACCCCTCTGGCACACGGATCAGCGTCAGCCTGGCATAGGGCACATCCCCTTCAATTTCAGAAAGATCCGGACCCAGCCGCCAGATTTCGTCCTGCGGCACGAAGCTTTGATCAGAAGTATAGAAGAGGCCGCTGACAGCCGGAAGATTCCCGCCGCCCAGCTCATAGGCCATATCCGATTTCAAGACCAGGTCAAATTCTCCGCTGTCACGGCAGGCCTCACCCCGGCATTCGCCCCGCACCATCTGTCCGCCTTCGGCAGATGCGATCAACTGCAGCGCCTGCGAAATCAATTTGTCATATAACCGCATGGCAATCAGACCATCCTGTCTCGTTTAATTTTGTCATAATGAGGCGCCAGCAGATCCCCCAGCTTTGCCGCCATCTTCATGTCCAAATTAAAGAAAAACACCAAAAGACTAAGCAAAAACAATGCAACGACCACGCAGACGATAATCAATACTACTTTTAATATCATAATGCCATTCCTTTCTGCCGCGCAAACTCGGCTGCTCCCAAAGCGCCCATTAGCTGCGGGTCCACAGCCAGATCCACGACCCTGACCTTCAATACCTTTTCAATGGCTTGTTTCAATCCGCCGTTCTTGGCACAGCCTCCTGTCAAAGTCACGCTGTCCGTGACGCCCGCTTTTTTCGCCATGACAAAACACCGCTTCGCAACAGATACCTGGATTCCCGCTGCGATTTCCTCCATCGGTTTGCCCTCCCCTGCCAGGGAGATGACTTCACTTTCTGCAAAGACGGCACACTGGGCAGTGATGGGAATCACGTTTTTTGCCTTTAGGGACAGTGCCGAAAACTCGTCCAGGGACATTTCGAAGGCTCTTGCCATGGTTTCGAAAAATCTGCCGGTTCCCGCTGCGCATTTGTCGTTCATGGCAAAATTCAACACGGTTCCGTCGGTATCGATGGCGATGCCTTTGACGTCCTGCCCGCCGATGTCGATGATGGATTTGACTTCTGGGTTGACCACATGTACACCCATGGCGTGGCAGCTGATTTCCGAAATGTTTTCATCGGCAAAAGGGACTTTGTTACGTCCGTATCCCGTTCCCACAAGGTAGGTCAGATCCTCTGCACTCGCAAGATCATCCACCTGGGAAACTGCAGCGTCCAGAGCCTCACGGGCGCTGAGCACCGGATTGATCCGGCTCTTATTAATCACCGAGGTTTTGATTGCCCCCGTCTCATCTATAATTACACTCTTTGTATAGGTACTTCCGGCGTCACAACCGCCAAAATAGTTCATTCTCTTTTCCTCCAACATCAAAAGTATGACCTAGCAAATTGGGACCAGTCTAGGCCGTAGAGTGCCAACATGTCATTCCATGACATTCCTCCGCCGACTTTGTCAGCTGCGCTGTCCGTTTTGCCATTCCGGCTGAAGCCGGGGCAAAAAGGCACGCACTAAAGCGCTGCACTCCTGACCGGGGTCCTACCTGCAATTTGCTGCGCAAATTGGGACCAGTCCATTACCAACACTTGGCGTCGTCGAAATCCTCCAGTGACGGGTCGAGGGGTTCTTCTCTCAGCACGGTGCGCATATAGCGATTGACTTCCATACGCATGTCTTTTCTCGATGCGTCCTCCGGTTTCATCAGGTTATGGGTTACCCAAATCAGGTGGATGCCGTGCTTGCGGGCTTCCTCTTCAAAGATACCGTGATAGCCGCTCATGGCCTTGCATCCCATATGGGTGTACATGACCACCATATCCACGTTAAAGTATTCGCAGTAGCGCCAAAGGGCCTCCACGCCCACTTCGTATCCGCCGTTGGAGCGGTTTCTCATAATCATGTTCTCGTAAAGGTGTGCCAGATCGTAAATAGCCTGCTCTTTGTCCTCTGTGTTGATCTCGTCCATGGAAACCAGGCTCAGCATATCCGCAATAGGCACGATGCCCCAGCAGTTCTGCATCCAGATCGGAAAGGCTGTATAGTAGGCAGCCTGCACGCCCCAGGTGATGGCACGATGGCGGACTTCTTTCACTACCGGCGCTTTGCGCTCAAAGGCCTGCATAGCCAGAGCCGTCAATTTTTCGTCCACCTTCAGGAAGTCGTCGTTTCTGCCGCCTGCCGCCTGATAGACACCGTAACGATACAGCGCCAGGTTGTCTCCGATAACCTGGGGATAAGGGGTGCGGGAAATCTCCAGCCACTCCTTGGCGTGTTGGGATTCTTTGTTAAACCGCTTCATGGAAGCAAAGAAAGCGTCCCAGTCAAAGGTTTCTCCGGTCTGCTCCTCGATAAAGTGGATGGCATTTTTGATCTCATCAGCAGCATATTCCTGTACACTTTCCTGCGTATGGCGGATCGGCACTGCCAGCTGGAAAGTCGGAATCTTGAAGCGTCTGGCCTCGATGCCATTGCCCATGGCGCTTCCATCACAGGTTGTATTGCACTGCACCGCACACTTTCCAATCAGAGGAAAGTCGTCGTCGATGGCCAGCCCCAGTTCCGCCGCCGGCATCGGGCACACATCGCCCGGCACACCGTATTCGCTGGTTACGTCGATATAGTGAGATACGCCAGTCTGATTCATCATGGCGCTGGTATAGATGGCAGGCACCTCTACCGATACCCACTGCAGATTGGGGAATCCATTCATGATTTCACTCATCATGTTTTCATCAAAGAGCACGATTCGGTTACTCAGTTCTTTGTCGTTGCCGATGCGAGGGTCTGCCTTGAACACCGTGTTAACCATCTCGCACATGTCGGCTACGATAAGCCCCAATCCCGTATGAGCCATGCGAAGCTGCTCTCCCCGCATGCCTTCCGTATGACGATCAAAAAAATCTGGTACCGCCAGATAGTTCAGCATCCAGCGATAGCGGAAAAAGCCTTTGATGTTTCTCGGCTTTGCCATGAACTTGATCAGGACCTTCCATATCTTCAGCCACTGGGTGTAGGCGTACCAGGTGTCCTTGAAACCGCGCCACTCCCGGCGCTTCCTTGCTTTCTTCCCGTTGTACAGCTCGCCCAGGCGGCCGCTTCCTAGTTCTTTTCCCATTACTTCGCCCCCTTCTGCAGTTTCTTGATTTCGATGCTTTCCACAAAAGCCTGGATCCTGGTACGAATCTGACCGGAACTTCCCACGGAATAAGGGTGGTCGATGGAAAGGACGGAATAACCGTACTCCTGCCGCATGATATGGGTGGATGCGGCCTGCTCATAACCCCAGTAATCACAGAATTTCAGATATTGATAAATGATGCCGTCGGCCTTGTACTCCTTTGCCAGGCTGTCTATGTAAGCCTTGCGCGCTTCGATCTTCTCTGTATTCATGTAGCGCGGACACTGGCCCCGCATCATATACTGCCTGCAGATCTGCGTCAGGACATCCTCATCTTCTGTCAAAAGCAAAGGCTGCCGCTCTGGGAAGGAGCCGAAACAGAAACGGTCCGCCGCCACGTAGGCGCCTGCTTCCTCAGCCAGCTTGACCAGTTCTGGACTGTCCAGCTCCGAGCCTGCCAGCAGAACACGGGCACGGAAATTGTTCTTCTCATCGGGTTTTCGTTCCTGCACTTCTGCCAAAGTCTCTTCCAGCTTCTCTATCAGAAGATCATGGGGACAGCTATAGGTTGCAAGGCACAAAACTGCAAATTCATATCCTGTAATCGGCGGATTTTCTTCTTTGCGAAAAGACCCGATCTCCGTAATCAGTCCGTTGATTCGGTTTTGATTTTCTACCGCCTGCCGCAAAGCCCCATCAGAGACATCGATTCCGTACACCTCCGACAAAGGTGCAAGCACCCGCAGGCGCATCTGCCTGACGTAGTGGGCTAACGCCGTTTCGTCCGCCTTCATGGGAACGTCGGCATAGGATACAAAGAATTTTTCCTTGTTGCATAACTGCAGCTTCTCGATATTCTCTACGCAACGGTTCATCTGAGCGCAGGCGTCCGGCGCCAGTA
>OKSH01001676.1_pt1 | contig 18814 bp, 27 predicted proteins | sample 1601231 | NCBI WGS metagenome assembly OKSH01 (sample SAMEA3541596, study PRJEB24748) | human gut metagenome | biome: human gut; feature: human-associated habitat; material: faeces | place: China | collected 2012 | reverse complement strand
CCTATCCGTATATCTATCTGAGCAGCAATGACAAACACCCGCGGCTGGCTGTTCACCGCGGGGCCAAACACGCCAAAGGGGAATACTTCGGGCCGTTCCCGAACGCCTATGCCGTGCGTGAAACGCTGGCGCTGATGCAGAAACTGTTCCCCGTCCGTCAGTGTGAGGACAGCGTCTACCGCAACCGCTCCCGCCCGTGTCTGCAATACCAGATTGGCCGCTGTCTGGGGCCGTGTGTCAAAGGACTGGTAAGTGATGAGGATTATGACAGAGAAGTGAACCTGGTCCGCCTGTTCCTGGAAGGTAAAGATCAGCAGGTGCTGACAGAACTGGTGGAAAAAATGGAGCAGGCCAGTCAGGCTCTGCGCTTTGAAGAAGCTGCCCGTCTGCGCGATCAGATTCAGGCTGTCCGTGCTGTCACTGAAAAACAGTTTGTTACCGGTTCCGGAGATGACCTGGATGTAGTGGGTGTTTATTTTGATGCCGGTCTGGCCTGTATTCATGTCCTGTTTATCCGCAACGGCCGCGTGCAGGGTAGCCGCAGTTACTTCCCGAAAGTCCCGGCAGGTACTGAGCCGGACGAAATCGTACAAACTTTTATCGGCCAGTTTTATCTCCAGGGCAGTGAGAACCGCTCATTACCGGATGATATTCTGCTGGATTTCCCGTTACCGGAAAAAGAGATTATGGAAGAAACCCTGTCTCAGTTTGCCGGCCGGCGGATCCTTATCCAGCCGAAACCGCGCGGCGACCGTGCCCGTTATCTGAAGCTGGCACACACCAATGCCGTGACCGCGCTGATGACAAAACGGGCGCAGCAATCCACTATCGCGACACGTATGAAAGCCCTGTCAGAACTGACCGGCATTGAAACCATCAATCGTATGGAATGTTTTGATATCAGCCATACCATGGGAGATCAGACGGTAGCTTCCTGTGTGGTTTTTGACAGCAACGGGCCGGTGAAATCGGAATACCGCCGTTACAATATCACCGGTATCACGCCCGGGGATGACTATGCGGCGATGGATCAGGTGCTGCACCGCCGCTACGGCAAACATATCGGCAATGAAAAAATCCCCGATATTATTTTTATCGACGGCGGTAAAGGCCAGCTCGGTAAAGCGATTGAAGCCTTTGACGGCCTGGACGTGGACTGGGATAAAAACAGACCGAAACTGATCGGCGTGGCAAAGGGCAGTGACCGCAAAGCGGGTCTGGAAACCCTCTTTTTTGCCGCCTCCGGGGAAGGGATGGCGCTGCCGCCGGACTCACCGGCACTGCATGTGATCCAGCATATCCGTGACGAATCCCACAACCATGCGATCACCGGTCACCGGCAACGCAGGGCAAAAGTTAAAAATACCAGTGCGCTGGAATCGATAGAAGGTATCGGGCCGAAACGGCGGCAGATGCTGCTCAAATACATGGGCGGATTACAGCCGCTGCGTAACGCCAGCATCGATGAAATCGCCAAAGTCCCGACTATCTCGTATGCACTGGCGGAAAAAATTTTCCATGCACTTAAGCATTAATAAACAGGGCTTATCTGTGCGGCGGATAAGAGAATTTTTTCAATAACAGCGGTGAGTTATCTGTAACTGTGGTAGTATGATGCTATCCGGTAGGATTGCGCAGAACCTGAAAATCACGCAACAGGCCCCGGAATCAGCGGGGCGGTAATATGTGCCGGCAGATGCGCAAGCGGCTTTTTCATCTGACTTATAAAATAATGGCTCCGTTATGCGATTAAATATCCCTACATGGCTGACTCTGTTTCGCGTTATCCTGATACCGTTCTTTGTCCTCGCCTTCTATTTGCCGTTCAGCTGGGCACCTGTTGTCAGCGCCGCTATTTTTGTCATTGCTGCGATGACAGACTGGTTTGATGGCTTTCTTGCCCGCCGTTTAAAACAAACCACCCGTTTCGGGGCCTTTCTGGATCCTGTCGCTGATAAAGTGATGGTGGCGACCGCGCTGGTACTGGTAACAGAATACTATGCAGTCTGGTGGATAACGCTGCCTGCTATCACCATGATTGCCCGTGAAATTATTATTTCATCACTGCGTGAATGGATGGCAGAGCTGGGCAAACGTAACAGCGTTGCCGTTTCCTGGATGGGTAAAGTCAAAACCACGGCACAAATGGTGGCACTGGTGGGGCTTATCTGGCGGCCGAATGACCTGACGGAAATTGCTGCTTTCATCCTTTTCTACATTGCAATGATCCTGACTTTCTGGTCTATGTTCCAATATTTACGCGCGGCATGGGCGGATTTGAGCGAAGCCTGATCGATATGCTGTAAAAAACAGCGAACGATCATTTTTCATGAATTAAGCGGTTGACTCACAGCGTGAAATCAGTAGAATGCAACGCATCCGAACGACACAGCGGTTTACGAAAACAAATAAGTAAATCAGTAAGTTCAGAGATGCGGGAATAGCTCAGTTGGTAGAGCACGACCTTGCCAAGGTCGGGGTCGCGAGTTCGAGTCTCGTTTCCCGCTCCAGGGCGCGTTGGCAGAGTGGCCATGCAGCGGATTGCAAATCCGTGTACCTCGGTTCGACTCCGGGACGCGCCTCCATATTCAGCCCAGATGGTGAAATCGGTAGACACAAGGGATTTAAAATCCCTCGGCGGCAACGCTGTGCGGGTTCAAGTCCCGCTCTGGGCACCATACAGAAATTCATTGATTTATCAGTGAGTTAGAGTTAAAAGAGAGCGACCTTTGCGGTCGCTTTTTTTGTGCCCTGAATCACACTTCACTATATTTTCACTATATAATTTCACTATATTCTCTCCTTCAAACTGTCTTTTTCTGACCACCGACAACAGGAACAACCACCACTTTTCTGTCATACCGGGCGGTTTGAGTGATATTTTTATGTCCCGATATTTTCTGTTTTTCTGACAGTGGTCCATCGAGATCTGAAATACCTTTAGCCTTCAAATCATGAAAGGTGAAGTTAAAATTCAGGTGCGGGAATTTTTTAGCTGCAGCCTTTTTGGCCTTTCGCCAGCGACTGTTGAAACCATCCCGTGTATACCCGGATCCTCTGGATTGATGAAGTACATAAATACTGCTGATACCAGAATCAAGGGGGAGAGTATTACTCAGGTTTATAGCTGCATGCAGGCGCTCCGTCCATGCCTTTATTTGTGCTACACCTGTTTTTCCCTGCTTAATGTAAATACCATCCTCTGTTAATTGCGAATAAGTTAATGCCAAAACATCAGCTTGCCGGGCTGCGCAGAGATACGCTATTTCCATTGCTATCCTGACAACTACAGGGGATACGGAATAGAGCGCATTATATTCATCATCTGTAATATAGCGATCCCTGGCTTGCTCCTTGAATTGCCGCACACCTTTACATGGATTGCTTTTTACCAGTCCGCGCTCATAACCCCAGCCAAAAACACGGGATAGCAGCGTTTTTTCCCTGTTTGCCTGTGTCGGGCTTTTAGTGCCGCGCTTATCCATATATTTACGGATATGCTCAGGCTTTATATTATCAGGCTGCATTTTCCCGAATACAGGTAATAGCTTGCCGGAATATTTACGATAATCTTTCTGTGTTTCCGGTGACAGGTTAGTAAAGTCGGCGGAAATGAAAAATGAGTTAAACAATGCTGTCAATGTTGCCTCATTTTTCTGATCGTCTATCAGTTTTTCGTATGCTACCCATACCTCAGCCTGAGTACATGAAAAATCACAAAGCCGGATTGTTTTGTTATCCGGAGTAATAAATTCAAAAGCAGATCTGCCCCGTTTAACCCGCTTTGGCATCCAGTTATCAGCAGGATTTTTCCTTTTCCTCCCCATAATCACATAGCTCCGAAGTCAGGTTCTTCTGATGCTGGTAATGTCTGTCGTTTAGCCAGTGGACTGTTAAAATGCGTCCAGGTCGTTTTCGGGTATCCATCCGGCCGCTTTATAAAAAAGATACCGGCGCGCTCTAATACCTCACACTGCTTTGACGGGAATTGATAGCCGGTCAGTTCTATCATTTCATCTGGGGTAATTACGTCACTCTCGTTTTTCATTTTGGTCTTGCCTCATCATCAATAAAATAAGAAGGTCGGCTGTATCGCATGAGCGTTTAATATCTGCCGGAGTGCATGGTCTGTTTTTTACACTCGCAGCCAGGCGGCCTAATTTAATATCAAAGTCGGTCAGTAATTGTTGTCCTGGTTGCCACGGTTCCATGATGTTTTCCCCTGTAATGGTATTGGCATCATGGTAATCACCGTGGCGGAATAAAACTGATTATGCTTAATCAACTTTTTGTCTGAGAAAAATCGGCCGAGATAATTTCATCAATCAGATAGCACTCTGAAAAAATACCCTTCACGGTCAGTGTTTCTTTATCCATCAGACAATTTTGCTCATCCGGATAAACGTAGCCGTAGGGCTGATATTCGCAGCTGGTGGCAGAGCAAATCAGCATGAACAATCCGTATATCATTTGCTTTCATCCTTCTGCTGCGGTTCGTTACGGGCCTCAATTTTCACCTGCGGAGGCAGGTCGTAATACACATCACACCGGCGGTCTGTATGGATGTAGCCGTGACTGCCGTCAGGGAACGTGAGCTTTACCGGCCGGTCTTTGTAGTGTTGGTGTTTTAGCATTGGTCTGCCTTATCGTGACATGTCACACTGAAACAAAGTGCCCGGTTGCCGGGCACGGTGGGTAATTACCGGACCATCAGTGAACGTTCACCAATTTCAATTCGGGCGCCAGGGACTTCAACACCATTTTCCAGCGCTTCTTTGATGGCTTTTTTATCCGGTGACACGATGGTTTGTACATCAACGAGTGAATCAGGGATAAGTGATTCATCGTCAATAACTACTGATGCCCGACCTTTTGCCGCAGTAAATGTGTTTTTCACTGTTTTCAGTTTGTCCTGGCCGGATGCCAGTAAGCAGGTTAGTGCATATTTTTTCAGGTCTTTGGCCTGACGCTTAAATGACTTTTCACGATCCGCCAGGCGTTTGGCTTCTTCACCCAGCGTATTTGCCTGCCCTTCAAGGTTACGGACGTGGATCATAATCGCGTCCAGTTTATCGCCGAGTGCGCCCTCGATACCTTCCAGTGTGTCGGCTATTTCTTCCGGGGTGAATTCACCGGTCTCTACCAGTCGTTGCAGCTTTTCATAGTCTGCGGCTAATGCAATTGCGGTTGTGCTCATTGGTCTGCCTCTTGTTTTTCAGTCAGTGCGGTTAAACATTCATCTTCAATAGCTTTCAGGCGGCGCAGGCGGCCCTCGAGGTATTTCTGATATTCTTTATCGCCACGGGATTTTGCATTATTAACATGTACGGAAATCTCCCGTGACAGGGTGGATGCGATACCACGTAGCTCATTGGTCGTGACTGCCGTCCGCATAGTTTCCGTGTTGCGTTTAAATTTCTCGTCCAGCTCCTCGCGGATCCGGACGCTGTCCTCTGCGTTCTCGCTGGCCGCTTTGATTTCAAATTCCATTTTATTTTTGATGAGGTATTCAGGGTTATCGTGCATACCCATGAACACATCAGAAGAAAACCCGAGCATTGACAGTGCTTTTTTAATCGCGTCTGTCAGTGATTTTTTGATGACTTCACTATCAACTTTTATGCCGTATTGGGTCTGATAGCGGTATGGTGTCGCGCCATAGCTTTCAAAATAACAGCACTTACCATCTTTGCTGCGGTACCAAAACTGGATTTTTATTGAATGATTTTGCTCGCAGAACAGAGAACCGTCTGCGTCACGCAGGTAACGCAGAGCAACCTGTTTGTTGTTTTCCAGAACAGGTTCAGTCAGCGGTTTGCCGTCCAGGAATTTTTCTTCAACCACCTCATAGCCCCAGCCCTCACCGATCGGTCCGAAAATTTCGGTAGCACGCATAAACATGTAGTTACTGTTAATGCTGGTACCCTGAAATCCCGCGCCCTCTAAAGGCTTGGTAAAGCGTGGATCTGTGCGCTGTACCTGCTTCCAGATACTCAGGTTATCCGTGTCTGCCAGAACCTCGGCAATCACCTCGGCGCGGCTGCGGAAGTCATCAGTAGCGAGTTCCTCGTCATGAACCGGTTCCGGTGCCTGTGCCATGGTGGCCGGTTCATCGTTGGCCGTTACTTCCGGAGCTGGTTTCTCTGCCGGTTTATCTGCTTTTTTAGTACGTGTGCGCCTGGTCTTTTCCTGCTTTGCTGCTACGGGTGGTTTATCTTCCGTAATATCCGGACCGGACCGGCCTGTTTCCTGGTCATGACTGCTTTCTGTCAGCGTTATGCCGATACGGTTAGCCACAAACTGTTTACGGGCTGCCGCATCGCTTATCAGGTCAGGTAATTCTTTTCCTTCACGTACGACAGCAAAGACTGTTTCACGCGGGATCTGCAATGCGGTCGGGATAATACGGAACTCAGTAGACCAGCGCCGCCAGCTTTCATCTTCATCACTGATCAGCTTTTTCGCAGCAGTAAGTTTGCTTGGCTGTATTTCCCACGGTGAAAAATCACCGGGAAGAAGGGCGAGAGCTATTTCCTGATCCAGTGTTGCATAGTTGTGGTCAAAATCGCGTTGCTTGTGTTCCGTGATCGGGAGCTGCCCTGTGGCTGGTTCAGCAGCAGGGTATAAATATTTTTCTGCCAGCTTCTGTGCCTCTTTTTCGGTGATGCTGTCCGGTGCCTGTTGCATGACAAAATTCACCAGCGCTTCCAGTTCCTGCTCGTTAAGCAGGGATACCCCGGGCGTGGCCGCGACACCTTTGGCTATATTCCGGAGCAGTGGGTATTCGTCACCGATATGAACAAAATCGACAGCTTTGAGGTACTCGCTACGGGTAAATTGCGTTTTCCCGTACAACAGGATGGCGGCGATACGCACAACAGGTGCTGTTTTTGCAAATACGACCATTTTCTCTTCACGCTTTTGCCAGTCTGTACCGTTGAACTCGTACTCTTTGGCAAAATGTTCATCAAAACTATCGCCGGTCGGTGCTGGTTTGCCTGCCTGAGCTTCGCAGATTATTGGTGCCGCCACATCAAACTTTCCTGTATTTTCAGGATAAGTTTCCTCCAGCATCACGGCGGCCATTGCTCTGGCCATCTTCTCTGAATTGGCAGAAATCGTGATTGCAACAGTCACAGCACCGTCTTTAAGTGCCGCATCTATGGGATTAAATGCACAGATATAATTGGTCATTGGTCTTGCCTCTGGTTAGTAAGGTAATGCTTCGTCATCTTTGGAAATTACTTTGCCCTCCAGGCATAGCAGCGCCTGTATCTGGTCTTCCAGTAATCTGGTTTTGGCGGTTGCATCAGCAAGGATCTTGTTTTGTTCTGCACGTAAGCTGTCAATTTCGGCCTGAACTAAATCAAATTTGCTGACTGAGGGGACAGGTAATTCAAGCTGGTGTTCGGCAACAGGGAAGCCCATGCCGTCAGTCGCTTTGAATTTGTGGGTGTATACTGAATACGCGATACTTCCGTCGAACCGCTTTTGTGCATGGACGTAAAGCGTAACACTGAGAGTGTCAGGTTGTGCTTTCATAGCAACTCCTTTAAAATGATATTTCCAATGATTCGTCATTGGTCTTGCCTCTTCTGACGGTTGGTCCCGTCAGCAGAACTCCGGATTAGCTTTGGTCGGCGACTCCGGGTAAAAGAACCCACCTCGGTGGGTTTTTTTACGTCTGAAATCCGGTGCCTGATTATTTACCCTCATCAGGCTGCTGAGGTTCCTGCATTCCGCAACGCAAGGAATCTGTGTATAATTCAGTCACCGCAACGTGTTTAAGGAACTGAATTATGGATAATAAAAATCTGGAACAGCAATTAGATGCTCAGCATATTTTGTTAAAAGCTATTTTTAATGTGTTAACCTCAGAACAAAGGGAAGAAGTTAAACATCAAATTAGCCATTTAAGTCAGGCTGCAAGGTACCCTCACTTACTGACATCTTTCCAATCAGAAACAGCAATTGAAGACGCAGAAAAAGCCGCTTTGGATTTACTTCGCCTTATGTGAAGCTGTCTCCCAATTCGTAGTTACGGGCATTCGATTTAATCAGGGCTGTCATTTCTGCATTCATGGCGGCGTCATATTTGTTGATATCTTCAATTAATTTACGCCCTTCATGCAGTACCTTTAATCGCGTGTAGATATACGCTTCCGCCAGTATGTCCACTTTTTCTTTGATATCATTAAGGCTAGCTCCCGCCTCAATCATTTTAGGGATCATGCTCGTAGATAGGATGTTAACGTCACTCATTACAAAGCCAACGTAATCCTTTATTTCCTGCTCTCTGCTTTTGTTGCTATCGGTTTCTTTCATATAACCCCCGTTTTGATTAGATCCCCGTCTTTCCGGGGTGTCAGGTCGTCTTGCCTCTTCTGCCATCTTCGTGGCGTTATTTGTTTCCTGGTGCTGATGTAAAACTGTGAACGTTTATCCTGAATACCCGCTGTGGGGTTTTGATACCATAAACATTAGCATTGCTATTTTTACTATTCAATAGCATTGCTAATTATTTGAGGCAAAAAAAACGCCGCAATAATAGCGACGCTCATTAACTGGTTGATTTATTTATGCAAAGTCAATCATTCTAAAGGGGAGGGATTTTATAACTTTTCCGATGATGTGCAGATCATGGGTTTCACTTTCTTCAATGTAAAATGTTTCGTAAGCTTCATTATCAGATTTTACAGCAAGCCTGCGACCTTTTACACGCTGTAATCTTTTAATAAATAATGAATTTTCAAAGGTAAAAACATAAATTCCATCACTATCGAAAAAAGAGTTATGTGTGTCAACAAATACAACATCTTTTGGGTTGATAGCTGGCGACATGCTATCTCCACTGATGTTGATCATCTCTATGCCTTTCAAGTTTTTTCTCCCAAAGAGCTCGAAAACTTTTTCTGGTGAAAACTCGATTGACTTTATCGTGTCAGGAAAATCAGTATTAATAAAGCCGCCGGGACCAGCTTTTGCATATACATCCATTAGCCTTAATGTATTGATCTCATTGCTTGTGATGGTATTTATCTGGTGGGCGGAGTTAGCTTCGGAAGTAGTTCTTATATGTTCAAGCAGAGGCCCTATTTCCGGGTTTATTTCCTCAGGCTGAACCTGAAGCAAAGCAGAAAATTTCAATACGGTATCAGTATTTAGTGCGGTTCTGGCATTTAAGTACTGGCTGACAGCCGCTTGTGTATTAAACCCAAGGGCATCCGCAGCTTTTTCCTGAGTTAAGCCGAGGGATTCACGCTTTGCTTCCCAGATTGCTCGCAATCTTTGTGCCGCAGTTTTGTCTGTATCGGATATTTTTCTGTTCATACCATCCAGTTTATTTGTGTTGCTAATACTTTTCCAATAGCATTGCTATTGATCGTTTAAATTAGCGGTGCTAATATCAGGTAACCAAACTCACAGGAGGTTCTTATGAAATTAAGTGATTACCTGAAAAAATACGGAATCAGTCAATCTGAGTTCGCAAAAATTGTCGGCGTCACACAGGGCTATGTCAGCCAGGTGGTTGCGGGTAATTATTTTTTAAAAGGTAAAAAAGCCATTGATTGGGCGTCAAAAACCCAATGGTTTGTAACTCCTCATGATCTGAACCCGGATGACTATCCAAATCCACATGATGGAATTCCTACCGCTGAATCAGTATTACAGCAAGCCAGTTAAAAAACTGATTATTCATAATCAATTTCGCGACAGGAGACGCAAGATGATGAATAACAATCAAATAATTAAGGATGAGATTGAATTATGGGCGGCAGAAAAAGGACAGGAGCATGTCGCAATCGAAATTAGCCGGGCACATTTTTTAATACTGCGTGGTGATAAACCGTCACGCCTGCACCCGATAGAGGACGGGGCCGGTAACGCGGACTGGAAAGCGATTAATAACAACAGGCAGCAAATTTTCCGTTGGTTGCGCGGTAATTCTCCGGCAGCAGACAGAAAGTTCAGTGAGCTGATCCCGGCAATCAAAATTGCATTACCTGCTGACCGGCTGGCGCGGGTTAACGGGGATGAGTCGGTTAATTACCTGGCTTCGCTGGCAATAAAAGAGTTTGCTGCCGCGATGAGTGAAACTCTTTTAGGCAGTCGTGACATGTCACATTACATATCAAAAGCAGTAACCGCATTAAATGCGATGCGCATGACCAGCGCATGAGAAAGAGGCAAAGACCAATGCTGAATACAACCGAAAAAATCACCTACCGCAATGGGTTTATGCATAACGGCATTCCCGCAGATATCGAAACCATACGCCCGATTTTCGACGGGCGCCGGGCGGCGGCGCTCAGTGTGTGGCAGCAGTACGAACGGGCCAAAGCACGGCTGCGTATGCGTAATCTGACACCTGAGCAGTACCAGAACGCATGTCGCGATATCGCTGACGCGCTGGGGGTGTGACGTGAGTAATAAAATTCAGGGTTACGTATGGGATGCCTGCGCCGTTTCAGGTGTGAAAGGCACAAAACTGATGATTATGGTTCGCCTGGCTGATTTCTCCAGCGATGAGGGGATCAGCTATCCGAGCGTAGAAACACTGTCCCGGCAGATTGGGGCAGGAGTCAGCACTATCCGCGATGCATGCAGTGAGCTTGAAAAGGATGGCTGGCTGACAAAAAAACAGCGCCGGAACGGTAACCGTAACGCATCGAATTTATATTTTCTCAATGTCGATAAGCTGGAAACTATCGCGTTGCAGGAAATCGCAAAGCTGAAAAAACAGTGTGAAAATAATGCAATTTCTCACCCTCCAGTTTCTGACGGTTCAGAATCCGACCGGTCAGAAAACAGTAATTCCGGGCGTTTTGACCCTCCAGATTCTGGCGTTAAAGGGGGTTTTCACCCTCCAGAATCTGGAGGCGATCCATCAGTAAATTCAAAACATGATCCATCAGTAAATTCAAAACATGATCCATCAGTAAATTCAAAAGAGGATCCGAAGCCTGCGACGCAGAAAAAATCCACGGTGAAATTTGACCCGTTGTTAGTTCGTCCGGAAAACGTCAGCGAACCTGTCTGGCAGGATTGGGTAAAATTCCGCAAGGAAATTAAAAAACCACTGACGGAAACCAGCTGTCGGCAGATTGGCAAAAAGCTGGCCGGGCATCCGGATCCTGATTCTGTGCTGTGTGACTCGATTGCCAACGGCTGGCAGGGAATATTCCCGGAACGCACCGCAGGTCGGAAACCGGCTAAGCCGAGCACACACTTCGGATTCAGCGATAAAAACTACGAGAGCCGCTCTGCGGCATGGGTGAACGGGGGCAAGCATGTCTGACGAACTGACCGCGAACATCCCGCCGCGCTTTGCTGCAGCGACATTTGAGACGTATCACCCGGCGAATCCGGATGCGAAAAGCAATCTGAAAATCTGCCGCGAGTATGCCGATACATGGCTATCCCGAAAAACCGCCGGAGAGGGACTTATTTTGTGTGGAACACCAGGAACCGGGAAAACACACCTCGCAGTATCAATCGCCCGTCAGGTTGCCACTGAGGCGAAGGAATCGGTATTTATCACCACAGCGGCGCGTATCATCCGGGCTTTTCGCCGTACATGGGCTGGCGATGCAGAATACAGCGAGCTCGACGTATTGGAAAAATACTGCGAGCCGGGTCTGCTGATTATCGACGAAATCGGGGTGCAGTACGGAACTGACTCAGAGCGAAATATTTTGTTTGAAGTGATTAACGACCGGTATGAGGACATGCTGCCGACCATCATGATCAGCAACCTGCCGCTGAACGAACTGGCACCGCTGCTGGGTGAACGAGTTATTGACCGCATGTTGGAAGGTGGCGCAGTGCTGTCGTTCAACTGGCCAAGCTACCGGAGTAATTGATTATGTTCAGTGAGCAGGAATTAGAAGCCGCTGTCATTGGTGGTTTGCTGGCCGGTGGTGCGACTCAGGATGCCTATGACGTTCTGGCAACACTGCCTGATGACGCTTTCAGTGTCGGGTACTTTTCCAGGGTGTACCGGGAAATTAAAAAACAGGCACTGACGAGCGCGATTATCGATCCGGTATTCATCGCGGATGCGCTGGGTGGGAACACTGATTTTGCTTATATCATGGAGCTCACCAGAAAAACCATTTCATACGCAAACCTGAAAGGGTATGCCGAGAAAGTCAGAAACTACGCGGCGGTTCGCAAAATTACAGCGCTGATAAATAAATTTCAGAAAGAAATTACTGACGCGGCCACTCATGACCAGGCCGAAAGCGTAATTCAGAAGTTCAGCAGCGAGTTCACCCTGATCACCAGCGAGAAAGAAAGCCTGGTACCGGTTCATCTCAACGAACTGATTGACGGCTATGTTGATGTGCTGGAGAAGCGGAACCGTGGCGAGGGCAGCGGCATGATGATCCGGACCGGTATCGAAGCACTGGACGATAAAATCGGTGGTTTTAACCCTACGGACCTGATTTTTATCGGCGGTCGGCCGGGCATGGGTAAAACTGAACTGGCACTCACGATGATGGAAAAAATGACAACCGCCGGTGACTCTGTGCTGATGTTCTCCATGGAAATGGCAAATATGCAGATCGCCGAGCGCATGATTGCCGGGGCTGCGCAACTGCCGGTTTCCAAAATGCGCAATTGTGATTTGGACGACGAAGGCTGGGATCGGATCAGTTCGGCAATCGCACATCTGATTGACCGGGACATTCACATTATCGATGCCAGTAATCTGACCATTGATCAGATATGCGCCATCAGTGAGCGCCATAAGCGCAAATATCCGGCTACAAAAGGTATTTTTATCGACTACCTCGGGCTGATTAAAAAGCCTAAAGCAGAGCGTAACGACCTGGCGATTGCCGCGATATCGGCTGGTATGAAAGGCTTGGCTAAACGGATTCACACACCGGTTGTGGCTCTGAGTCAGTTATCCCGTGACGTGGATAAGCGACCACTGAACCAACGCCGTCCGGTGGCTGCGGATCTGCGTGACTCCGGCAGTCTGGAACAGGATGCAGATTATATTTTCCTCACCTACCGGGACGCGGTTTATAACCCGAACAGCCCGGCAAAAAACTATGCGGAGATCATCATCGAGAAGAACCGGCACGGAGAAACCGGCACTGTGTATCAGGAATTTAAAAACGGCCACTATCTGCCAACCGACCAGATTTCAGCAGCAGAAGTAAGCCGTATGCAGCAACAGGCGGAGGTACCTAAAAGACGCCGCTACGCCGACAAAGCATTTTAAGATCAACAGAGGCAAAGACCATGATAATCAAAGACCCTGTTACGTGCGAATCTCTCGTGCGTGATAACTATCCCCGCATGCCAGATGATGGCTGTGATCATACTGACTGCTACTTAGACCGGCTGCATGCCGCGCGCCGGGCCCGGAAAAAAATCCCGTATCAGTCTGCCCCTGAACCAAAGAAACAGGGGGAGTGAGTATGTCCGGACAATCAAATTATTTACCTGCAGGTCTGCCTCACAATCGCGCCCTGTGGCCCGTTGAGTATCTGGAAAAAGAGCAGCTTGATTTGGCTGCCAGTCGCCTGATTAAGCAGCTCAGAATGCAGAAAATACACAGAACAGCTGTACTGGTGGCTATCGAAAAAACACAGGCGGATCAGCAGACGTTTTTCCGGGAGCGCCTGAACTACTGGCAGGAGGTGATGAAGTGATGGAATCAATACCAACTCAGCGTTCAGACTACGTCATCATGCTGGAAGAACTACGCAACAAGCCAACCCACATGCTGAAAGAGATCGGTGACCAGTGGCGGACACCTGATGCGCTTTATTGGGGTATCAACGCAAAGTTCGGCCCGTTCACCCTCGACCTGTTTACGGATGGCCAGAACAGTAAATGCCCGAACTATTACACCGCCGAAGATAACGCACTGACACAGGACTGGTCAGAAAAGCTGAAAGAGCTGGGCGGGGCAGCATACGGTAACCCTCCATATTCACGAGCAAACTATCATGACAAACAGGCCATAACGGGGATGGTCCATATCATGAAATACGCCCTTGCAATGCGGGATAAATATGGTCGGTATGTTTTTCTGATGAAAGTGGCGACCAGCGAAACATATTGGCCGAAGTGGGCTGATCACATTGCATTTATCGAGGGCCGTATTGGTTTCGATTTGCCTGAATGGTTCGTACCGGCAGATGACAAACAAAAGCCATCGGGCGCAATGTTTGCCGGTGCAGTCGTCATTCTGGATAAGGACTGGCAGGGAGATAAAATCAGTTATATCAGCCGCGACGAGCTGATCGCCATCGGTGAACTGTTTATGAAGCAGGCACACTGGCTGGTGGAGAAAACAGGGGAGGCAGTACAATTGTCAGCTAAAATATCAGCAGAACGCCAAGCTACATAGAGGGTATGACAAAAACAGGTATCTTTAAACTATAATTATTAGTGTGTTTATAGTTGGAATATCTGATTTTATTTCTGATTATATGGTGTGAAGTCACAAATTTTGTTATTGAAGATATGTCTAAAATATGTTTTTATTTGCGATAAACACATATGAAAGAAATATATATTATGTCATTAGATTCAAAGATGAAAAGAAAATCAGTGGTTATTTTGCTTTGGGGTATTGTAGTTGGTATTGGTGGGTATTTTGTTTTGACTGTCGGGGCATTAAATGGATTATTTGATTTATATGAAAATATTTCCGACAGGTTTTTTCAAAAAAAAGCAGAAGATAATATAAATGTGATTTATACGGGCTCGTCTATAAAGTATATAGAATCAATATTTGGTGCGCCAGTAAAGGAGGAACACTCGGAGAACGGCGAGATAAGTGAATATACATATTCGTTTAAGAAGTTCTATCTTCAAGTTGTTTATAATAAAAATAACAGGGTTATATTTTACTCTGTAACTAGTAAAGATAAAAATTTCCATCCTAAGGTTCCTTATCTTGGAGGGGTTCTTGGTGATAGTTTTGAAAGTTTTGGTAATAATATTGATTATTTACAGTCTGGTTACTCTTCAAAATTTTATCAGTACGAAGAGGGGCATTTTTTAGGGTATCCAGGAAACTATAGGAATTTCTATCTATCCTATAATCCTGCGGGTATTGAATATATGGAGTTGAAACCATTAACTGATTGGTATAACAATAATAATTCATATCCTGATGCTGAAGAACTTATTGAATTTAGAAAAAATAATGCACCGAATACATTTGGTGTAGGTGATATAAATGGATCTCATGATGGACCTGAGTTATTTTATGGGATTGGAATTGAGTATTATGATGCCAGAGATATACCAGACAAAGATTAATAGTTTGTACTGAAATCAATAAAACTAGCTATATTTACTATAGCAATGTATTATTCAAGTGCTGGCCTGAACACCCAGCATCCTGAATATCCGCTGTGTCATCGGAGAAAACCATGGCACAGCATAGCTTTATCAAACTCCCTAACGATACTCTTGCGCCTGCAAATCCGGCAGCAAGGGATTATCTGCATTCAAAAGTTAAGTGCGGTGATGTGCTGTCGGCTGACTTCAAAAAGGCACGTAACCCACGATTTCACCGTAAATACTTCGCACTCCTGAACCTCGGTTATGAATATTGGGAACCGGTCGGCGGCACCATTTCGCCGGAAGAAAAAGAACTGGTTCGCGGGTATGTGAAATTCCTCGCTTATTACACGGACAATGACGATGCTCTGCAGTCAGCGGCTGACGCCTATCTCGATGATGTAGCACAAAAGCGCGCGCAGAATATTACTGCGACAAAATCCTTTGACGCTTTCCGATCCTGGGCCATTGAACAATCCGGCCAGTACGACACCTTCGAAATGCCTGACGGCAGCCTGCGCCGTGTCGCCAAATCAATCAGTTTTGCCAAAATGGACGACCTGCAATTTGGCGAACTCTATAAATCCACGCTCGATGTGCTGTGGAACTTCATTCTGTACCGCAATTTTTCCACGCAACAGGCCGCTGAGAACGCGGCAGCACAGTTATTAGATTTTACCTGAGAGGCAAGACCAATGACCAAATCAAAGACCAAAGCAGAACAGCAATGGCTGTCGGATGTGGCTGAACTCGGCTGTATCTGTTGCCGTAATATGGGATACGGGGCATCCCGTGCGGAACTGCATCATGTGCGCAACGGGCAGGGCATGGGACAACGGGCGGATCATTATTCCGTACTCCCTTTATGTCCGCAGCACCACCGGGCATGTTACGAAACGGGATTCCATGCAGCCCCGGCAACATGGCAGCAGATCCACGGCAGCGAACGTGAATTGCTGGAGCAGGTAATACAGGAAGTCAGGGAGCTGCGTTTATGCCGGGTGTAATGAATATTTCAGATGGTTTATCGCTGGACAAAGAGCGCGAGGCCTGGTTACAGAATTGGCTGGCAAGGTTCGGGGCGTGGGTGTACAGCGGTCGGCTGGTGAAACGGCAAAGCAGCATGATAGCTGAATTTATGGCTACAGTTGAGCCGCGTAGCTACCCAGACAGACCGACCTGCAGTGATGAAGATGGAATGTTGATTCAAGGGGTAGTTGATCACCTTTATCATCTGGACCGTGAGGCATTTAAAATGCTGTTGGCCCGGTATGTCTTCTGTGCCTCGGATCGTGAAATTGCCCGGCAGCATCATAAGGCCTGTGCACCACGCGTCATGGTGCGCAGAAACGGTATGTTACGTTCCCGCAAACCGTCGTTATCTACATGTCGCCGGGAGGTGGATGAAATACTAAAAGCAGCTGAGTATTTATTATACCAACCGCTGGTAGATGCATTTAAAAACAGGGAAAAAGAAAAGATCATGAAGCGAAATAACAAAAACGTGTTGACTTCTTTGAATCAATGAGCCACTATTTCAGGGTAAGTTGCCGTTTTTGTAACTGTACCAACTAACCCAGCCAATGCGCTGGGTTTTTTTGTTGCCTGAAAATAGATAAGGGCTGCTGTTAACGCTGGTCAACCCCAGATGAAAAACAGGCCGCAATGATGGAGCACATCATAAAAGCCGGCAGCCACGAAGGCGATATGGTTGCTGATTTTTTTATGGCTTCAGGGGCGACATTGAAAGCCGCTCTGAAGCACAATCGTCGCGTTCTGGGCGGAGATGGAAGCGGAACGGTTTGAGCAGACTAAGGTTGAAATAGCATTATTGTGATAAGAATGAATCCCGTGTCATATTGCTTATCAATTGAAACCTCACGGATGCGGGAGTTTTATTGCACGGTCTTGAAAGTTTCACGTGAAAACACTATATCTGTAGTGCGCTACTATAGTGTGATTAAACGTGGATTAAAGTACCGAAACAGTAGTGCAGGCCTCACTTCGGTGGGGCTTTTTATCTGATTTATCAGAGTGTAGAGTCGTTATTTATAAAACTAGCAAATAAAGAGTAATGTTACTAATATGAGTTCAATTACTATATATCAACGTTGTTTTATAATTGATTTCGTATAAGGTGACAAAAATGAATTTTTTACCTACATCTGGTTATATGAATAATACTTCTGATAAAAAAATTCCTGTAGGTATTAGTGCTTGCTTATTGGGTGATAGTGTTAGATTTGATGGTGGACATAGGCGCTTTCACTTTGCAGTTGATGAGTTATCAGATTATTTCGAATACCAATCCGCATGCCCTGAGATGGCTATTGGTTTGCCTGCACCCAGACCTGCATTGAGGTTGGTTAAGTCTGAAGAAAAAAACGTTATACTCAAATTCAGTGATGGACGAGAAGGTGATTTAACTCAAAAAATGGTGGATTTCTCTACTGAATATCTGAGTAAAACTATTAATTTATCCGGTTATATTGTTTGTAAAAACTCACCTAGTTGTGGTTTGGAAAGAGTTCGGGTATATGATTCTGTAGGTAATGGTAATAAAAAGTCTGGAATCGGCCTTTTTACTGAGCAATTAGTAAAAGCGATGCCGTGGTTGCCGGTTGAGGAAGATGGCAGGTTAAGTGACCCGCATATTCGGGAAAATTTTATTATACGAGTATTTGCTCTTCATGAACTGAATGAACTAAAGCAAAAATCATTAAATCGTCGCTCATTAATGGATTTTCATGCTCGATACAAACTCCTTTTACTTGCACACTCTCAGCCTCTTTATAGAGAATTAGGTCGTCTCGTTGCTAATAACAAAGAATGGAATTCAATAGAATCGTTTTTTATAGAGTATCGAAATAACTTCATGAAACTATTGCAAAATCAAGCAACACGACGCAATCACACTAATGTGCTTATGCATATCCAAGGTTATTTTAAACGCTATTTAACATCAAACCAAAGACAGGCATTAAGTAAATTAATTTTAGAATATCGCCAGGGAATACAGCCTTTATTGGCGCCATTGACATTAATAACGCACTATTTATCTGAGTACCCTGATAATTATCTGAATCAACAAAGGTATTTTAATCCCTACCCTCAATCATTAAGATTGCGTTATGGGTTGTGATATTAAAAATAACACTCTGGTGTTTTGAGAGTGATTCATATTTTCGGCTATTCCAGGCGGCTGAATACTTGCTATGAGGCTCTGGTAGCGCGGAGCAGCTCGGCTGAGCTAAATCAGCCACCAATTTCGGGTACAAAAAAAGCCGGAGAGTAGCAACCGGCGAAAAAGCATATGTAACAAGGTAATGTATGAAACTACATACTATTTAATTTTATGTTTACTCAATTTTATCGTCCATACTGAAATTCCACTTATGTGACATAAAACAAATTCCAAAGGTCACCATGTGCGGCCTTTTGCCATTAGCAACAATAAGAGCATTGGAATACGACAGGCTCATTACCTAATCCGTAT
>OKSH01001673.1_pt1 | contig 18823 bp, 22 predicted proteins | sample 1601231 | NCBI WGS metagenome assembly OKSH01 (sample SAMEA3541596, study PRJEB24748) | human gut metagenome | biome: human gut; feature: human-associated habitat; material: faeces | place: China | collected 2012 | reverse complement strand
CGCCTGCTTGTGTCGCTGCAGACCTCAGCCACACGAGCAGTATGGGAAGCGGCTATAGGGACGGCATTAGCGCGCGCATGGATGGCGGCATGGGCGGGACTGTGCGACGCCACCTCGGCGCTCACCGTCGAGGGCGACTTGCCCAGCTCCGTCGCGATCTCCCTGCACGACGCCCCGCGCTCCAGCATCCTCTGGACCGTGTCCCGCTCGTGCCTCGTGAGCCTTCCGTAGGCCCTCGGGACCGCCCTCGCGGGGCCCTTCATCTTCTTTCCGGACATGCCGTCCTCCGATCTCCCGGAGCCGGCCGATCCGGCCCTCAGGGTATCAGGTTCCCACATTCATCCGCACATGTGCGGATGAATGTGGGAGGTGTTCGGATAAAGTCGATAATCAAGGCTTACGATTCAACGACCATCTCCTGTAATCTTTATGGCGATATAAAGTCTTATGTCATCATATACTTACGAAAACAGCGGGCTACCTAGAACGCCCTTACTATCACCACTCGCGTCATCGGAGGCATCATGGCATCTAACAACGACGCAAGACCCGACTTGCTCTACTCACAGGTAGAAAACAATCTCCGTCAGCAAATCATCTCCGGAGAGCTCGGCGTGGGAGAGAAGATTCCGACCGAGCTCGAGCTCTGCGAACGCTATTCGGTGAGCCGCATTACCGTCCGAAAAGCTGTCCAGAATCTCGTGGATGAGGGTCTTATTTACCGGCTGCGCGGAAAGGGCTCCTTTGTCTCCGTCCCCAAGCGAGTCATCCGAAAAGGATCGCCTAACAACTTCGGCTACCACGCCTTTTCCGATATTGGCGGCAAGAACCATAGACGGGTCCTGGAGCGGTCCTCCCTCGAAGCCACCCCTGCCCTCGCAAACGCGCTGGACATAAAGGTCGGCGATACCGTTCTGATGGCAAAGAGGCTCGTGTTCGAAGACTCCATCCCTATCGCGCTCGACTCCGTCTATGTCTCGGAGAGGTCTTTCCCGAGCTTTCTTGACGACCTAAGCGAGGATATGAGCCTCTATAGCCTCTTGTCGGAAAAATACGGCATACAGCTGGGGGTCGAGGAGCTTATCATAGACGTTTCAACCGCGCGCGAGGATGAGGCCAAGCTCCTCTCTTGCATCGTCGGTTCGCCCATCTACGTGCTATCCAAGATAACCAAGGACAGCGAGGGCAATCCCCTTCACTATTCAAAATCCCTGCTCAGGGGAGACAGAGCGTCATTCCGCTTCGTGATTTCGCCGGAGGGAAAAATCCTTACCGAAGCATAAGCACGCAAAAGAGGCCGCAAGCGGAGTTCGAGCTCCACTTGCGGCCCTCAGCTTTCGTTTCTCGAGGAGAGACGTTACTCACTCTTGCGCGATCCTCCGCCCAAGGGCGTCAGTTGCCTTGAGAATGTCCATGACTTCCGCGTCGCAGAGCCTCACGGGGCTCGCACCCCAAGACTCGGCCTGCATTGCCGCCTGCGCAACCTTGCGAAGGTCGTCGTCGCTGGGCGCAAGCGAGAGCTCCGAGAAGGTCGTCGGAACGCCGCAGTCCCTGCAGAAGCGCGCCACTCGCTCGACTTCCTCACTCGGGTAGTCCTCGGCAATCATAAGGCTCAGCGTTGAGAAACCCACCCTCTCGCCATGCATGGATTTCTCGCCATCGGGAAGCACCGTCATCGCGTTGCCCAGTCCGTGGGCAAGAGAGCATCCGACGTTCTCGAAACCAATGCCGCTCATGAGAATGTTTGCCTCAATCACGTTCTCAAGCGCCGGCGTAACAGTGCTCTGCTCGCATGCCTTGACGGCAGCGCGGCCATCCCTCTCGAGCGTTTCCATGCACGCGCGGGCAATCGCGCGACCTGCCGCAGTGCCAACCGCCTGCTCGCTTTGGCACCAGACGTAGTTGGCATGGCCAGTCTTCCAGTTGGACTCGCCCTCATAGTAGGTCGAGAGGGCGTCCCCTATCCCCGCCGAGAGAAATCTCGTTGGGGCGCCTGCGATGACCTTGGAGTCCACAAAAACGAGATCGGGATTCTTCACATGGAGGACAATCTCGTTCATCTCCCCTTCATCGCTATAGAGGATGGACATGGCACTCGTGGGAGCGTCCGTCGCCGCAATCGTCGGGCACACGACGAGCGCCGCGCCACTTTGAGCGGCAACCATTTTGGCCACGTCGATGACCTTCCCGCCACCCACGGCAACGATGACGTCAAACTCTCCCCCAGCTTCATTGCTAAGCCTCGATATGCTCTTGCGGCTTATCTCGCCCTCAAATGTCAGGGTCCGATACGTGCATCCTTCCAAAGAGGGGTAGGCGCCATAGAGCCCCTCCCCTAGCATCTGGCACACGAAGCTGTCCACAAGGAACAGGTGGTTTTTGCCAAACATCGACGCATACCGGCCTACTCGCCCAATAACATCAACGCCCTGCAGATAGTGGCCAACAGAACACCAAGCTCTCATTTCGCGCCCCTTTCTTCTGGCCCGGTTACCAGGCCCGCTGCTTGCCCCCAGTCAAACGGCCCCACCGTCTCCGGCGGAGCCGTTCATATCCCTTACTTGACGACGGAAATCCTAAGCGACCATGTCGACGATGCGGACGCCCTCGCCGAACAGGCCCTCCCAATCGGACTTGAAGGTCTTAAGCGTGCCCTCGGTCATGGGGTGGACCGCCAGGGCCTCAAGCATCTCAAGGTCGACGGTGACGTTATCGGCACCGGCCTCGATGGCCTCTTGGAGCGAGAGCGGAGTCTTGAGGGAGGCCGCGCTGACCACGCAGTCGATGTTGTGGGCAACGAAGGCCTGCTTGATGCAGCGCACGACCTCGATGCCGTCGCCGCCGTTCTTGTCGAGCCTGCTCACGTAGACGGCAACGTATGAGGCGCCCGCCATGGCCGCGAGCATCGCCTGGTTGAAGGTGTAGACGGCAGTGCAAGAGGTGGCAATGCCAGCATTCTTGAGCTCGCGAATTGCCTTGAAGCCCTCCGGACATGCCGGAATCTTCACAAAGGTGTTGCCCGGAACAGCCTTGACCATTGCCTTGGCGTCCTCCACGAGCTCCTCTGCGGTGTCTCCCATGGCCTCAAGGAAGAAAGGAGTTTCCTCACCGATGACGCCACGAATGTCCAGCGCATTCTGCACGAAGGACTTGCCGGTGCCCTTGAGGCAGTTGACGGCAATGGAGGGGTTCATGCTAAAGCAGTTAACGGGATAGATGCTGCTGGCGATTTTCACCATTTCAAAGTCGCCGGTGTCGAGACAGAATTCAAGCACTAGATTCTCCTAACCGAGGATTCCGACGGCCCCAAGCACGATGCCAAGGACCATGATTGCAATGATTTGTACGAGGACGTTCACGCCCTTCTTGTTGAGGGCATACAGGATGCCGAACGCCGCCACCGGAAGGAGCTTCGGGAAGATGGAGTCGAGCGTGTCCTGAAGCGAGAACGCGGTGCCGCTGATATCAAAGGCGATGGGAGTCGTGATGGCGACGTTCGTCGCAATCATGCCGCCTATGACCATGAGACCGACGATGGAGAGCGCACAGGTAAGCTTCTGCATGGTGCTGGGATCGGAAACCTTGGAGATGATATTCTCGCCCAGGCCGTAGCCATACTTCACGCCAAGGCAGCGCAGAGCAATGTTGACCGCGTTGAAGATAAGCAGGAACAGAAGCGGGCCGAAGGGAGAACCCGCCATGCATAGACCTCCCGCAATGCCGGTGGCGATGATGCGCAGGGTGCCGCCGATGAGGGAGTCGCCGATGCCCGCAAGCGGTCCCATGAGGGCGACCTTCATGGAGCTGATCGAGGAGGTGTCGAACTCCTCGTTGTTGGCGTTCTCCTCCTCCATGGCGCAGACGATACCGCCGATGAGGGGTTGCATGGTCGTGTGGCAGTTGTAGAACTCGAGGTGACGCTGGTAGGCGGCAATCCTGTCCTCGGGCCGGTCATAGAGCTTCTTGATCGCAGGAATCATCGACCAGCAGAAGGCCATGTGCTGCTGGCGCTCGAAGTGCCATGCGTGAGACGTCGAGAAGGACCTGAGGAAGAGGCTCCGGAGTTCCTTCTTGCCAAGCTTCTTCGTTGCATCGCTAGAACTCATTGTCGTCCTCGCCTTCCGTCATCAAAGCCGAGCCCTGGCTGGGCATAAAGATGTGTGCCATAAAGAGAATCCCAACTATCACAACCGCGATACAAACAATGCCCAGGACCGGAACGCCAAGATACGCCGCGAGGACAAAGCCCAGCAGGAGGAAGACCGCGGTCTCCTTAGAGGCAATCATGGTCACAAGCTGGGCAAAGCCGAGCGCAGGGAGAATGCCGGTCGCGATGGTGATGCCAGCGGTGAGCCACGCCGGAATCGAAGCGACAAAGGCGGATACCGCGTCGCCGCCGAACATGAACGCCACAAAACCAATGACACCAAAAGTCGCGTCAAAGAGAAAACCATTGGCAAGAAACACCGCGGAGATGCCCTTATCATTGTCCTCGGCGGCAAACTTGTCTGCCGTTCGAGCCATAAGCGGGGTAATCACGCCATAGAAGAGGTTCACCACAAAGGCAGAGAGAATCGCCGCAGGCATCGCGATGGTGACCGCCGTGTCGATGCCGTTGCCCGTGCTGATGGCAAAGGCGGCGCCCAGCACCGAGCCGACGATCATGTCAGGCGGAATGGATGCGCCGATAGCCTGCATGCCCATAAAGACGAGCTCCAGCTGGAAGCCGATAATCACCCCCTGAGACACGTCGCCCAGCGCAATGCCGACGAGCATGCCAAGGACCAAGGGTCTGCCCAACATTGCTGTGCCGACGAAGTAGTCGGCCTTTCCCACAAAGATAATCAGAGCGATAAGAAACGCTTGAAAAGCCATTGCTCCTCCTTCAACTTACTGTCCGTCACAATCAGAGGTCCTTCTCGGAAAGAACGACCTTCTTGTCCTTTGCTACCTGCCTCACCTCGACTTCCACGCCATCGCGAATGAGGCCGCGGACGACCTCTACCTCTTCATCGGTAAGATGGACCGCACTGCCGAAGTTGCGGGTCGTCTCGGAGCTCTTTACGGTACCGCCCAGATTCAGCGAGGAAATGCCACACTCGCGGACCAGCCTCTCGGCATCCGCAATGCTGCCGGTAACGATGAGCAGGCGATATTTGTCGGTCACGCCGCTTTTGATTGCCTTGATGGAGTCGTCGACGCCCTTGATAACCAGCTTTATGCCCACCGGCTTTGCCAGTCGCATCGTCTTCATGCGGACCTCGTTGGATGCCACTTCGTCAGAGACGATAAGAATGGCATCGGCTCCCAGGGCATGGCTCCAGGAGAATGCGACCTGGCCGTGGAGCAACCTGTGGTCCACCCTGCATAGCTTGATCATCTTTTTTCCTTTCCTTGGTTGATACGCGCATGACTAAATAGTTTGAAGGCACTTCTCGAACAGGGCTTTTGTCTCGGCTAGATACCCTGCCGGATCTTGGAAGCTCATTGGGTGCACGTACTCAAGCGAGAAGCCCCCTTTGTAACCGGCTTTCTTGAACGAAGCCAGAATGCCCCGCATGGCCAGGTTGCCGTGGCCCCAAGGCATATGTCCCGTAGGAGTACCGTCCACGAAATGGCAGTGCGCGATGTCGCTGCCGAACGCGCTGAACCAATCGTCGACAGTCTCGCCCGCGTCGCTCATGGCGCCAAGGTCAAGCGTGAGCTTCAGGCTGTCGCTATTCACTGCATCCTTGATGTTGGCAATCTGCGCTATCGTTGGCGCAATCTGGGAGGATATACTCCCGATGCTCTCAAGCACGAGAGTGACCCCCCGAGCATGTGCGTAGACCGAGAGCTCTCTCAGCATGTCGATGCTTCGTACGCGCGCTTCTTCGACCTTCTCGTCAAAGTAATTCCAGCCGGGGGTCACAAGAACCTTCGGGCAGCCAATGGCCTCAGCAAGATCAATCACCCTACGGAAGTAGGAACGCGTATTGCCAACGAGGAGCTCGCCGCGAGCCGCCATGTTGTTGGGCTTTGGATTGTTCTGCTCGCCACAGAGGCACTTGATCTGAACTCCGTACTCACGCATGAGAGCCTTGAGCTTTGAAGGGTCCTCCGAGAACTGCCCGTTGATAAGAAAGTGCTGGGGACAAAGCCAGATCTCTGCATTATGCAGACCTGTTTTGGCGCAAGACTCAAAGAACTTCTCGAGGCTGAAATACCTGAACGAGATGTTCATCGGGTAAAGGGACTGGACATCCATGTCAGAAATCCTCGCCACAGTCCTGGCCGGCATCGAGCAGGTCGTTGCAGATCATGATGGAGTCCTTGCAAGAGTCGACCGCCGCCCTTACGGCCGCGGGGTCGAGATTTGCGTCAGAGAGAATCTCGACGAGCAGGGGCATGTTCATGCCGCAGATGAGCGTAAAGTCATTCTCGGCAAGGGCGGCCATGAACTCGTTGTTCACGCTGCCGCCAAAGAGATCGGTAACGACGAGCATCTCCTCACCGGGAACTTTACGCGCCAGCACGTCTTTGACTTGCTGGGCTAAGGTGACGTCCGGGTCAACGTATGCGCAGAGCGTCGTCAGGTCCGGCAACTCCCCAAAAATGATGCCAAGGGTATCTTTCATTCCCTCAGCAAGACGACCGTGCGATGCCAGAACTACCCGCATATCGGAACTCCAAACTTTGTTATCCGCTGTAATAATGTCATTACCGATTATATGATCTGATATGACAATTGCAAGACAAAGAGGACATTTCTGTTTGCAGCGCCGCGAACGGTCGCAAATGACCGGTGAATAGGTTTAAGCCCGACGCAGCACCTGAAGTAGCTGCCGTCTGAAGCCTGGAGGCTGTCCGCGAAGTCCGAGTTGCACGGAGGAGCAGAGCCGCAAGGCGACCGAGGCAGCCGGGCGCTCGGCGGCCTTCATTGACCGAATATCATCTCGCCGTGTCCAGGGACACGACCCTCGTGGTCGAACTGCTCAATTATCGTGACCACGAAGGCCAATTCTTGGTAAACATCGACGCGCGATCTGCCCAGCGTGTTCAAAGACAGGCTTGTTCGCGGGTGTGTCGAGCTCGCGACAATCGCCGAGGGCAACCACTCGTATCTTAGAAAGAGTAGATGCAGCTGGTTTAATGCGATGCCGACGACATGTGCCAGCTCTTCCCCTCGGAAAGCAATTGCGCGATATCGTTGATAAGGACTTGTACAAAGACGCCGATGCGACGCATTTCCGGAAGCTTCACGGCTCCGGCATGCACGATTTGTCGCAGACTCTTGTGGTTGGGTCGAGCCAAATTGCCTCGTCCGCCAATGGGCTTACCATGCAAATAATTATCAAGGCCTTCGACCTCGACAAAGAGCTTGAGATTCTGGACAGACAGAGACTAAGGATTCAAGACGCCTACCTGCTGTTTGGGAAATACGGCGGCGCGTTGTACGAAGGCCTATTGGCCAGCTGAGACCACTTGAGAGCAGCGGATTTCGAATCCGAGAAGCAGTTTTTCCAAAGGCGTGGGCACTATTTGGGTCTACTTGGTTAAGATAGTTCTAGTAGTGAAGCGCCAACTGTAATGTGCCAATGGGGTACTCATACCTGAACGACAACTACTAGGAAGATCCCTACCAAGCCGCGAGTTATCTAGATTCCCAGCAAGAAGAGGGCTTCCCTGCCCCACAACGCTCATCTCCCAGGAGTTCAAAAGACAACGCACAATATTGCGCAACGATGCCGTTGAATTTGATAGAAGGCGCCGGGATGAAGATCCCGGCGCCTTCTCGTTGTCTAATATTGCCGCCGCCAACGACTACTCGAACTCCACCTCGACCTGACTGCGTTCGTACATCTTGAGCTCATTGTCAATTTCAACCCGTTCGACTATCCAGCCTAGCGCAGCACACTGTCGAATAAACGCATCGATTCGGTTCTCGCCTCTGAGGTTGTGGATAGTGACCACTACGCCAAAACGTTGAGGTTCATGGAGCCCCTTTGATATCTCGACGACTTACGTATCATCATGCCCCATAGCGGGTTGGCGTACACTTTTTTAGTTTACTGCGTCTGGTTAGCGGTTCCGCTACGTGCTTGACGTTGTCCCATTTGCGCAGCTTTTTCGAGCCTTCTCTTCATCGGTTGTACAGTCTTCCTCGCCTTGGTTGTTGGGCAATAGCGACTTGATTCGCCCATCGTTTCCGATCCGCCCAAAATGTAAATCGAGCTCGGTGTCCGTATAGTCGACGCCTTGGTTTCTGTTGCACCTGGGGAAGTAACACAAGGTCGCCCTCGCTACAGATAGGCATGATGTGCCCGAAACGGGGATAGGAAAGTTGAAGTTGCAATTCTCGCGTTCGGCAGCCACACCGCTCATCATAAATCGAATCTCGTCGTTGCCAGTTTCGAGAATCTGTTCAATTTTGACGGGTACAATGCCATAGCCAAGCTGATCCATGTCTTCGGGAGTTGTCCACGCGCACGCCGCATCGATCAACAGCGCTTTGGCAAGCTCGCAGCTCAAGTGCATCTTGCAGATGAGGTAGGCAGCTTTTCTCGCAATTCACCACGTTGATGGCGTAGCAGTCGCTCTCCTTGGCATCTATGGTGCCGTTGCCAGTGATGGTCACCTTGACACCATTCGTGATGGACAGGATCGCGTTGGCATTATCGCTCCAGATGTCTTCCGTGTTCTTGATGGTCTTGCCGTTCAGATCCAGCGTGATGTCCTTGTTGATGGCCAGCTGGGTGTTCTGCTCAACATCCGCCAGCAAAGTAATGGTCTTGCCCTTTGCAGCCAGACGAATCGCATCAGCCAGCGTCTCCTACTTCTTGCTGCCGACCTGGGCAATATAGATGCCCTCCTTGACGCCATAGGTGCCATCCGCGTTCTTGGTGGAGATGAAGCCATCAGAGCAATAGCAATCGGGAATACTCTTGTTGAAGGTGTCACCTGAGACCTCAAAGCTATCATCTGCCTGAGCAGGACTCAAGTGATGGAAAACGTTGTTGCCATTTCCGTTGAACGTACCGCCCTTGATATAGGTGACGGAGTCATAACCGTCTACCTTGCCGGTCACAACAACCCTTACACTCGGGCTGGTACTCTTTTCGTTAAACGTACCGCCAGTAATAGTAGTTGTGCCGTAAACCAGGACAGTCCCCGTTATTCCCCATCTCGGAGCTACCGTCCGCGTAAACGCGCCGCCGCTGATGTTCAGCGTCGTGCCTTCCTCACTCTTGACCACGTTCAGGCCACCGGCGTAGGCACCGCTGGCGAAACCGATTTTCGCGTCTTATTATTCCCGTTTGTTGACATGGGCAAATGCAATCGATGAGGGCTTGAATTGAGCCTGCAGTTTCAGCTTAGTTTCACCCGCGCGAAATCGGCCCCCGGGGGGCGAATTGTGAATTATTCCCGCAGGGCACCATTATTCCCGTACCGCCGAGTACTCCGCCGTACCGCCCAGTAGAGACAGACGGGAATAATCAGGTCGTTTTCCCAGGTAGAGATGCAAAAAGAAAGCCCTCGAACCGGAGGGTTCGAGGGCCGTTATTCCCACTATTTCGCTGGTGGCTTTGTCCTGCGGCGATGCCGAAACAGTACCAGGCGGTACTCGGCAGCACAAAAACGCAAGTTCAGAAGCCAGTTCCCGTTATTCCCACTCGATGGCTTTGGTTCTGCCGTCCCGTCATTCCAGTTGTACCCAGTTTTCGGCATCGACACGGAACGCGTGCCGCCGAATGACGCGATGTCGCGTTTCGTCGGCTTCGGGGACAAAAGTCGGGACAACTCCAAAAACTATTTTCGAACTCAGGGCTTTGAGTTTTTGTTTTTGTCCCAAAGTGCGCGGCGGGTCGCCTTTGGAGGCTCGATGGCGCCGAAAACGCCCGTTTTGAAACTCAACCGCCCTTTTGCCTGCAAGCCGCCAGCTGCAATCGCAAGTGAATTAACGCGAGTGGCTTGCGCGCCATTTGCAAAACCCCAGGTCGCAGGTCTTCGCCATTCGTGAACAAAGTGAGTAGTCTCAGGTGGCTTGCTTATGAGTTGGCGAACGGGCCTTCAGGATTCAGGGCAAACATGCTGGTAGAATAGGATTCTCAAATCAATGACAGGAGACCGAGCATGGCCGAACCCCACGATAGGAAGCCGATCCTCACGATCGAGCAGCAGATAGAGCACCTCAAGCAGAAGGGCGTAGCCTTCGAGCTGTGTTCCGAGGAAGAGGCCGCGGACTACCTGCGCGACAAGTGCAACTTCTTCAAGCTCGCATCCTACCGCAAACTCTTCTCGAAATACGAGGGAGGCCCGCGCGACGGCCGCTACGTAGACCTCGACTTCGGCCAGCTGCGCCTGCTCGCGGCGCTCGACCAGGAGCTGCGCCACGCCCTGCTCGGCATGACGCTCGACATCGAGCATTTCCAGAAGGTGACACTGCTTCGCGAGATGGAGGACCGCGGAGAGGACGGCTACGCCATCGTGGCCGACTACATGGCATCGCTTACCACTGCAAACAGGGAGTACCGCCTGCGCGAGCTCAAGATGAGCGGCCGCAGCCCCTACAGCTCGAGCCTCTACGCGAAGTACTCCGGCGACATGCCCGCCTGGGTCTTCCTTGAGCTCACCTCGTTCGGCACCCTCATCGACTTCGTGCGCTTCTGCGCCAGGCGATGGGACGACAGGCGCCTCGAGGCCTCCCACTACGACCTCAAGCGCGTGAAGTCCATCCGCAACTGCGCCGCGCACGGCTCGTGCCTGATCAACTGCTTCGCCGAGAGGGGCGCCGCCCGGGGCTCGGCGTCCAGCGGTGTCTCCCGAAGGGTCGCCGCCGTGGGAATTCCCAAGGCGACCAGGAGGAAGTGGATGGGGAATACGGCCATGCAGGAGGTCGCGACCGTGCTCGTGGCGCACTCCGGCTTGGTACCCGAAGGCTCCTCGCGCTCGCGCGCCGCATCCGAGCTCGCCGAGATGTTCGCCAGGGCCGACGGCGGAACCGAGGCGCTGCCCGACAAGGGGCCCGACGCCGCAGCTCGCTCCGCGCTCGAGTTCCTTCGCAGGTTGACAGAATCGCTCGGGTTGGTAGAATAGCCTGCAGATAGCAAAACCTTCACGGTTTTAGGGGCGGACTTGCGCAAGCGACTCTGCCCTATTTTTATATTCACTCGCTATAGGAGACGGGTGATACCTGGGTCAATGACAGAACTGAGAAGCCCGGAATAATGGAGCCAGTTAGAAACCCTCGGGTTTGCGGGGCGGGATCGTGAGAGCGATTCTGCCCTATTTTTTCCTCCGTCTGCCCCAAACCAAGTAGTTCGAAGATAGCCTGTAGGTGTCCTCGTGGGCGCTTTTTTTTCAGGGAATCGGCCGCTTCATGAACGAGTGACCGGCTTGACCTAGATCGAACCGCCTTCATCTCCGTCTAGGCGCCGGCGATCAACATCGTAAATCCGCGCGTGCTACAATGCGGGCACCAGAGATGAAAACACAGTCCCCGTCGGGTAGTCGTGGGCGTGCGGGAGCCCGCATCAGCAACCTGCCTCCCTGGTTGTCCCTTCTCTGCATGGTCATCTACATAAAGGAGGAACCAGCCATGCAGATCAGCGTGTCGTCCGCCCTGACCGTGTATCACGACGGCCAATTCTGGGTCGGGCTGGCGGAGCATGTCGAGGACGGAAGGTACGGCGCCGCCCGCATCGTCTTCGGCGCAGAGCCGTCCAATGAGGAGATCCTGCGATTCGTTGTCAACAAATGGGCGAAGCTCTCGTTCTTCGGTCACGATTCGACCGAGGCGAGCAAGCCCGCGAAGAACCCCAAGCGACGCGCCCGCGAGGCGTCGAAGGCCCTTAAGCGGCCCGCGGTGAGCACCAAGGCGCAGCAGGCGCTCGCGAATCAGCGGGAGACGATGAAGCGGGAATCGGCTCAAGCAAGAAGCCAGCGTCGCGCGGATGAGGCGGAGGCGCGCTTCGAGCAGCGAAAACTGAAGCGCAAACAGAAGCATCGCGGTCATTGATACCGCTATCGACCAGTATATATAGCAGCAGGCGTAGCTTCGATTGAAACTACGCCTGCCGCCTGGTGCTATAACGTTATACAGAACGTATGTTCTATTCCAACTCTTTCAAGTCCATTTGCCGTGGCGACATTCCAATTGGGTCTAGTTTGGTTGTCGATTTGTCCACCTTGCCGCCGAATCCCTCCGCGTGTCCTCGCGTAGGCGTTTGGGACAAACCCTGGGACAAATTCGCAAACTATTTCGAAACCGCAAGCCCACAGTTTCATTTTTGTCCCGGGGACAAAAACGACAAGGCTTTGAGGCCCGGAACCGCTCGAAAGGGGTGCCAAAACGGCTGTTTTCCCTTTTTGACGCCTGTTTAGCAAAGTGAATCGTAGCCAGCGGCTTTGCCGCCTTGCATTTCCGCAGATCAGAAGGGATGTGCAAGAGCGATGACCGAAAGAATCGTCGCAGGCCGCTTATTCACCCAAGAGTTCAACGGTTCCGCTTTCAAATGCATGGGGAAATGCGAATGACCTCAATGCGCTCCCGAACTCGGCGCTAACGTAAACGCCGACTCCGTCGAGCGAAGACTGGCTAATATGAGTCACAACACCGTCTCCAAGGCTGATATGCCTAAGGTGGCTTCCAACTGGGGGCGGAGTTTGCCAATAGCAACAGCATGAAGAAATGCAGTGCCCTCGGAGTCCTGCTCAGTAATTCCGTCAGCGTTCTTCTCAAGCCAATCCAGAAGAGCAATCGGATCGTCCATCACGTCAGGTGGCGGAGTTGGCATGGAAGGCAGGTTCTTGTTGGTATTCACCTATTGTACGCTCGTCGTCGTGCACGGCCAAACGGACAGCATCCCGGATTCGATAGCTGCATGCGAGGGGTTTCGAGCTAAGTGCTCTTGAGCATAGCGTTTCACGTGCCGGTGTTCATGAACGGCAAGGATTGCTATTTCGGGCTCGATCCGAGGATGCGTGACTACGGTCTCTCTTGCTGTTCAGCTCGCCCAGCCCGCATCTTGGTTCCTCGACAGCGCAGCTTGGTTAAACGCCGAAGGTTCAGCTATCTTCGTCAGCTAGCATGAGAGCAGTCCGAAAGGAGGACGCATGAAGATCACAATCGAAGAGCGAGAAGCAGCTCAAGATATAGAAGTCACGATCGTCTGCGTAAGGGTCGATCGCCGCGTGCTTGATATAGCGGCTCGGCTGCGCATGCTTGACAGGAAGGTGACGGGCACGGCCGACGGCTGCACGCGCGTGCTGAGCGCAGAAGACGTCCTGTTCATCGAGTCGGTCGACAAGCACACGTTCATTTATACGGCCGACACGGTTCTCGAGACGGGCCTGCGCCTTTACGAGATGGAGGAGCGCCTGGCGGACTGCGACTTCCTGCGCATCGCGAAAGGTTGCATCGTCAACTTCCGCGCGATCACCGCCCTCAAGCCCGACGTCAACGGCAGGATCATCGCCACCCTGGAAAACGGTGAGCAGGTCGTTATCTCGCGCCAGTATGCGCCCGACGTCAAATCGAAGCTCGGTCTGAAGCAGTCGAAACGAAGGAAGGAAGACTGAAATGATTAACAGGGACATTATCGACACCGATAAAAAGACGCCCGTGGAAAACCTCGGACAACTCGTGAAAAGCACCTGTATCGGCTTCACTGTCGCCATGATAGCCTTCTTGGCATTAGGGACTTGTTTCGCTGATGACACCGCCAAGCAGGGCATTAACTATTGCTGGTCGATTCTCGCCGCGTGCGTCACCGTCCCCGCGCTGCAGTTCGTGTTCTTCACGCCCGCGGTGATCAGACGGATGGCGTATCCCGCGCGCCTGGTGCTGTTCAGCGTTTGCCTCTACGCAGCCCTCTGTGCATTGGCGTTTGTCTTTGCTTGGGTTTCCGCGGACAACCCCGGGGCGTGGGTTACCTTCACGGTTGTCTATCTCGCCATCCTGGCGGTCCTCACTCTCGCTTTCAACGCCAAGCTGAGCCGCGAGACCCGCGAATTGAACGACAGGCTCGCGGAATACCGCAAGAGCAGGGAGACGGAATAAGGGTATAGCCGAGCGTTATCGATGCTGGGCAAATCCTTACTCCCGATCCTCGGATTACCGCCCAGTGCGAGGGCCTGATGCCAAGGCCGGCGCAGGGCGATGCTCGGCCCCGTTCGCTACCCCAAGCGCTTCCTGCGCGGTCATGCCCTTGCAGCCCTCGTTCGCGCGCATAAGCGGGTTCATGTGCAGGGGAATGTCGATCCAGGTGCTGATTGCTCGGTCAGCCTGATCGGATTGGAGGAAGACGACCTCGTGTCCAGCATAGACGATGGCGAAACTTCCTCCACCGCAGTCATACCGAGGGGCGGATACTCCTGTGCGGGCGATGATATGAAGTTGATGATTATCCACCAGGAGGGTTTCCAAGTGCCGGGCCGTTTCCCTCGGCTGTTTCTCATCCGGGAGAACCCCGCGATAGCCCCACGCGGCGCTCAGAACCCCTGCTCGCCGAGCAGTCACCTCGTATGTTGCGGTAACGCGAGCTCGTCGCAATTTATGGCTGGTCAGGCCATAGGGACGCCCATGGTTGCTTCTCAAGCCGCGCCGCTCGTCCTTTTTCCCGCAGCATAATCATCTTCCTAGTCAGGCCATGTCTCAACGGATGGGTACCATTTACCCGGGTGCACCTGGGGCAACGGGCCGGCAGGCCCGCGAAAGGTCGCTCGCATAACACGCAACATCAAACACGACAGAAGAGGCGAACGACAGATGCCGGACCCCGGACGACAGCACCGCGGAATACGAGCAATCCGACCACAACCGAACAATTCCAGCTACTAGGCAGGCGCCCGCATGGGCGCCTTTTACTTTTCAGGGACTTAGCCGCGAGCTAAGGCACGCGGCTCATGGCCGTTTCGTGAAGACCCGACCAGCTCGACCCACCTCGACCCGTCTCCGCTCCCGTCGGACACGCCAACCGCAATCAGGCGGTTCAATCGTCGCGCAGACGAAAAGGGACATGGTGCCGTGCGGGGTGCCCGCGCGGTGCCGCACGGGAAGATTGGAGGAGCCATGGCACGCACAGCCGAATGCGTCGCGCCCGAGGGCAACCAAGACCGCGACGAATGGATGACGGTGATCGAGATGCAGGAGTACATGAGGGCGAGCCGAAGCAAGGCGTACGACCTCATCTGGTCGGGAGAGATCGACTCGTACAGGCTCGGAAGGAAGCTCCTGGTTTCGAGGGCGTCAGTGGACGCCTACATCGAGTCGAGGAGCGGCAGGAAATGACGGCGGCGACCGCCCCGAGAGCCGCCCGCGGCCGGGCACGCGAGGGAGCCTCGAGACGAAAGGAGCTCGAGGACGACCATGACCAAGAGCACTAGCAGGAGCCAGGTGAGGCTCATCGCATCGACCAACGCGATATTCGGCGCCGACGAGGCGTGCGCGATGCTGCGCATCAGCCGCAACGCCATGTACCGGCTCGCCCCCCCTTGCACTTACCGTCAGAGCATGCTATAAGGTTATTGGTGGCTCATTAAGCTACCTCCAAGTGCCGGGGGAGTCCCCCGGCTATTTTTTTATCCATTCCATTAGGAGCCCCATTGGCCGAGGAGCTCAGCATCTTCGTCGACGAGAGCGGGGACCGCGGCGGCAAGGCTCGCTACTACGTGCTCACGCTCGTCTTCCACGACCAGGCAGACAGCATCGCCGAGGCGGTCACGGGCTATGAGGCCAAGCTCGCCAGGGCCGACCTCCCCAACATTCCGTTTCACTCCGAGCCTCTCATGAACGGGCACAAGGACTATGAGTTTCTTGACATCGAGCAGCGCAAGGTGATGCTCGCCTACTTCTCCTCGTTCGTCCGCAAACTTCCCATTTCCTATATCACGTTCGTCTACCGCCGCAGCCAGTTCGCAGACCCGGCAAGGCTAATGGAGCGCATGGGGCGCGACATCTCCTCCGCCATGATTGAACACCTGGGCTTCTTCCAGTCCTTCGACGATGTGAAGGTCTATTACGACAACGGTCAGGACATTGTCAAGCAGGCACTCGACCGCTCGGTGGGCAAGGTCCTCTCAAAAGGGGTCGTCCGACGCCGCAAGACCTCGATGACCGACTACCGCCTCGAGCAAGTGGCGGATTACCTCTGCACCATCGAACTCGCCTTGGTCAAGTACGAGGCCAAGGAGAACGGTGAGACGTACAACAAGTTCTTCGGTGGTGTCGGCTCTTTCAAGAGGAACTGGCTCAAGCAAGCCCGCAGCAAGCGGATATAGGTGGTTCCATAGCCTCGTAGGGAACGGCCATCTCTCCTCTGGCGAGGAACCCCGGGCGACGTGCTTCGAGCGGCGGAAGCTGAAGCGCAAGCAGAAGCAGCGCGGGCATTGATCGGTGCCGACATGGGCCCAGACGTGAACAGTGCTACGTCCCCTGTTCACGGGGCGCGAAACCGCAAAGGTTGCACAGAGGTTGCAAAATAAGAAGCCCCCGACCTGTTGTCGCATGTCAGAGTCTTAAAATCAACGATATCGCTTATTCCCACTCAGTGACTAATCCAGTCCGAGTGTTGTCGATGCGTGTCGCGTCGTACCGCCTAAGGGCTGATTCGTGCGCAATTTGGGCGAATCAGGCCCTTGATTCGCGATTTCGGGAATGACTCAATTGATTCGCAAAACCGCCGCTCCTTTAATCACTCCCAGTTTCCGCCGGGGTTCGTAGCGGTTGGCGTGAAAAGGGGTGATTCAAAGGGTCGGAGAGATGCGTCTTGCCGAGAATAAGGTTAGCCTCATCTTACTGCATGGTTCGTGTGTTATAGTTAGATGACTCTAACTGTTTGGGGGCGACAGCCATGCACGAACGCGAGGGTTTCTGGGACAAGAACGCCGGTCGGTATGATCGTTTCATGCGAAACGACCGGGCGGCGTATGAGAAGATGTATGGGCTGATCCGGCCGGTAGTGAAAGCAAAAACCGTACTGGAGGTTGCCACCGGCACGGGGCTTATCGCAAAGAGCATCGTGAATGCGGCGGCGCACATCGAGGCTACGGACGCCTCTGCAAAGATGATCCTTGAAGCAAAGCGGGACAATCAATCCGCAAAGCTGCACTTTTCCGTACAAGATATGTTCCGCCTGCCCTATGCACAGAAGTCCTTCGAAGTGGCGATCGTGTCCAACGCGCTTCACATAGTGCCGCATCCGGAAAAGGCCCTGCAAGAAATCAGACGGGTGCTGAAGGACGACGGCGTGCTCATCGCGCCAACCTTCACCCACGCGGGGAACTCGGTTTCCGGCAAGGCAAAAGTCTTTTTCATGAGTATGGCGGGATTCCCCCTCCACAGCAGGTGGACAAGCGAGGAATACCTGCGTTTCCTGCGTCAAAACGGCTGGGCGGTGCAGAAAAGTGCGGTGCTGAAGGCCTCGTTCCCGTTGACCTATGCGGAATGCACGAAATCGGAGGGGCCAGATGTCGTTCTTTGAAAACACCCGCAAGCCCGTGGGCCTCGGCGGAAAACTTATGGTTGCCATGATGAATCTGGGCCACAGCCCTATGACGCGGTGGGGACTTCGATTTCTACGACTTGCGCCAAACGCCAAGGTGCTGGATTGCGGCTGCGGCGGCGGGGCGAACATAAAACGGCTGCTGAAAAAATGCCCGCATGGCGTCGTCAAGGGCATCGACTATTCGCCCGCCAGCGTGGAGAAGGCTAGATAGCTCAACCGAACTGCAATTCAGGAGGGGCGTTGCGCCGTTCTGCAAGGCAGTGTGGCGGATATGGTGTTTGAGGACGTCATGCGGGCATTTTTGCATCCATCCTGCACATGGCGATAGGCATGACGGTCATAGCGGCTGTGTTGGCGGCATTTATGACATTTTTTATTCACTGAGGAAGAAACCTATGAAATATAAAATTGAGAAAAACACCGTGCAGGAGACGCTGATCCTCCCGCTGTATTCCCGGAAGCTGTGTACGGAGCTGTACCCGAACCTTTACAGGGATGAAACAGCGGTTCGCCTGCTCGACCAGATCAACTACGACTTTTCAGAGGCAGAGAAAAACTCCCGCAGCCTGATGCAGCGCTTTGTTGCGCTTGAGGTGGCCATGCGACAGGGTGATTTTGCTTTCGAGGTGCAGGATTACCTGAAAGGCCACCCCAATGCGGCGGTGGTCAATCTGGGCTGTGGGCTGGACAACACCGGCAGAACCTGCGACAACGGTAGATGCAAGATCTACAATCTGGACTTCCCGGATGTGATTGCCTTGCGGCAGCAGCTGCTGCCCGCTGGGGATCGAGAACAAAATATCCCCTGCGACCTGAAAGACACCGCATGGTTTAGCAAAATCGATGCCTCCGGCGGGGCGGTGTTCTTTGCCTCCGGAGTGTTCTATTACTTTCTGACCCAGCAGGTCCGGGAACTGGTGCGGGGGATGGCGGACGCTTTCCCCGGCGGTGTGCTGGTCTTTGATGCTGCCAATCGGACGGCAGTAAAGATGATCGCAAAAACATGGCTTAAAACTGCAAAAATCAAGGATGTGGGGGCATATTTTGCGGTTTCGGATGCCGCCAAGGAAATCGGCACGTGGGACAGCCGTCTGCAGGTCACAAGTCGCGGCTATATGCTGGGTTATAACGATTTGAGAGACCCTTCTATCAGCGGCTTTTTCCGGTTTCTCGCAAGGGTCGGTGACAACGGGATGAAAATGCAAATCGTGAAAATAAGATTTTGAGAGACAAAAATGCAAAAGACGAGCGCTTCTTGCCGCCCAATTGGCAAGAAGCGCTTGTCTTTTCTTAACGCGTTGTATGGCGGAGAGAGCGCAAGTTACGCGAGCGCCCTT
>OKSH01001669.1_pt1 | contig 18869 bp, 18 predicted proteins | sample 1601231 | NCBI WGS metagenome assembly OKSH01 (sample SAMEA3541596, study PRJEB24748) | human gut metagenome | biome: human gut; feature: human-associated habitat; material: faeces | place: China | collected 2012 | reverse complement strand
TAGATAAAGGTAAAGTCTACCGCTTCGGCGGTGACGAATTTGCGGTGATTTATACTGGCGGCACGCTGGAAGAGTTGCTATCGATACTAAAAGAAATCGTGCGCGCGATGCAGCAGCTCGGCCGCCCGACGCAGGACGTGCTGGCCGTGACGATGCCGTGCTTCGGCACAACGCACCGCACGCGCTCCAACGCCGAGATCCTCTGTGAGGAGCTGGGCGTGACGTTTCAGGAGATCCCGATCGCGCGCACCGTCCACAGCCACTTTTCCGACATCGGGCAGGACGAAGCCGTGCTTGACGTGACGTATGAAAACTGCCAGGCGCGCGTGCGCACGCTCGAGCTCATGAACCTCGCCAACCGCACGGGCGGGCTCGTCGTCGGCACCGGCGATCTGAGCGAGCTGGCCCTCGGCTGGGCCACCTACAACGGCGACCACATGAGCATGTACGGCGTGAATGCAGATGTACCGAAAACACTCGTGCGCCACATCGTGCGCTACGCAGCCGACGCGGCGGAAAACGAAGCCCTGCGTGCTGTGCTGCTCGACATTCTCGACACCCCCGTCAGCCCCGAGCTGCTGCCGGCAAAGGAAAACGGTGAGATCGCCCAGCAGACGGAATCGCTCGTCGGCCCCTACGAGCTGCACGATTTTTACCTGTACTACGTGCTGCGCTTCGGCTTCGGACCGGCGAAGATCTACCGGCTCGCGCGCCACGCGCTCGGCGACCGCTATCCGGACGATGTGCTGCTGCACTGGCTGAAGAATTTCTACCGCCGCTTCTTTGCCCAGCAGTTCAAGCGCAGCTGCCTGCCCGACGGACCGAAGATCGGCTCGGTCACGCTCAGCCCCCGCGGCGACTGGCGTATGCCAAGCGACGCCTGTGCCGCCGTGTGGCAGGCGGAGCTTGCGCAGCTGCAATAAGACAAAGCCCCGCACCACGCCGGTGCGGGGCTTTGCGCGTCCAAGAGCACATTCCAATACACTGTTTCTCGCAGACATGCTCATGCCCACTGTTTCTGATTTGCAGATTTTCATTTATTCCATGGATATGGATCCGGATCCGGAATGGGGTGGCTGCGCTGGCAGCTCTCAAATGTTCTGGAATAGCTGAATCTATCAACGAAAGAAACATATTTCCGTGGTATGTATTCTTCAATATAATCCACATATCTGTCAAGGCGTTCGTCAGCCGTTCGGAGGTAGGAAGACGCCTCCAGGATAGATCTGTTTGCGGCCGACAGACTTTTCTGCACGCATTGCAGATGATACCCGAGCAAGCAGCAGGATGCAGTAAGCACAACCACCAGTACCGAGAGGGTAAGAATGACCGGTTTCTGCGAGACGCGGCGCGGTTCGTTCTCCTTGACAGGCTGCTCCGGCTGCACGCTCTTGGCTTTCGGGAGCTGGATAATTTCGCCCATTTTGGCTTCTTCCCGGTTTTCTTGCCGCTCTGCCGGTTCTTCTGCAGCAGCGCCGTCTGCCACCAGAGAAGCAGACTTTGGCTCTTCTCCGGTGTCAGCGACGCTTGGCAAAGGCGCATGTTTCCTGTCATATGCTTTGCAGCAGGAACGCGCGGCGTAGCAGGCGACGGCGAAAAGCAATATGGTGGGGACTCCACCGAGGAGAACACCTGCGTAAGCGAGCCCTGTGGTGATCGCGCTGCTTACGAACAGAAAACCGAGCCAAATCAGGCACTTGATCAGCGAGTTTTTGAACGCCATAATGGCACCTCCGTTAATAGGGGACTATGTTGATTTATTTTATCTCAATAATCAGGTGATGTCCATAGAGGGCTCTTCTATGGAACCCGGCATATCACTTGCATTGTAAATGCTATACTATCGCAGCGGAACAGACGGCGGTTGAGGTGGCGGAACGGGTGTCTTTTGAGGCAAAATGGCGCCTGCTGGCGAGAGTGGGAGTCCGCTGCTATATTCTGATTTTCAATGTATCGGGTGCGGTAAAAGTAGCCCCGCTGCAAATTCTTCAGTTTCCAGTGGTGATGCCGCACAAGTTTCAGGATGCGGAGAAATTCAATTTGCAGTTCTCGGACTTCTCAGAAATCACCGAAACAGCGGACAAGCTGCGCTGGCTTCGATACCAGAAAGGCCTGCGTCAGAGAGACGTTGCAGACTACGCCGGGATAGACCGGAGCACCTATGTCCACTATGAAGAATACGGCAAAGACCTCTATCCGCCAGAGCACATGGAGAAAATCGCGCAGCTTTTTGAAGTGCCGGTCGATACGCTTCTGGATGACTACAATCTATTTCTGAGGAATGGTCAGGGCAACCAGATCAAGGCAATCCGAATGAAGCTGGGGCTGACGCAAAGGCAGTATGCGGACAAGCTGGGCGTCAGCCTCGGTAATCTCAAGCATTGGGAGCAAAACCGCAAGCAGATATTCAAATCCACATGGGAGAGGTATTTCAAACAGACATAACCATAGCAGTAAACGAGCAGACCGGCGTTCAATGCCGGTCTGCCCGTTTGTGTATGTATCATTCCTACCCCTTCAGGTGTTTTACGGCGGCGTCCACCAGTTCCAGCTTCTGCTCCGTGGAGCAGGGCAGCTTCTGGATGGATTTCAGCGCCTGCTCGGACTGGAACTTCGCCAGCTCCTGCGAAAGCTCCTGCTGCGCCTGCTTTGATTTCGGGAAGATCAGAAATACTTCCATGGCTGCCCTCCTTTCCAGAGCGTTTTCTCCTTCAATCTATGCGTGTGTTCCGGCGGCTATGTAGACAAATAGAACTCGATTTCAGGGCTGCGAGGGAAATCGTATTGCTGTGCAGCTTCTGCGGTGTGGGAAGGCTTGCCATTCAAGGGCTTTTCGCCCCCAAACTGTCTACACCCGACCGCTGTTTGCGGGCGGATTTTGCCTTCTGCTGACGGTGAACCTCCTTGGCGCAGGCGGGGCAGTATTTTGTCCTGCCGGAGCGGGCGAGGATGCCCTTGCCGCAGACTTCGCAGCGGCGCAGCTTCTTGGGGCTGAGGATGGCCTGTTCCAGCTTTGGCTGCTGGGGCAGCACGGCGCGGCGAAACCACCGGCAAAGCAGGCTGCGGGAGATGTACTGCGGGCAAGCGCCGTCCAACAGCAGACAGTCGCCGCCCGAAAAGTTGCAGCAGCGCTTTGTAAGGCCGCGCACGCTGCGGAGCTGCCCCGGCGTCAGGCGAAAGAGCGAGCCGTCCGGCAGCCGTTCGATGGGGTCAAGCTTGTACATCTTCACCCTCCTTTGCGATGAGCTTTGCATCCGCTGGGTAGTTCAGCGTAATGAGGGCGGGCTTGCCCAAGCCCTGCTTGCGCCGAACAATCAGGCCGCTGTACTCCAGTTCCCGGAAGATCCGCGTGGCGCTCTGGCGGCTGCGGTGGAGCTTGGTTTGCGCCTGCTCCAAGGTGAAGTACAGCCGAATCGTGCCGTCCGGCTCGACGTAGCCGTTCTGCCGGGAAATGCTGGCTCTGTCCAGCAGCAGCGCATAGAGCACCTTGGCGTCGTTGCTGATGCCCCGCAGGGCTTCGTCTTGGAGAAGGAACCTCGGAAGCGGCACATAGGACGCCGCCGGGCTCTGCATCGTGAGCTTGCAAAAAGTTTTCATCTGACCTCCTGTCCCATCCATCAATCCATCCATTTTTGTGTTGATTGATTGATAGATTGATTCTCTTGTATCTTGATTTATTTCTTATTAGTTAGAGGATGAATTTCAGCCGCGATGAGCGTCTCGGAAACCGTCGTCCTGAAATCCGGTTGCGGAACGCTCCGGAGCGTCAGCTTGTCCACCGTCCGGAAAACCCACACATGGAAAATCCCGTTGTGGTCAAAGCCCATCTCTCTGCCGCACTTTCAGCAGTTCCCAGATCTCGGCTTGCCGTGCTTTCAGTTCGGCAACATCGTCTTCATAGCAGCGCCCGGTGCTGTTGATGCGGCGGCAGATCTGGTTGATGTTCGAGGCGGCACGGCTGACAGCGGCAGCTAACTTTTTCTGCTCGGTGTAATCGACCTTGATGATGTAGCCGTCGATCAGCATCTTGCGGGCATAAGCGCCGAAGTTGTGTGTTCCCAACTGGCGCATCTTGTGCTGTACGAGATTTAACTCCTGCTCGTTCAGGCAGATTTCCTTGCGGATGGGGCGCGTGCGGTCTGGCATGTATTACTTCCCCCTCAGTTCCAGACAGAACTCATCATCGCCTTCCTTCCGGATTTGCAGGTAATCCGTGTCGGAAAGTTCTGTTAAAACAACGGAAATCCTTTCCTCCGGCATGTTCAGCTGACAGGCCAGCTCCGACAACTCAACGCCTTCATCGCCAAGGGCGTAGAGGATTGCGGCGAAGCCTTTTGCCTCAACAGAAAGGTGCGTGTCTTGCAGCAGTTCTGTGGGGACAGCGGTCATGTGGGTACGGTTGTGGTAAGTGATCATAATGTTTCTCCTTTCAATTTTGAAAAACTTTGTTTGAAGGGCGGCTTGGAAGCGAAGCTGTTTGCCTTTCACTTTACAACGGGCAATTTTCAAGAGAAAAACAGGGGTCGAGAGAAAATTATTTTCCCCTTCTATATAACCAACGGACAGAATGAATCAGAGTGTCACGATTTTGTCTCACAGACGTTTTCCTCTCTACCTTTTAACGGACATTTTTCCTCAAAAACTTGGTACCCCCTTTCAAAAAACTTTTCTTGCCTCTGATCCTCCCTCTACTTAGCTAAGAGAATCAGAGACCGGTTTTGTCCCAGATTTCTCGAAAAAGTTTCGGAGACGGCGAAACAATCTCTGTGCATTGCTTCAAATTGCCCTTTCTACTTTCCAACGGACAAAATGATGTGGCCTGTCACGGTTTTGTCTCACGGACGTTTCCCTCTCACTTTACAACGGACAAAATATTTGCAAATTAGGGGGTAGCGCGAAAAATTTTCCTTCCATATAACACACGGACATGTTTTTGCCTTTTGTCCGGAAAAAGTTGCGCGATATTTTCAAAAAGCCCTCTACTATACAACGGACATTTCTCTGCCGTTTTTTAAGTATCGGAGAAGAAAAAATGTCCCCGCTTTCGAAAAAGCGGGGACATCACGATCTGCGGATATTAAGATTTGAGAGAATAGCAAGCACAGCCGGTGTCCGGACACGCGGCGATTTTGGGAGCATCCCAAGCCCTTATGATATTGACGCTGAGCGGAAAACGTAAAGCAAAACTGCTGCCAAAATATACGAACGATCTATGCGTGAGAGTCTTTCGTGCAAGCTGTTTTTGGAATTAGAGAGTTTCGCAACATGATGCGAAGCTCTCTTGCCTTGTGATCGGGAAAGATGTATAATTAGAACGATATTTGTAGCCGGAGGTCGAACGGAAATGGCTATTTCGTATAACAAGCTATGGAAGCTGCTCGTCGATAAGAAGATGAGCAAAGCTGATCTGCGCAAAGCGGCAGGCATCGCGCCGAACACCATGACCCGGCTGCGGCGGGATGAGGAAGTCACGCTGTCCGTGCTCAATCGGATCTGCGTTGCGTTAGATGTCAATATCGGAGATGTGATGGAGTTTACCAATGACGAAAGGGATGGAGAATACGATGGCTGACACAAAACTTTTTAACATAAAGGGCGCAGTAAAAGAATATCAAAGTGGCACTGTCACACTTGAGAAAGAACTTCAGACAGTGATTGAAAATAATATGAATATCTTCTTCGGGGTAACATTTCTTGCCTCTGAGTATCGCACAACGGATGGTGGACGCATGGACAGCATTGGCATTGACGAAAACCATTGCCCTGTCATCTTTGAATACAAGCGGTCTGTGAAGGAGAATGTGATTAACCAAGGTCTATTTTATTTGAACTGGCTTTTGGATCATAAAGACAGTTTCAAAGTGCTTGTAATTGAAAAGCTGGGTTTGAAAGCGGCAAATAACATTGATTGGAGCATGCCGCGAGTTGTATGTGTCGCGGGTGACTTCACAAAATATGATGAGTCTGCAATCAAACAGATGAACCGCAATATTAGCTTGATCCGATATAAGAAATTCGGAGAGGACCTGCTTATGTTCGAGCAAGTCAATGAGAATGTTGTCTCCGCTATTCCTGATAATGAACCCGTCAGCAAAACAAAAGCTACTGATAAAACGTTCGATGAGCAGATCAGAAATGCTGACGAGAACATTAGAGTGTTGTACGAAAACCTTTCCAACTATATTCTTAGCCTTGGTGATGATATTAGCGAAAGTCATCTGAAACTATATGCGGCATTTAAGAAAATCAGAAATGTGGTCACGGTAGTCGCCCAAAAGAAAAAGCTAATTCTGAATTTGCCGCTTGATGTGTCTACTGTATCATTTGAAGAAGGCTTTTCAAGAGATGTTACAAACATCGGTCACTGGGGCTGCGGTGCGGTTGAGCTCTATTTGCAAAGTGGTGCGGATTTCGAGAAGGCAAAGCTTCTAATCGACCGAGCATTTGATGAAAACTAAATTTGAGAATTCCTAACGATCGAAGAAATTGAGGATTTTACTATGTTACACCCCGGTCTTTATGAACAAGTCATCAACAATGCCCTGACGGGCGAGCTTGCGGAGATTCCGGAGGCCCGCAAGTCTGTTGCGCCTATTGACAAAGCAGAAGCTTCTAAAGTGCTGGCGCAGTATCTGGCGGATGTGGTTCAAAAGGGCTTGGATAACGTGCTGGACAACGGCGGGGATATTTCTGCCCAGATCGGGCTGACCAACCAGATCGTTGACCTCATTCAAAGTACAACGAAAGAAGCTGACTTTGCCGCGCTTGGCGTTGACCGGCGGGCAGAGCAGCTTCTTGCGCTTTTACGAGAGACCGACCCACGGCTGGCCGTGGGAAAAACGGCAGCGGACATCGAGCGCCCGGAAACCTCTATCGCACAAAGCTCACTTTTTACCGGGGCTGTGCATGAGCCGCAGATGTTTACAGAACTCAAAAAGGAGATCGTCTCGGCCGACCGGATCGACATGCTGGTGTCCTTCATCAAATGGAGCGGTCTGCGGCTCATCATGGACGAGCTGCGAGAGTTTACGCATAGCGGCGGCGAGCTCCGCATCATCACCACCTCCTATATGGGCGCTACTGATGTGAAAGCCATTGAGGAGCTTCGAAAGCTGCCCAATACGCACATCAAGGTCAGCTACAACACCAAGACGACCCGGCTCCACGCCAAGGCATATATCTTTTACCGCGAAACCGGCTTCACGACGGCTTATGTTGGCTCGTCCAATCTGTCCAATGCCGCATTGACCAGCGGCCTTGAATGGAACACTAAGGTAACGAAACGCGACCTGCCCGAAACCATCGACAAGATCGCCGCTACCTTCGAGTATTACTGGAATGATCGCGAATTTGAATACTATGCGGAGGATCAGCGAGAGCGCTTGGCGCGGGCGCTGAAGGCGGAAAAGTATTTCGACACCAACAATGCCGACGTCTACACCATGGACATCAACCCCTATTCCTACCAGCAGGAGATTTTGGACAAGCTGGAGGCAGAGCGCACTGTCCGTGGCTATACGCGCAATTTGGTGGTGGCGGCCACCGGTACCGGCAAGACGGTCATTTCTGCACTGGACTACAAGCGCTTCCGCAAGCAGAATCCGGATAGACCCTGCCGCCTGCTGTTTGTGGCGCACCGGGAGGAAATTCTCAAGCAGAGTCTGTATACCTTCCGTGCTGTACTCAAGGACGCCAACTTCGGAGAGATGTTCGTGGGTAGCTACAAGCCGGACAGCATCGACAATCTGTTTATTTCCATCCAGACCTTTAACTCGCAGGATTTCACAGCCAAAACAACACCGGTATTTTATGATTACATCATCGTGGATGAATTCCACCATGCCGCCGCGCCGACTTACCAGAAGCTCTTGTCCTACTATCAACCGCGCATTCTGCTGGGCTTGACCGCTACTCCGGAGCGTATGGACGGCAAGAGCATCCTGCCGTACTTCCATAACCGCATTGCAGCGGAGATCCGTCTGCCGGAAGCCATTGACCGAAAGCTCCTGTGCCCGTTCCAGTATTTTGGCGTTACCGATACGGTGGATCTGGATGCGCTCAAATGGTCTGCTGGTGGCTACCAAAAGAGCGAGCTGGAGCATATCTATACGTTCAGTGGGGCGGTTGCCGACCGCCGCGCCGACCATGTGGTGACGGCACTGCTGAAATATGTGACGGACATTGACGAGGTGAAGGGCCTCGGCTTCTGCGTGACGGTCGATCACGCGGAGTTTATGTGCCGCTATTTTAACGACCACAACATCCCGTCCATGTGCCTCACCGGGCAATCTTCGGACGAGGAAAGAGCGGCGGCCAAGCGGCGCTTGGTGTCCGGCGAGGTGCGGTTCATCTTCGTCGTGGACATCTACAACGAGGGCGTAGATATTCCGGAAGTCAATACCGTCCTTTTTCTGCGTCCCACGGAGTCGTTGACGATTTTCTTGCAGCAGCTGGGACGTGGCCTGCGTCTATCTGAGGACAAGGAATGCCTGACCGTGCTGGACTTCATTGGTCAGGCAAATAGAAAATACAATTTTGAAGATAAGTTTGCGGCGCTGCTGTCAAATGCCACTCGCAGCGTGAGCCGTGAGATCAAGGGCGGCTTTGTGTCCGTCCCCAAGGGCTGCTATATCCAGTTGGAGAAGAAGGCGGCCAAATACATTTTGGAGAATATCCGCGCCTCCTATGGCAATACGGCTGGGTTGGTGGCTCGTGCAGCCTCCTTCACGGAGGACAGCGGTCTGGAGCTGACGCTCAAAAATTTCTTGGATTACTACCATCTTGATCCGAGAGCAATTTATAAGTTTTCTTCCTTCTCTCGCATTTGCGCCAGAGCGGATGCCATCGAGGACTTTTCGGAGCCGCTGAAGGATGTTCTGACCAAAGCGTTTGCGAAGCTTGCCGTGGTGGATTCCCGTCGCTGGATTTCGTTCCTCTTGGATATTCTTCCACGTTTGGATAATGTGGATTTTGCCGCCCTTTCGGATATTGAAAAGCGGATGATGCAGATGTTTTATATCACCGTCTGGGGTAAGGTGGTGGAGGACTGGGACGACGAAGAGGTGCTTAGTAACCTCTATGCCCTGTCTGACAGCGCGGTTCTGCTCGGCGAGCTCTTGGAGTTGTTGCGCTATCGCTTCGAGCAGATCGACTTTATCGACGAGCCGGTTGATCTGGGCTTTGACTGTCCGCTGGATCTGCACTGCACCTATACCCGCGACCAGCTCTTGGTAGCGCTGGACTTTCTGAAGCCGTCCACCGTTCGTGAGGGCGTGAAGTGGCTGCCGGAGAAAAACATCGACGTGTTCTTTGTGACGCTGAACAAGGCGGACAAGGACTATTCGCCAACCACCATGTACAACGATTATTCCATCAATGAGAGCTTGTTCCATTGGCAGAGCCAGAGCACCACGGCGGAGAATTCGCCCACCGGTCAACGCTATATCCACCATAAGGAACGCGGCAGTAAGGTACTGCTGTTTGTCCGTGAGTTTAAGGCAGACCGTGTGACCGGCGGTGCAGAGGCGTACACCTATCTGGGCGCGGCAAATTATGTGAAGCACACGGGCAGTAGGCCGATGAATATCACCTGGCAGCTGGACCGCCCAATCCCGGCGAAGTTCTTGAAGAAGACAAATAAGTTGGTAGTGGGGTAAGATTTCACGTCTTCTATATCGGAAAAGTCGCAATACTAAAAATCAATCTACAGTGGATAGAAAGGAGTGCACTATGTCATCGAATCAGTACACAAGAGAGCGTAAGGAAGATAAGCCTGTGCTTGCGATATGCTACGATTTTGATAAAACATTGTCGCCAGACGATATGCAGGCACAGGGGTATATCCAATCTGTTGGATATGATGTGGGAGAGTTTTGGACAGAATCAAATGGACTGGCGAGCCAAAATGATATGGATCAGAATCTGGCTTATATGCTTTTGATGAAAAAGAAAGCGGCTGGAAAACTCGTGTTCACGCGTGAAAACCTTGAAAACTATGGAGCAAAGGTTAGCCTATTTCCCGGTGTTGAGGATTGGTTTGAACGCATCCGTACATATGGAGCGGAACACGGTGTTATTGTTGAGCACTATATTATCTCGTCAGGTCTGAAGGAAATGATTGAAGGGACATCTGTTGCGAAAAATGGTGCATTCAAAAGAATATATGCGAGTTCCTTTTATTATGATTCAGATGGGGTAGCAGAATGGCCGGCACAAGTTGTTAACTATACAAATAAGACTCAATTCTTGTTTCGCATCGAAAAAGGCGTTTTGGATACCAACGATCCGGGCGTAAATGATTCATTCGCTCCAGACGAAATACGTGTTCCTTTCCGCAATATGGTGTATATCGGTGATAGCGATACAGATATTCCGTGCATGAAACTGGTTAATACCTACGGAGGACATTCAATTGGCGTCTATAGTGCAGTGACTCATGATAAGGCCAAGGTATATAAAATGATGCGAGATAATCGCATTCGTTACTACGCAATGGCTGATTATTCAGATGGAGCAGAATTGGATGAGCTTATTAAAGCAATTATTGATCGAACAGCTAAGAATGAAGCACTGGAATCTAAGTTTTTTGACTGTAAAAATGAGCAGATTAGAGTTGATAGGCAGAACAGTGATGATCAAAAAGAAAAGATTGAACTGTTGATAGAATTGGAAAGTAGCCGTAGCTTTGCTAGTACACATGCAACAGTAGAGAAAATGCGGCGTATTGACACGTGGACACAAGAGGAATGTGAAGCAATATTTGAAATTGCGCTAAGCAACAGCCAGGTACGATACATCATTGGCGATTTAGATGTAAAAATGTTCTATTTAGGACTTTTGCGGAATTGCCAGAGCCTATCAGAAAAAGCTATGGAAGTAAATGCGATGTTAGAAGGTTAAAAGAAAATAGCCGTTAACATTCAAAATATACGAGAGAGAATGACATGGAGAAAATAACAAACTATGGACCCATACTCATTAGAAAAGGCCCATATAAGGGGAAAATAGGATATTATGATGATACCGATATGGATGGTAAACTAATCATCTATCCCAATGTGCCGATTTATTGTAGCGATTATTATAAAGTCAGCCAATCAGCAGCAACATCTGTTATACCGACAGCATGCCTTGCAGAGAGATTATCTGATATTGATCACAAATTGTATAAAAACTGTAGCTTGAAGCATCTGTCGGCCAAAGAAGAAATCATGTTGTTACACGAGAGAACTTTTTGCTCTGACATGCTGACTGCGAGACATCTTCGCTCTATGCAAAAATTCCAGAATCAAAATAAAACCGAAGTTTTTATATCCCATTCTTCTGTTGATTTGGCTTTTTCTAGGGCCATCGCTACAGATTTAATGGATGCAGGTTTTTCTGTGTTTTTAGATGATTGGTCAATAAACATCGGCGAGAGAATTTTCGAAAAAATCAGCACAGGATTATGCGAAAGTAAAGCTCTTATCATGATAATCTCTAAGGACTACCTGAAATCAGTGTGTTGTACAGATGAGTGGGGCGCCTTTTACGGAAAAGCGCTTCATGATAAATCCTGCGTAATATATCCGATTATTATTGATGATTCTGCACCTCCCGCATTGATTTCTCAAATAAAGTATCTCCGATTTAATGGTGACGAGTATGCATCAGCGCTATCAACACTCTTGAGATCCTTGCGAAAACAGTTTTCGAAATGAACAAGTTATCTAGAAGACCTTTCGATGCTTTCTCTTGTTTATATACCCCATTATACCCTTGATTTCGATGGTATAACGGGGTATAATTCTGCATAGAATAGTATCTCACAGGAGGTGCGCTATGGAATTATCCGATATGCAGGCACGGGTGACAGAGTTGGAGCAGCAGATTTCAAATCTACCTGCCGGTTCTGTTACGAAGAAAACCGTCAACAGCAAGGAGTACTTCTACCACCGTTGGACGGAGAACAAGAAGCGGCGGGAGAAGTATATTCCTGCTGACGAATTGGAGAATTTCCGTGCTCAGATCGAGCGGCGGAAGGCGCTGGAGCAGGAGCTGAAGGCGCTGAAAAAGCAGCTGCCCAAGGCGAAATCTGCGAACCCTTCCGCGTTTACCACCAATGTCCGCACCGGCGAGGCGCTGCGGTCCTTTGCGGCGTCTGTTCGCGGCTATCACAGGCGCGAGTGCTTCCGGCAGCTGCACGACTTTGTCTATGGCGAGCCGCAGGACAAGGTGTTTATTCTCTACGGCCTGCGCCGGACAGGGAAAACCACCATGATCCGCCAGATTTTCGCGGAGATGAGCGACACGCAGCTTGCCAAGGCTGCGTTCATTCAGATCACCGCAAAAGACACGCTGGCAGACGTGAACCGCGACCTCAAGGCATTGGAAGCGCAAGGCTTTCGCTATGTGTTCCTCGACGAAGTGACTCTGATGGAGGATTTTATCGAGGGCGCAGCGCTGTTTTCTGACGTGTTTGCGGCCTGCGGCATGAAGATCGTGCTCTCCGGCACGGACTCGCTGGGCTTCCTCTTTACAGAGGACGAGCAGCTTTACGACCGCTGCATCCTGCTGCACACCACATTCATCCCTTACCGAGAGTTTGAATCCGTCCTCGGCATCCACGGCATCGACGAGTATATCCGCTACGGCGGCACCATGAGTCTCGGCGGCGTCCACTACAACGAAACCTCCACCTTTGCCAGCAAGGAAAGCACCGACGAATATGTAGACACCGCCATTGCCCGCAACATCCAGCACTCCCTGCGCTGCTATCAGTACGAGGGTCATTTCCGTCATTTGCGGGATTTATATGAGAAGGGTGAGCTGACCAGCGCCATCAACCGGGTGGTGGAGGACATCAACCACCGCTTCACGCTGGAGGTGCTGTCGCAGGATTGGAAGTCCCACGACCTTGGCATTTCCGCCAGCAATCTGCGCCGGGATCGGAAAAATCCGACGGACATCCTCGACCGCATCGACCTTGCACTTGTCACCAACAGCCTGCGGAAGCTGCTGGAGATCCGCAACAGGGCAGAGCAGACCGTAGCGCTGGACGATGTTCATGCGGCAGAGATCAAGGAGTATCTGGACTTGCTGGACTTAACGCGGGAGATCGACGTGCTGCACCTGCCGGATGTCAGCACGAAGTTCAGCCGCACGGTGATCGCGCAGCCGGGTCTCCGCTATGCGCAGGCGGATGCGCTGATCCGCAGCCTGTTGCTGGATGAGACGTTTAGTGCGTTGTCTCTGGCAGAGCGTACAGCCGTGCAGCAGCGCATCCTGACCGAGATCAAAGGGCGGATGCTGGAGGATATCGTCCTGCTGGAAACCAAGCTGGCAAATCCCAAGAAGCAGGTGTTTGTCCTGCAATTCCCCGTGGGCGAATTTGACATGGTGGTGTTTGACCCGGAGGCAGGCTCCTGCCGGATTTTCGAGATCAAGCACAGCGAGGAAGCTGCGTCGCAGCAGTATCGCCATCTAATCGACGAGCAAAAATGCGCCCAGACCGAGCACCGCTACGGCCCGATCACCGGGAAGATTGTCCTCTATCGTGGAGAAAGCCAAGAGATAGACGGCATTCAGTATCAGAACGTGGAAGAATTTCTGCGAAGCCTTGCTTGACAAAACCGCCGCCCCGATTTTTCGTTCGGGGCGGCGGTTTTTATGGATAAGGTACAATAACTTGCGCATAATTCTTGACGGAACCCCTTGATATTGAGCGGCATCCACAATTAGATGCATCGAGCGGTAGCCCTATTGATAGGACTGATTCAAGAAATTGATGAACTAATAACATAATAATTGGAATTTTGCAACACTCAATATTAGTTCAATTGTAACAACAAGTTTATCATATTGTCGTAATCTTTTGCGCTGTCTTTTGCTTTACTGATATGTGCACCTCTTAAACCATCTACGCTGGTGCATTTATAGACGGGTTTTCTTGCATTCAAAGAGTACGGGATAAGGCTGTGCAAGTTAGGAATAGCCCCCAAACAATAATCCTCTCTTGCGACAACTTGATTATATGGCTTTAGACGCTCTACAATATTCTTAATGACCGCTTCATTTACTTTATCTCCAAACAATTGCCATCCTTGGGTCATACCTTCTGCGTTTGTTCTTAAATTGTGTTGTTGCAAAACATATCCTAAAAATTTGGGGGCTGCTTTAGGCAGATGATCAATAGTGCTATCCTTCCATCGGTTTAGAATCGACTTCCATTCATCATTCCAAACCACAAATTTATTTCCAAGATTCTGAGTTCCTTTAATTGAAAATAAATCGGGAGATAGCGGGGTTATAAAATAATCGCAACCTCCGAGCACTGAACGATTGAGCGCACCTAGATTGGGACCAAGATCATAAAAAACGAAATCCGCTTCTATTTTTTTCGCAGCATAAGTAACATATCGAAATATTGCAATTTGAGTACGTAAAGAGATTTCTTGCGTTGCTGCACTAGACCAAGTATCGCCCAATCGATCCTCAAAAACGCTTAAATCAATATCCCCCGGTACAATGTATAGATTATTTCCGAGGTCAGTAACCTGGCGTTTTCTGTAATCACCAGTACCAGTTGCAATGGGCTCAATTACTTTGTAAATACTATTTCCACTAGCAGACCACGCTTGCTTAATTTTAGTATCATCTATGGCATACGCAGTCAAGTTGCACTGGCTGTCACAGTCAACCATTAAGACTTTCTTCCCATGATCAGCAAGTAGGTTGGCCATGTGATACAAATAGGTAGTTTTTCCAACGCCGCCTTTGTTGTTGAAAATCGAAATGCTAATCATATATCCTCCCAATATTCGCTCTTACTCATTTTGTTTAAAAAGTTATATCAAAGCAAATCATATCATCACAATTCCTCCCATGTTTCTTGCAACATTATTTTGTTTATACAAGCTAAATTACGGTCTTGATCTATATACCCAATGACCATCCACATGATATTTAACTAGCTTACCTTCTCCCGCGAATCCAGCAAGAATCCGATTGGCCGTCGCTGCCGACACCCTGCACAGTTCCCGCACATCGGCGTTCATGATACACTCATGCGTCTGCAAGAACTGCTCAATCTTCTGCCAGCGCAGGGCTTTCTTGTCCATCTTCCTATCGCTCATTGCATCACTCGTATGGATGGCGTCCATGAGCGATGCTTTGATGACGGAGAGCATGAATTCGATGAACGCGGTGGACTCGCCTGCATCGTTGCTGGCATTGATGGAATCGTAGTATTCCTGCTGATGGTTGTGGATGATGGACTCGACCGGCAGCCATGCAAACACAGAATTCCATTTGGAGAGCAACAATGTATGCCAGAGCCGCCCAACACGGCCATTGCCGTCTGCAAAGGGGTGAATCAGCTCCAGTTCATAATGAAACACGCAGCTCCGGATCAGCATGTGTAGGTCGCTGGACTTTGCCCAATCCAGCAGCTCCATGACCAGATCAGGCACATACTGGGGCAGTGTGCCAAAATGCAGAACATGTCCCTCTTGATCTACAACGCCGACAGGCCGCGTGCGGAACATGCCGGATTCCTCCACAAGCCCGCGAGTCATGATACCGTGAGCGGTCAGCAGGTCGTCCACGGAGTAGGGGTCAAGCTCGTCCAGCCGCTCGTAAATCTCATAGGCGTTCTTGACCTCGGCAATGTCCTTGGGCGGGGCAAGAACATGTTTGCCATTCAGAACGGCGGTGACCTGTTCCAGACTCAGCGTATTTTGTTCAATAGCAAGGGAGCCGTGAATGGTTCGGATCCGATTGGTGCGGCGCAGATTGGGGCTGCTGGAAAGATGATCGTGAGCAGAAAGTCTGCCGGTCAGTTCGGAGATTTCTGCAACGTCATCAATGATTTTGTTCGTAATTTGAAAAGGCGGCTGTTTATTTTTCATGAGCACCTCACAGTGTAGTTTGATTAGTCATATTATAGCATGCATCGCTCATTTCATCAATCATATTTTCAACTTGCATGAGCGATGCCCTTAAAACTGCATCATTTAGGGCGCGAAAGCCTCTGTTTTCTCCTCTCAGACCACCGCAAGCGGGTAGGCGTGGGTGTTTTCCTATGGAACACATCCGAGAGGCAAAACAGAGGCTTTTTTCTGAAATCAACACTTTTCAAAAACCGGAAAGAGAGAACATTTTCGCAGAAATTTTCGGACTCTTCCCTTGGGTACCTTTTCAAACGGATTCCAATCCGTTATAATATATCTACCAACCTAACGAATAGCGCGAGGTGCCGCCATGAAAACGAAAGATACGCCGAAGCAATACGTCATCTACTCCCGCAAGTCCAAATTTACCGGCAAGGGCGAGAGCATTGAGAACCAGATCGAGCTATGCCGCCAGTACATCGCCATGCACTTTGGCGAGGAAGCAGCGGAGAATGCGCTGGTCTACGAGGATGAGGGCTTTTCCGGCGGCAATCTGGAGCGCCCGCAGTTCAAGAAAATGATGAAGGACTCCCAGAAGATCGCCTTTGCCGCCATCGTGGTCTACCGCCTCGACCGTATCAGCCGCAACATCGGCGACTTTGCCAAGCTCATCGAGGATCTGGGCGACCGGCACATTGACTTCATCTCCATCCGCGAGCAGTTCGACACGTCCTCCCCCATGGGCCGCGCCATGATGTACATTGCATCCGTGTTCTCTCAGCTGGAGCGGGAGACCATCGCCGAGCGCATCCGGGACAATATGCACGAGTTGTCCAAGACCGGACGCTGGCTGGGCGGCACAACGCCCACGGGCTACGCCTCGGAGAGCCTGTCCAGCGTGACGGTGGACGGCAAGGTAAAGAAAGCCTGCAAGCTCAAACCCATTCCGGAGGAAATCCAGCTGGTCAAGACGATCTTCTCCGTGTTCATGGAAACCGGCTCTCTCAGCAAGACCGACCAGTACCTGTTGGAGCACCGCTGCGTCACAAAGCGCGGCAAGCAGTTCACCCGCTTTGCCATCCGGGGCATTCTGACCAATCCGGTCTACATGATTGCCGACGAGACGGCGTATCAGTATCTGAAAGAAAACAATGTTGACCTGTTTGCCGAGCGTTCGGAATTTGATGGCGAGCACGGTGTCATGGCGTACAACCGCACGCTCCAGCGCCCCGGCAAGGCGAACCAGATCCGCCCGATGGAGGAATGGATCGTGGCGGTGGGTAAGCATCCGGGCATCATCGCGGGCAGCGATTGGGTGCGGGTGCAGGCCATGCTGGATGTCAACAAATCCAAGAGTTACCGCAGGCCGCGCAGCAACGTGGCGCTGCTGTCCGGGCTTCTGCGCTGCGGCGAATGCGGCGACTATATGCGCCCGAAGCTGACCAACCGCCGCACGGCGGACGGTGAGCTGATCTACACCTATATGTGCTCCACCAAGGAGCGCAGTCACGGCACGGTCTGCTCTATGAAAAACTGCAACGGCAACACACTGGATGCCAAGATCATTGAAGAAATCCGCAAGCTGTCCGCCGACAAAGAGACCCTTGTCAAGTTGCTGGCGCAGACCAAGAAGGTCATCAGCGGAAATAAGGAGGGCTACGACGCAGAGCTTGCGCTGCTCCGGGAGAAACACGCCGAGACGGAAGAACGCATCAAACGGCTGGTGGAATCCCTGTCCGTTGCCAGCGAGACCTCTGCTAAGTACGTCATGGAGCAGATCGACGCGCTCCATCAGGAGAGCGAGACCCAGCAGCTGCGCCTTGCCGAGCTGGAAGCCCTCACCGAGCAGAGCCGGATGCTCCATCAGGAGTTCGCCTTCCATCAGGAAATGATCGAATCTTTTGCCAGCGCGGTGGATTCTGCCACGCTGGAGGAAAAACGCCGCCTGCTGCGCACCATCGTCAAAAAGGTGGTCTGGGACGGCAAAAATGCCTATGTTTACCTCTTTGCAGAGGATGGAGAGGCGGATTTGCCACCCATTGACCAACCTATGTATCCGTTGGGAGAGGATAGCGAATGATATACAAATTGAAATCTTCCTTCAAGAAAAATTTACACTTCACCACTTGACCTCAAGCCAGCTTCAGGGAGTATGATGATTACAAAGCATCCAATCGGAGGTAAGCGATATGCGTTCTCTCATCCTTTACTACACCTACCACGGCAACACGCAGCGCATCGCCGAGCGCATCCACGCGGCCATCGGCGGCGACATTGCGCGCATCGACACCGTTGAGCCCTACACCGGCGACTATGACGACGTGGTCGCGCAGGGCGAGCGCGAGGTCAAGCGGGGCTACCTGCCGCCGCTCAAGCCGATGGACATCGACCTCGACCGCTACGACACGATCGTGCTCGGCACGCCCGTCTGGTGGTACACCTGCTCCCCTGCCATGCGTGCCTTTCTGACTGCGCATGACCTCAGCGGCAAGACCGTCTACCCCTTTGCCACGAATGGCGGCTGGCTCGGCCGCTCGATCCGGGACATGCGGGCACTGTGCCCGGGTGCGGCGTTCCGGCCGGGGCTGGACGTGCGCTTTGACGACACAACGCAGTGCACACCGGACGCGGACATCGACCGCTGGATCGCGGCCATTCACGACTGAGGGGGATCTTTGCAGGTTTTGAATCCCCGCCGCGCGCAAAGCGCTGTTATTTACTTGTATTTTCTTCAAAAATGTGCTATCTTTTTGGTAAGCGGCCGCTGAGCGTCACCGTGCGCGCTGCGCCGCCGACAGAAAGGAAGGGGCGAGATGGAGTCGAAAATGCTTGAAGCGCTGCGCCGCTACATTCAGGATTACGGTTGGAATTGGGGCATTGTACATAGCCTCATCAACCGCAAATTCGGCACGGACTACACGCTCGAGGAGCTGCAGCACTTCTATATACGCCGCGCCTGGCCGCAGCCGGGCAAAGCGCGCACCGTTTTCAAATGAGCCC
>OKSH01001664.1_pt1 | contig 18893 bp, 16 predicted proteins | sample 1601231 | NCBI WGS metagenome assembly OKSH01 (sample SAMEA3541596, study PRJEB24748) | human gut metagenome | biome: human gut; feature: human-associated habitat; material: faeces | place: China | collected 2012 | reverse complement strand
GGCCAGCCGAGCCCCAGCAGAACGCCGCCCGCCGCCGCAGCGCACAGCACGGCAGCCAGTACGCGGTGGGCCGCTTTTTTCGGGATGCATAGATACATCTTTGTTCACCTGCCTTGTGGTGCAATCATATGCGGGCGCAAAAAGAAAAATGTAACGGCGGACAGATTTTGTTCGCCGTGCACACCCTGTGACGGAAAAGAATGAGCCGCCGAATATTTTGCAGAGCGCTGTGCCCCGTGGAGAGGCATACACGAGAAAATACAGCGCTTCGGTTGACAAGTGAAAACGCCGGTGCTACGATAAATCCATATCTATTATGCGAGGTGGAAGAGGTGCGGCATTCGGTACGGCACATGGCGCTTTTGTTCCACAGAAAGGAAAGAAACATGGAAATCAAATACACGCAGACAGAAAAAGCACCCGCGGCCATCGGCCCGTACTCGCAGGCGGTGTCTGTCGGGAATCTGCTGTTCACTTCCGGCCAGATCCCCATTGATCCGGCCACGGGCGAGATCGCGGGTGCGACCATCGAGGAACAGGCGCGCCAGAGCGTCGCCAATGTCGGGGCGATTCTGGAAGCCAACGGCACTTCGTTTGACAAAGTGGTGAAAACGACCTGTTTCCTGGCGGACATGAGCGACTTTGCGGCTTTCAACGCTGTGTATGCTGAGGCGTTCGTGTCACGTCCCGCACGGTCCTGTGTGGCGGTGAAGACACTGCCTAAGAATGTCCTGTGTGAGATCGAAGCGATCGCGGCACTGTAAAGCATATAAGCCCTATGCCAATAGGGGCAAAATAAGGGAAACACCCGGCAGACCGTTTCGGCTGCCGGGTGTTCTGCATTTTATAATATATGCGGCCGCTCCGTTTCCGTCTGGAGCAGGGTGCGCAGTGTTTTGCGCACATGCTCCAGGTCGGGGTCGCACAGCAGCGGCAGAAGCTCCGTCACCTGCTGCATCGGAAGGTCCCACCAGCGAAACTGCAGCAAAAGCCCGGTCAGCTCTGCGTCAAAGCGGTGCTTGAGCAGCCTTGCGGGATTGCCGCCCACGACGGTGTAAGGGTCTACGTTCCGCGTCACAACGGAATAAGCCGCAACAATGGCGCCGTCACCGATTTTTACGCCCGGCATGACGGTGCATTCCCGCCCCAGCCATACATCGCTGCCCACAACGGTATCGCCCTTGAATGGGAGCTGGGACAGGTGCGGCGGCGTACTTTCAGCCCATGCGCCGCCGAATACATTGAATGGGTAAGTGGTGACGCTGCACATCCGGTGGTTCGCGCTGCCCATAATGAAGCGCGCGCCGCTCGCAATGCAGCAGAACTTCCCGATGATGAGTCTGTCGCCGAATTCGGGCCAGTTGAACAGCACGTTGTTCTTTTCAAAATCCGCAGGTGCAGCGGGGTCGTCGTAATAAGTATAATCGCCGACAAAGATGTTGGGGGCGGTGATCACGTTTTTTAAAAAGCATGAAGTGCCGTATTCGTTGGGAAAGACTGTGTCAGGGTTGGGGATGCGATTCATATATCATTCTCCTGTCTATTCAATATCACCTCCGGACGTATTTTTTAATGCGGCAGAAACCGCCCTCTTTTTTCGTATCTCTTTCATAATGCACCACTGATATCAGGTGAAAGCTGCTTGCCTTGCAGCCGCGAACAACATTTATTATAACTGCGACAGAAGTTGAAGGCAAGCGTGGACGTCCCGCCTTTTGTATTCGGGAAAAATATTTGCTACAGCAAAAAAGCTTTTGCTGTGACAGCGCCTATATGCTACAATATTTTAGACATAAAAGATATTATTCCCCAAAGGAATTTGCTTGTGGTATGGATATCTATTTAACGCTGTACAGGAAAAAAACGGCGAGCCGCCGCAATCATCAAAAGGAGTGTAGAGAATGCAGGAAATGATCAGCCAGAAGGTGCGGACGCTTTCGCCGGAGATCGACCCGCTGCGCATGGGTATGGGGCAGACGGAGGCCGACCTGGAAAAACCGCAGGTAATGGTGGAGAGCACGTTTGGCGACAGCCATCCCGGCAGCGCGCACCTGCTGTGTTTGGTGGAAGCCGCCGCTGCGGGAGTACGCAGCGCGGGCGGGAACCCTGCGCGCTACTTTGCTACAGATATATGCGACGGCATGGCGCAGGGACACGACGGCATCAATTACTCGCTCGCTTCGAGGGAGATCATTGCGGATGCCATCGAGATCCACGGTATGGCCACGCCTTTTGACGCAACGGTATACATTGCAAGCTGTGATAAGGGCCTGCCCGCGAATCTGATGGCCTCCGGCCGGCTGAACACGCCGGGCATATTTGTGCCCGGCGGTGTGATGGATGCGGGGCCGGATCTGCTGACGCTGGAGCAGATCGGTACATACAGCGCCCAATATGAGCGCGGCGAGATCACCGCGGAGCAGTTCCGGTTTTATAAGACCCATGCCTGCCCGTCCTGCGGAGCATGCAGCTTTATGGGCACGGCGTGCACGATGCAGATGATGACCGAGGCCTTGGGGCTTTCGCTTCCGGGCAGCGCGCTTGTTCCGGCCGCAAGCCCGCTGCTGGCAGACTATGCGCGGCGCGCGGGCGAACAAGCGGTAGCGCTGGCGCGCGCGGGCATCCGCACGGGAGATATCGTGACAAAAGAGGCATTTGAAAACGCCGTCCTCATCCATGCCGCCATTTCCGGCTCCACCAATGCGATGCTGCACCTGCCGGCCATCGCACACGAGTACGGCATAGAGCTGGACTGCGATATGTTTGACCGCATGCACCGCGGGGCGCGGTGGCTGCTGGACGTTCGCCCGGCGGGCAGGTGGCCCGCCGCCTACGTGTGGTATGCAGGCGGCGTGCCGCGCGTTATGGAGCGCCTGCGCGATCTGCTGCATCTGGATGTACTGACGGTCACGGGAAGAACACTGGGCGAAAACCTGGACGAACTGCAAAAGAATGGCTTTTACGAAAGCTGTGCATCGTATCTGCAGGGTACGGGCGTTGCACCGGAGGACGTCATTCGCCCGCTGGAAAAACCGTTGGGCACAGATGGCGCCATCGCTGTTCTGCGGGGCAACCTTGCGCCGGGAGGCTCCGTGGTCAAACACACAGCCGTGCCGGAGGAGATGTTCGGCGTAACGCTGCGCGCACGGCCGTTTGACTGTGAGGAGGACGCCATCCATGCTATCCTCACACACGCCGTCCATCCCGGTGAGGCGGTGCTCATCCGCTACGAGGGCCCCAAAGGCAGCGGTATGCCGTAGATGTTCTATACCACCGAGGCGATCTCGTCGGACCCGGCGCTCGCCCGAAGCATCGCACTCATCACAGACGGCCGTTTCTCCGGTGCCTCAAAGGGGCCGGTGATCGGCCACGTCAGCCCGGAGGCTGCGGACGGCGGGCCGATCGCACTTGTGGAGGAGGGAGACCTCATCCGTATCGACATCCGCGGGCGCAGCCTGTCCATCATCGGAGCAAACGGCGCCGAGAAAACGCCGGAACAGATGGAGGCGATCCTCGCTGCACGCCGTGCTGCGTGGAGTCCCCGTCCGCCCCGATATACAAAAGGTGTGCTCCGGTTTTACACCCGGCACGCCGTATCGCCCATGCGCGGCGGCTATATGGAATAGTACATTGCCCCAGTATAGGGCGTACCTCTCCGTTTCGTATGAGGGAAAGAGAAAGCTGTGATAATGGATGAAAGAGACATATCAGTTATTTGTAGGAACATACAGCAGGCCGATCCGGTTTGGTACAGGGGAAATCCTGGAGGGCAGGGGAAAAGGAATTCATAGGTATACCTTTGATGCCAAAACGGGCACGTTGTATGAAAGTACCGCTCCGGCGCCGGCCGAAAACCCGTCTTATCTGGCGTTATCTTTTGACAAACAGTATTTGTATGCAGTAAATGAATTGAAAGAATACAAAAATAAAGCGGGCGGGGCCGTGAGCGCTTATCGGATAGAGTCGGACGGTGGATTGCGTTTTCTGAACCAGAGGCCCACCGGTGGTGCCGACCCATGTTATGTTGGGCTTGACAGGGAAAGGCGTTGTCTTACAGTAGCCAATTTTACGGGAGGAAGCGTATGCAGCTACCCTCTGTGTGCGGATGGCTCACTGGGAAAAAAGGGCGTGTTTATCCGGCATTACGGGCATGGAGCAGACCCTGTGAGGCAAAGCGCCCCGCACCCTCATGCGGCGGTTTGGGCTCCGGATGGAAAATATGTTATTGTAGCAGACCTTGGGACGGACGATCTGACGGTTTATCGGGTGGACCGGGAAAACCGCGTCCTTTGTGCGGATGCGGTTCATAGCTTTTTTGTGGGCAGCAGGATGGGTCCGCGTGCCTGTGTGTTCGACCAAAGGGGCGAACGGTGCTATGTGCTCTGTGAGATATCCTCTGCAGTTATGACCTTTTCTTACATGGACGGAAGACTGGAATTTTTACAAGCCGTTCCTTCCGTGGCAGAGCCCGGCGGCGTGCCCAACAGCGGAGCTGACCTTCATCTGGCGCCGGACGGCCGCTTCTTGTATGTGTCCAATCGCGGACAGGACAGCATTACCGTCTTTTCGGTACAGGCAGACGGGACACTGCAATTGGTGCAGGCCGTGGGTTGCGGCGGCAGGACGCCGCGGAATTTTGCACTGGACCCCACAGGAGGGTGGGTGCTTGTGGGAAACCAGGACAGCGACAGCATTGCCGTGTTCAAACGGGACGTCCAAAGCGGAAGGCTGGCGCTGGAAAACAAAGCTTTTGCGCCGACGCCTGTCTCCCTTTTGTTCCGGGCATAGGCCGGGACGTTCTCTATACAGCAAAAACAAGGCTGAAAGCAATGCACGCAGCATTGCTTTCAGCCTTGTTTTTATATGCGATAACAGCGGAAAATATTTTGCGTTGGGTAAAATTATATCCATAACAAGAACTATATGATAGCCATAATAGCAATTAGCCGTTATATAGTATGAACCGGCTCCATGCATTACCTAAATTCCAGCGTCCATGAGGAAATGCCTTTTCTTCGCACAAAAGCATTTAAATCATTGCTAAACAAATATATTCTTCCGGACATTTGTTGCCGGACTTTTGCTTGTGTGCATTTTCTTTTCGCGGCAGTTCCCCGTGCTCAATATAAATAATTCACATCAAAATCATATCACGTTTTAAGCATGGAAAAAGACGCAGCTTTCTCTTGATGGAAGCTGCGTCTTTTTGGTGCGGGTAACAGGGGTCGAACCTGCACGTCGTAGACACCAGATCCTAAGTCTGGCGCGTCTGCCAATTCCGCCATACCCGCGCAATGTATTTATTTTACCAATCCGGCGGGGCGTTTGTCAATGCCCTGCCGTCAGCATTCGGTGATCAGGCGCGCGGTGGCTTCGATAAAAGCGTCTGTGTCCAGCGCCGGGTTTTTCAGTTGGCTTTGCACCAGCATGCCGTCCATCACAGTCAGCGTCAGCCAGGCCAGGTATTCACCGTCCGCACCGGGTTTACGCGCCGCGATCTTCTGCGCCAGTACGTTCTTAAAGTGAGCATACTTTTCCAGCAGCTTGTCCCGCACATCGCCTTTGCCCGAAACCGCCTCCGCAATCAGAAAAAGACGCATGCTGCCGCTTTTGTCGTATACTCCGCGGGAAAATGTATAGCGCAGCAGGCGGGGCAGGGAGGTATCCTTTTCTTCATTGTCTACCCAGGCAAGAAGGTCGTCCGAGAGCTTTTGCAGATACCGGTCTGTCAAATCGAACAAAATAGCGTCCCGGCTGTTGTAGTAATAGTACAACGTTCCCTTGCTGATGCGCGCGGCCCGGGCGATGTCTGCCAGTGAGATGTCGAAGAACGAGCGTTCCTCCATCAACGCGGCCGCGCTTTCCAGAATGCGTTCCCGTATTTGTGTGCCAAGCGGTGCAGCCATGGCGATCGCCCCCATCTTTTTCGTCTAATACAATAGTATAAAAGATGCTGGGCACAATGTCAAAGAAAGTTTACATTTCCCGTACAAACCGTACATTGACATTCCCTGCGGCGGGTGCTATCCTGAAAACGGAAGAAGTCGGTCGGTTGACCGACTGATAAAATCGGCAGGAAAGCGAAGGGGAGACGAATGCGGATACCGCTCAAAAAAATAAACCGTGCGCTGAAAAAGCGGTTCGGCGGGCGGGTGCAGGCTGTGGTGGAGCGCGGCGTGCTGGTGCTGCGCGGCAGTGCGGAGGATTGGGACGGCGTGGTTGCGGCGGGACGTCTTGCAGCCAGCCCCAAAAGCCGCTGGTATACGGTGAACGAGGTAACATGGCCGGGTGCGGCGCAAAGACAGCCAAAGCCTGTGCCGCAGACGGATGAAAGCCTGGCCGGACGCGCGCCGGACGTGCTGCTCATCGGCGCGGGCGTTACAGGTGCCGCCATCGCGCGGGAGCTGATGCGGTGGAATGTCGACCTGCTCTGGGTGGAAAAAGAGCACGATGTGGCGCTGCATGCATCAAGCCGCAATGACGGCATGGTGCATCCGGGTGTAGATCTGCATAAAGGTACGGCCAAATATCATTACAATCGTTTGGGCAACCGGATGTATGGCGGCGTGTGTGCCGCGTTGGGCGTGCCTTTCCGGCGCACGGGACAGTACCTGTGCTTCAAGGGCAGAGCAATGCGCCCGCTTCTGTACTTTACGCTGCCTTATTGGAAATGGCTGGGCCTCTCTGGTGTGCGCGTGCTGGGGGACAAAGCGCTGCATGCAGCCGAGCCGGGTGTGGATGAGGCGCTGCACTGCGGGTTGTTTTTTCCACAGGCGGGCATTGTCTGTCCTTACGGGCTGACCATTGCCATGGCGGAGAATGCCGTGCAGAACGGTGCGCACCTTTCGCTGGATACATGCGTGACGGGTATGGACGTGGAGAACGGACGAATCCTTGCCGTGCATACAAACCGGGGTACAGTGCGCCCGCGCATCGTCATCAATGCGGCGGGTGTGTTTTGTGAGGATATAGCGCAGATGGCGCAGGATCATTTTTTCTCCATCCATCCGCGCAAGGGAACAAATGCCATCCTGGACAAAAAGGCGAAGCGCATGGTACGCACCATTTATTCCGGCATGGGAACTACCGCCACCAAGACGGTCCATTCCAAGGGCGGAGGCATCGTTTCTACGGTGGACGGCAACGTGTTGGTGGGGCCCGACGCGGTGGAAACGCCGGAAAAAGAAGATTTTTCCACCAGCGTGCAAAGCGTGCGCGCCACGTTTGAAAAGCAGCGCCATGCCGCACCTGCGCTGCGTGAAAGCGATATCATCACCTATTTTACAGGCGTGCGAGCGGCGACGTATGAGGAGGATTTCATTATACGGCCCGGAATGTTCACGGAAAATATCATCCATGCGGCGGGCATCCAGTCTCCGGGGCTGACGGCCGCGCCCGCCATCGCGCAGGAGGTGGCGCGGCTGGCCTATGGACAGCTTTCCGCGACAACCCCGCCCGCGCGCAATGCCGCCTACGACCCGACACGCAGGCCCATACCGCATGTGGCGGGGCTGCCGGACGAGGCGAGGGCCGCGCTCATCCGCCAAAACCCGGATTACGGCGAGATCGTCTGCCGGTGCGAGGAAGTGAGCAGGGGAGAAATATTGGACGCGCTGCGCAGGCCGGTGCCCTGCGATACGGTGGACGGTGTCAAACGGCGTGTGCGCCCCGGCATGGGGCGCTGCCAGGGCGGCTTCTGCGGCCCGCTGGTGACAGCCATCATCGCGGAGGAAAAAGGCATATCGCTTGAACAGGTGCGCAAGTCCGGTGCGGGCAGTGCCCAACTGCTGCGCCCCACGAAACAGAGAGAACAAAAAACGGGAACGGAAGGAGGCACAGAGGATGGAGCGCTATGACGTCGTGATCGTGGGCGGCGGCCCGGCGGGGCTTGCAGCGGCGCTGGGCGCCCGGCGAGCGGGGGCAAAAACGCTGCTGGTGGAGCGCGAGGCACGGCTGGGCGGGATCTTGAAGCAGTGCATCCACGACGGATTTGGCCTGCTGCGCTTCGGGGAACGGCTCTCCGGCTGCGAATATGCCCACCGGTACATTGAAATGCTACGCGGCTGCGGTGCGCAGACCGCGCTGCTGACTTTCGTTTCCCGCATCGAAAAAAGCGGGGAAGGCTTTGTGCTCACGCTGGTGGGCAGGGAAGGGCTGCGGAAGGTGGAGGCCCGGGCGTTGGTGCTCTCCACAGGCTGCCGCGAGCGCACAGCCCGGCAGGTGTCCATACATGGTACCCGTCCGGCGGGTGTGCTCACCGCAGGTACGGCCCAGCATTACATTAACCGGATGGGGGAGATGCCCGCCCGGCGCTGCGTGATCCTTGGTTCCGGTGACATCGGGCTCATCATGGCCCGCCGGCTGACGCTGGAGGGCGCTCAGGTGTTGGGCGTATATGAGGCAAAGCCCACGCCCAGTGGGCTTTCGCGCAATATCAGTCAGTGCCTGGAGGATTTTGGTATTCCATTGTACACCAGCCATACCGTCACCCGCGTTTCGGGCAAAGAGCGGTTGGAACGCGTGACGGTGGCCGAGGTGGACGCGCGGATGCGTCCCATACCGGGCACGGAACAGGAGCTCGAATGCGACAGCCTGATCTTATCCGTGGGGTTGATCCCGGAAAATGAGCTGGCCGAGGCACTCGGCGTGCCTTTGGATGCACGAACAAAAGGGCCTCTGTGTGACCAGAGCTATATGACGCTGGTGCCGGGCGTTTTTGTGTGCGGTAACGCGCTGCATGTGAACGACCTTGTGGATTATGTTTCCGAAAGCGGCGAAGCGGCGGGCGCGGCGGCCGCGCGCTATGTTCCCGCGGCGTGCGGGTTGGCGGAGGTGTCGGCAGACGGCGGGTTTGGATATGTGGTGCCGCAGCGCATTGACACGACAAAGCCTGCCGGGAAAACAACTTTCTTCTTCCGTTCCCTTGCTGAACGCGGAAAAACGCGTGTTCGTATGCTGGCGGACGGCAGAGAACTTTGCAAAAAGACATATATGCAGCTTAAGCCGCCGGAGATGGAGCGGATGGTGGTGGACCTTTCGGGGGCCGGGCTGCATGCAGGCTCCCGGCTTACATTCGTGATGGAGGAGGCGGACACATGAAGCGGGAATTTACTTGCATCGTCTGCCCCAACGGCTGCCGCTTACACACCGAAGTGGAAAACGGCGCGGTGACGTCTGTGACGGGGAACCGCTGCCCAAAAGGGCGCGATTTTGCCGAAAAGGAATGCACCGCCCCCACGCGAAGCTTGTGCACCACGGTAAAAACGCTGGGGGGCGGCGCACCGGTATTGCCGGTGCGCACAGCGGGAGAATTGCCCAAGGAACGCCTGTTTGAAGCCATGGCTGTACTAAACGCGTATACGCAGACCGTGCCTGTATACTGTGGAGACGTCCTCATACCGGACCTTTTAGGCACGGGCTGCGCCGTTATTGCCACGGACGATTGGGCGCCTGAGGCGGCGGAGCTGAAATAAACCTGTGAATGCGTGTTGCGCTCGAAAAAGGTACAAAGGGGAACTCTTTGCCGTTCCATCCGACATAAAGGGAACCAGCAGACCTGCCGCAAGACGAACTTCCCATTTTTAAAAAGGAGGAGACGACCATGTCCAAGCCATATCGTGATTTTGAACCCAAATGGTACCACGGCGAGGTACCACCCACATCCTACCGCTCCATTTTCAAATGGGGCGCGCCGGATCAGATCAAACCGCCCAAGGAATCGCTTTATAAACTCGTGAAGGAAAAATTTGGCCTGACGGACGCGGACTTTGGCCACTATACGGAAAATTTAGGCCTGGACGCAGTGCGGTTCGATCTGCCCTGCACCATGGAACAACGTCGCCTGGATGCGTTTCGGGACATCGTGGGTGCGGAATATGTGCGCACGGACGATTACGCGCGCCTTTCCGTTGCATACGGCAAGACCATGTACGACATCCTGCGCCTGCGCAATCAAGTGGTGGAAAACGTACCGGACGCCGTGCTTTATCCGGATACAAAGGAACAGATCGAGCGAATTGTGGCTTACTGCGCGCAGGAAAAGATACCGGTTTATGTCTATGGCGGCGGCTCGTCCGTCACACGGGGCGTGGAGTGCATGAAAGGCGGTATTTCGCTGGATATGCGCCTGCGCTTCAACAAAGTGGTCGCCTTCAATGAAGTGGACCAGACCATCACCGTAGAAGCGGGTATGAGCGGCCCGAAGCTGGAGGACACGCTCAACAACGCTCCCCGGACGCTGGGCGCAAAGCGGGCGTACACCTGCGGCCATTTTCCGCAGAGCTTTGAGCATTCCTCCGTGGGCGGCTGGGTCGTCACGCGGGGCGCGGGGCAGAACAGCACCTACTACGGCTGCATCAGCGATATTGTGATGGGACAGGAGTATGCCACGCCCATCGGACACGTCAAAACGGATACTTACCCGCGCAAGGCCACCGGGCCGGACCTGGGGCAGATCATGATGGGCGGCGAGGGCGCGTTCGGCGTGCTGACGCATGTGACACTTAAGGTGTTCCGCCATATGCCGGAGACGGTTAAGCGCTTTTCCTATATGTTCCGGGATTGGGAGACGGCCCAGGCGGCCGCGCGGGAGATCATGCAGAGCGAGGCGGGTTTTCCTTCGGTGTTCCGTCTGTCGGACCCGGAAGAGACGGAGATCATGATGCGCATGTACGGTGTGGACGAAAGCCCGCTGCGGCACCTGTTTGATATGAGGGGCTTCAAAACGGGTGAGATGTGCCTGTATCTGGGCTTCACCAACGGAGAGAAGGGGTTTTCCAAAAACTGCGCGCGGAACGTAGCGCGAGTGTGCCGCAAATTCGGCGGTATGAGCCTGACGGGCTTTGTGACGAAAAGCTGGGAGCACGGCCGTTTCAGCGACCCATACCTGCGGGACACGCTGCAGGATTTCGGCCTTGTCATCGAGACCATGGAATGCAGCGTCAACTGGAGCAATATGAGCAGCGTACATGCGGATGTGCGCGCCTATTGCCATTCTCGCCCCAACACGATCTGCATGACGCATATGTCCCATGTTTACCCCCAGGGAGCGAACCTGTATTTTATTTTTCTGGCAAAGATGAGCAGCCTGGAGGAATTTAAGGCCTACCATGCGGGAATTCTGGACGCCATTCAGAAGAGCGGCGCGGCTATGAGCCACCACCACGGCATCGGCAAAATGTTCGGTCCGTGGCTGGAAGGGGCAGTGGGGCGGAATGAATATGGAGTCATCCGCGCGCTCAAACAGTACTTTGACCCTGACAATATCATGAATCCGGGCGGCACACTGGGACTGGATGTGCCGCAGGAGGAAAAGCGTTTTCTGAAGGCGCTGTGAAAGTGGTCCGGCAACTGTTTTAAATGGTCAAAAAAGACAAGAAAGAGCCTCTCAAAATTACTTTTGAGAGGCTCTTTTCCCGGAAACAGTTGAATATTGTGAAGATGCGTTGTATACTGTTTTTTATATGAAAGAGGAGAAAAGCCCGGGCACCGGGATGGAAGAGGAGACGCATCAATGGGCCAGCAGGAAGAAACAAGAAGCATCGCGGCACATGATTCCCTGACCAAGATTTATAATTTTACCGCATTTTGCGAGTCGTCCCGCAAGTATCTTCTGAGCGCAGGTGCGGGCCGCAGCATGGGCGTGATCTATGCAAACATTATTGATTTCAAGTCTGTAAATGAACTGTATGGTCTGCCGGAGGGAGACCGTATGCTGGGCGCCTTTGCAGATTTTTTGAAGCATCTGCCGCGGACCCGTGTCTGCGGCCGTATTTTTTCGGATAATTTCCTGTGCCTGTTTGAGCGGACGCCCGGCGTGGACCTGTACGATGAAGCGTTGGGCTTCGCAGGAGCGGTAGAGCGGTTTCTTGTGGGCCAGCAGCCGTTCCATCCGCGTTCAAAGCCGCAGATCGTCAGTGGCATCAGTGCGCTGGAGGGCGGCGGAGAGGGGCTTTCCGCGGCCATTGACGGTGCGAATATCGCGCACAAGGAGGCAAAAAAGAAGTATCGCACTGCCTGCGCTGTGTTTGATGAAGCACTCAAAGACGAGATGGCGCGCGCCATCCGTTTGCAGGCGGACCTGCAGGCGGCGCTGGAACGGGAGCAGTTCACTTTTTATTTGCAGCCCAAGGTAAACCTGCGTACGGGGCGTGTAGCGGGGGCGGAGGCTCTGGCCCGCTGGAAAAAACCGGACGGCACTGTAGCAGGCCCAGCGGAGTTTGTGCCGCTTTTGGAGCGCACGGGAAATGTGGAACAGCTGGATTTCATGATTTACGAGCAGGTATGCCGTTATCTGTGCGGGAGGCAGGCGGGAGACAGCATCGTTGTCCCCGTGTCTGTAAATGTGTCCCGCGCCCATCTGAAGGACACGGATTTCGTCCAAAAGGTAAAACAGCTGCTGATACGGTATGGCGTGCATCCGTCCTTAATGGAATTCGAGCTGACAGAGACCATGCTGGCGGAATCCATGGAAGAGGCGGCGGCTGTAATCCGCGGCCTGCGCGCACTGGGCTGCAAGGTATCCATTGACGATTTCGGCACAGGCTATTCCGCGCTCAATCTGCTCAAGGAACTGGAGTTTGATATCTTGAAGCTGGACGGCAGCTTTGTTTCGGGCGCTGCAGCGGAAGGCTATAAAAGCGATGTAATCCTGCGCAATATCATCCGCATGGCGGATGAGCTGTACATGACGGTGCTCTGCGAAGGGCTGGAGACGGCCGGGCAGGTGGAACGGCTGAATACGTTCGGCTGTACGCTGGCACAGGGCTACTATTTTGCACAGCCGATGCCTGCGGAAGCGTTCGAAGCGTTCGTACAGCAGGCGGGCGGCTATTGTGCGCTGCCGTGGGGCGGCGCAGATGGCGCGCAGCGGCTGCCTGACTACTGTGAAGCGTCCGCCCTGACGGACAGCGCCGTGCGTTCCATCACTCATTCGCTGTTTGACGCAGTGCCCTGTGCCGTGGCCGGAGTGGACCCTTCCAGCAGGCAGCTGCTGTTTGCAAACGAGCAGCTGTTCTCGCTGTGCGGGTATCCGCGCGGACAGATGGCGGAAATGGAGAAAGCATTTTTTGCCCATATTGCCACAGAGCCGGAGAAGGCCCGCCTTTATGCGGAAATGCGCCGTCAGTTCGGTACGGCGGGCCGGTGCGACACCAAGCTCCCTGTTCGCCGGGCAGATGGCAGCGTGATATGGGTACGCATGACGGCAACATATGCGGGCAGTCCGGAATGGGGCCGCTATCTGCTGTGCTTTTTCTACGATATCACCCGGGAGCAGACGGGAACGGCCGCAAAGTCACGCGAGATCAAGCAACTTTCTGAGGAGCGGGATTTTTATGCGGGGATGCTCAGCAGCATCCCGTGTGCCGTCGCACAGTTCCGGGCCGAGGCGGACGGACGGTACCATGCCATTCATACGAATCTGGCCGGGGCACGAATACTGGGATACGAAAGCCTGGAGGACTTCTGGAGCCAGCCGGACCCGAATGTCCTCTCGTGCGTTCATCCGGACGACAGGCGCGGTGCGTTGGGCAATCTGTCCCGGCTGCGCCGCCCGGGCGACGCGCGCAGCTTCGAGTGCCGGCTGGTGCGCCGCGATGGTTCGGTGTGCTGGGTATTCGGGACACTTCAGATGCTGTCCGGCCCGGAGGGGTCCGTTATTCAAGTCGTGTTTTTGGATTTTACCAACAGACATGCGCTTCAAACACGGTTCGTGCATCACTACAAGCGCTTGGCGCGTGTGCTGGGGCAGGTCCTGTTTGAATATGAATACGGTACGGACATGCTTACCTTTGCCGGCGCTTCAGAATCGGGCTTGGAACTGCCGGAGCGCGCGCCGGCTTTCCTCGCCGAGGTCCATGCCGGGCGCTTTTCCCAGCCGTTCGCATCTTATGCGGCCTGTATCGCACAGGCGCTGGAGGAGGACGGCGATGATGTGTGCGGTGCGGAACGCCGGATTGAACTGCCCGGCGGCGGGATATGGGTGCGCGTTTCACTGGTGGCAGTGCGCGGCAGCAGCGGCGCAAGAGAGAGTGCTGTGGGCTGTATCATGGATGTCACGCCTCAGCACGAGGATCGGGCACGCCTGCTGCGCCTGACGCAGACGGACAGCCTGACAGGCGTTTTGAACAAGCGCACGACAGAGCAGCGCTGCCGTACGCTTTGGGAGAACACCCCCGGTGAAAAACCATTTGCACTGCTTTTGCTGGATATGGACAACTTTAAGCAGACGAACGACCGTTACGGCCATCCAAAGGGAGACGCGGTGCTGCGCTGTTTGGGCGAAAATCTGTCCGGGCTGTTTCGCCGGGATGATGTGGTGGGCCGCGTCGGCGGGGATGAATTTTTGATGATGATGCCGGGCGCGGGCGGCGAACAGGCAGTGGGACGCGCGCGGAAGATCGCGCAGGAAATGTGCCGCTCCGTAAGCGTGCAATGCGGCGTGGACGTCTCCGGCAGCATCGGTGTTGTTTTGTCGAAGCCGGGAGCCTGCGCTTATGAAGAACTGCTGCGAAGAGCAGATTCCGCGCTGTATGCCGCAAAGGCGGCGGGCAAGGGATGCTACCGCGTATACGGCGGCGCGTGATGCGTGCGCGTCAGTTTCCGCCGGCTATCAGCATATCGATATATGCGCCGATCTCCTGTGCGCTATACAGCCCAGCTGCACGCACCTTTTCCCGCAGCATGCCCGGCAGGCTCTCATAATAGGCCCGCACGGAAGAATCCTCACGCAGGGCTGCTTCAAACACAGAGTCATTGTCTCCAAGATAAATGAACATAAAAAATCACCTCGGCCTATTATAGGCCGGGGTGATTTCATTCATGCGTGTCCCGCGTGCCGGCGGGCGTTTTTTATTACGGGGCAAAGCAAACACGGGGGACACTGGTGAAAAATTTACAGCATTTCACAGATGGTACCGCCGCCACGCACCAGTTCTCCGTCGTACAGTACGGCAGCCTGGCCGGGGGCGGGAGCACGCTGCGGCTCGTCAAAGCGCAGCGTCACGCTGCCGTTTTCCGCGGCTTCCACAGTGCAGGACGCCGCCGCTGCGCGGCTGCGCACCTTTACGCCGTAGCGCTCCCCAGGCAGGATGGGTCTGCCGTCCGCGCGTGCGGCGTCTGTCAGTACTATGCCGGAAAAAAATTCATCGCCGCCGCGGGCAAGCTCCACGTCGCCGTTCGGGCGGATGCGCCGCACGAACAGAGGAGTGCCGTAGGCGATATTCAGGCCCTTGCGCTGCCCTACGGTGTAATGCCACACGCCCTTATGGGGGCCGAGGTCTTCGCCGTCGGGACCGATGAAGCGGCCCTGCAGGGGAACGAGGCCGCGTGCGGCGATATAGGCGGCATAGTCGCCGTCCGGAATGAAGCAGATCTCCTGGCTGTCCGGCGCATCCGCGCTGGCAAGCTGCGCGGACGCGGCCATCTCGCGGATATCAGTCTTTTCAAACTCGCCGACAGGCAGGCACAAGCGGGCCAGAATATTCTGGGGCAGCCCATACAGCATGTAACTCTGGTCGCGCTCCGGGCTGACGGCGGCGCGTACATAGTAAAGGCCGTTCTCCTCCGTTACGCGGGCGTAATGCCCTGTTGCGATATAGCGGATGCCCAGACGGTCGGCCACACGGGCCAGCGCTGCAAATTTGACGCGGGGATTGCACAGCACGCAGGGACTGGGCGTGCGCCCGGCGCAGTATTGCGCGCAGAACGGTTCCACCACCTGCTGTTCGAACTCTTCTGTACAGTCCTCCTCGATAAGCGGTACGCCCAGCTGGCGCGCCACTGTCTGAGCGGCCCGCACAGCCGCATCGTGAGCAGGAGAAAAGCGGATGACCACCGCCTGCACGTCAAAGCCTTGGTCGCGCAGGATCTGGATGCATACCGAGGAATCCACGCCGCCAGAAAGCGCGACAAGGACCTTGTCCTGCTCTTCAAAGGTGCCGAAGCTGCTGCCGCAGCAGATTTCATCCGTCATGAGGAAAACTCCTTTTATGCTTTTTCAAAGATATCGAAAAAAACCGGCTGCCCGGCCGCGCGCGAAAGCGCACGGCCGGGCTGCGGTCCATTCGTTTTTACGGCGGGGAAAGGGAAACTATGCCTCACAGGCACAGGCGTGGCAATCCTCCTCCAGCTTGCCTACAATCGGCTCGGGGTCCACGCCCTGGCGGCGGTAGTAATCGGCCAGAGCGGCCTTCACCGCCTGCTCGGCCAGCACACTGCAATGCAGCTTCACGGGGGGCAGGCCGTCCAGCGCTTCCACAACGGCCTTGTTTGTCAGCTTCAGCGCCTCGTCGATGGTCTTGCCTTTGATCATCTCGGTGGCGATGCTGGAAGTGGCGATGGCTGCGCCGCAGCCGAACGTCTTGAATTTTACGTCGGTGATGACGCTGTTGTCGATCTTCAAAAACATCTTCATGATGTCGCCGCACTTGGGATTGCCGACTTCTCCCACGCCGTCCGCGTTCTCGATCTCGCCCACATTGCGCGGGTTCGCAAAATGGTCCATCACTTTTGCACTATACATAATCCTTTGTCCTTCTTTCCGGAAATTCACATCTTAAAATCATGCGCGCCACAGCGGGCTGCGCTGGCGCACGGCGGGCACGACCTCATCCAGCGCGTCGCACACGGCCTTCGCGTCGTCCATCGTGTTCTGCACGCCGAAGCTGATGCGCAGGCTGCAATGAGCGATCTCGTGGGGCAGGCCGATGGAAAGCAGCACGTGGCTGGGGTCCAAGCTGCCGGAGGCGCATGCCGAGCCGGAGGAGGCACAGACGCCGCGCATGTCCAGCATGAGCAGCAGGCTTTCGCCCTCGGCCGCGGTGAAGCTGGCGTTCACATTGTTGGGCAGGCGTTTGCTGCCGTCCAATGGGCCGTTCACTTTTACCTGGGGCATCTTCTGGATATGCTCCAGCACATAGTCGCGCATCCGGGCAAGCCGTGCGCGCTTTTCGTCAAGGCCGTTCACTGCGGCTTCCAGCGCTGTGGCCAAGCCGACGATGCCCGCGAGGTTTTCAGTACCCGCGCGGCGTCCGCGCTCCTGCGCGCCGCCGTCCAGAAAATTCAGCGGCATCACGCCGCGGCGGATATACAGCGCCCCCACGCCCTTCGGTCCGTTGAACTTGTGGGCTGAAAGGCTCAGCATATCGACAGGCAGCGCATGGCAGTCAATGGGCACAGCACCCACAGCCTGCACCGCGTCGGTGTGGAACCACACGCCGTGCTTGCGGCATACTGCGCCGATTTCCTCGATGGGCTCGATGGTGCCGATCTCGTTGTTTGCAAACATGATGGTCACAAGCGCTGTGTCCGGCCGGATGGCGGCTTCCACATCGGCGGGGGAGACAAAGCCCTCCGCGTCTACGGGCAGGTAAGTCACCTCAAAGCCTTCGCGTTCCAGCGCCTGCATGGAGTGCAGCACGGCGTGATGCTCGATACAGCTTGTGATCAGGTGCTTTTTGCCCTGCTTTGCAAATTTGTGCGCCGTGCCCTTGATGGCCCAGTTGTCGGCCTCGGAGCCGCAGCTCGTGAAAAATACCTCGCCGGTATCGCAGCCCAGCGCGCGGGCCACCTTTTCGCGCGCGGTGGCCAGTGCGTCGCCCGCCGCTGCGCCGACGGAATAAAAGATGCTGGACGGGTTGCCGTATTGTTCGCAGAAATAGGGCGCCATGGCGTCGAAAACAGGCTTCGACACAGGCGTGGTGGCGGCGTTGTCCACATAGATGATATTGCTCAAAGTTTTCACCTTGCCTTGTTTTTGAATGGCCGCTGCCCGCAGACGGTCAGGAGCAGTGTGTCCGGCCTTTCTATAATATATACTATTTTGGTGTGGTTTGCAACAGGCAATTGGAAAAAATTATATATTCCGGCAGCTTTTTTGCCGATATTACTTGTACTGGGCCGCCGCCTGCACGGCAAGCTCGTCGCACCGTTCATTTTCCGGGTGCCCGGCGTGGCCCTTTACCCAATTGTAATGAAAGGTGTGGCCTTCGCACAGGTCCAGCAGGTGCGCCCACAGGTCGCTGTTCAGCGCGGGCTTTTTGTCGCTTTTTACCCAGCCGCGGGCGCGCCAGCCCTTGGCCCAGCCTTTGGAAAGGCCGTCCATCACATATTTGGAATCACTGCAGAAGGTGATGTCGCAAGGCTCTTTGAGCTGTTCCAGCGCGCGGATGATACCCATCAGCTCCATGCGGTTATTGGTGGTCTCCGCCTCGCCGCCGGAGATCTCCTTGCGCACGCCTTTGTATTCCAGAATTGCGCCCCAGCCGCCCGGCCCCGGGTTACCGCTGCACGCGCCGTCGGTGTATATCGTGATCTTTTTCATAAAAACGCTCCGTATTCTCATAAACTCATAACAGACTCTATCATTATAGAGAAAACCAGGCGGCCATGCAAGTGGCAGCAGAGCAGCCCGTGCCGGAACGCTGGCGATAAAAACGAAGCACTCTGTGCGAATAATGCGGTATTTTTTATCCAATACTCACAAAGCACGATGGCAAAACTTGACAATACTACCCAAAAACGGTATTATTTAGAATAACAATAACCGCATTCAGGCGACGTTTTATAAAGCCGTCCGGCGGGCCGTTTTATGCATGGGGCATCCCATTGTCCGGCCGGGCCGTTTTATTTTTAAATATTTGCGGGGTATCCCGCTGATAAAAAACGAAAATAAAAAAGAATTCCCGCAGATGCGCGGCGAAAAGCGGCCTGCCCGTGAACAACGGCAGGGCTTCTTTGCAGCGCGCGGGAAATGGAGGAACGAATGGAAAATAATCAAAAAGCATCCCGGCCGCGCGCGCCCAGAGCGCCCAAGGCGGCAACCCCCGGCGTATCCGACACGCGCCAGAACACTGCGGCTCCGGCGGCGAAGCCGGCAGCTTCCCAGACGGGCG
>OKSH01001655.1_pt1 | contig 18951 bp, 23 predicted proteins | sample 1601231 | NCBI WGS metagenome assembly OKSH01 (sample SAMEA3541596, study PRJEB24748) | human gut metagenome | biome: human gut; feature: human-associated habitat; material: faeces | place: China | collected 2012 | reverse complement strand
AGTAAAGAATCTTAGAACTTTTGGTTCATATTTCCATTTTAATCCGCTTATATCTCTTCTTCTCTTATATAGTTCTATTACAGCGTCTGCCACGAAATCCAAGTGAGCATAAGTATACACTCTTCTAGGAATAGTTAATCTTATTGTTTCTAGTTTTGGATAGTGATTCTTTCCTGTAACAACATCTCTACCAGCTGAAATAATTCCTCTTTCCATTGTTCTTACTCCTGAAAATTCATATAGTGCAGCTGACAAAGCTTGTGCTGGGAATTCATCTTGAGTTAAATGATCTAAGAACGCTCTTGCATCAATAAAGATAGCATGTCCTCCATATGGTTTAACCATTGGAACTCCTGCTGCTTCTAATTTCTCTCCTAGATATCTTATTTGATTAACTCTATGGCTTATGTATTCATATTGCACAGATTCTGTTATTCCTATCGCCATAGCTTCCATATCTCTTCCTGCTAGTCCACCATATGACGGCATTCCCTCAAATTGTACTACCATTCCTGTAGCTCTTACATAAAGATCATGATCATTCATACATAAGAATCCACCTATATTAGTCAAGCAATCTTTTTTACCTGACATTGTACATCCATCTCCATATGAAAACATTTCATGTACTATCTCTTTTATAGTTTTATCTTGATATCCTTCTTCTCTCTCTTTTATAAAGTAAGCATTCTCAACACATCTAGTTGCATCATACATTACTTTTATTCCATGTTTATGAGCTAATTCTGAAACAGCTTTTATATTAGCCATAGAAACAGGTTGTCCTCCAGCTAAGTTAACTGTAACTGCTAAACATATATAAGGTATCCTCTCTGCTCCTACTTCATCTATTAGTGCTTGAAGTTTATTTAAATCTACATTTCCCTTGAAAGGAAGATCTATACTTGGATCATGTGCTTCATCTATTATTATATCTCTAAATGTTGCTCCATTTCTCTCTTGATGAAATCTTGTAGTTGTAAAATACATATTTCCAGGTACATAATCTCCAGGTTTGATTAAAAGAGACGATAAGATGTTTTCTGCTCCTCTTCCTTGGTGAGTAGGAACTATGTATTTAAATCCAAAATATTCTCTTACAACTTGTTCTAAATGATAGAAGTTTCTACTTCCTGCATATGCTTCATCTCCTAACATTAATCCCGCCCATTGTCTATCACTCATTGCATTAGTTCCTGAGTCAGTTAATAAATCTATATAACATTCATCTGATCTTACTAAGAAAGTATTGTATCCAGCTTTTTTTATAGCTTCTTTTCTTGATTCTTTGTCTAAAATTGACATGTACTCAACCATTTTAATTCTGAAAGGTTCTGGCATAAATTTTTTGTTTTCCATAATAATTCCTCCTTAAAATATCTCTTTAGTTTTCTAATTTAATTTTAGTTATAATAAACATTTATTTTTTCATATAATTTGCTTCATAATCTTTTAAAGATGCAATAGCTTGACCTGACAACGGAATAATAGCCATCATATTAAATATGGTCATTAACCCTACTCCCAAATCTCCTAATTCCCAAACGAATGTATATTGAGCTAATCCTCCAGCAAATAGCATACATAATCCAAATACTTTATAGATATTTTGAGAGCTCCAATTATCTCCAAATACATATGCTACATTTCCTCTTGCATAGAACATTATTCCTAAGAATGTACTAAAACTAAATAAGAATAATATTATTGCAATAAACACAACTCCAAACTGTCCGATATGATAATTCATCGCCGCTTGTAATAAATCCATTCCCATTAATCCATTTGTAATTTCTTCTGGTGCTAATAACATTATGAAAGCAGAACAACTACAAATTACTAATGTATCTATAAAAACTCCTAAAGACTGGATTAATCCTTGCTTTACTGGATGAGATACATCTGCTGCTGCCGCTGCACAAGGTGCCGATCCAGATCCAGCTTCATTTGAGAACAATCCTCTCTTAACTCCTTGCATCAAAATACTTCCAAATCCCCCAGCTACTGCTTGTCTTAATCCAAAAGCTTGTACAAATATATTTTCTAACATTTGAGGTACTAAAGTTATATTTTTTATTATGATAAATAGTGTTACTGAGAAGTATAATATTGCCATGATAGGCACTAATTTATTTAAAACCTCTACTATTCCACTATTTTTAAATAAAACTATCGCAGATACAGCTACTAAAATAACTGTTGTCACTAGTGGTGATATTCCAAAAGCATTAGTAAAAGATTGACTTATTGAGTTTGAAATAACCTGACTTATTCCAGCCCAACAAAGTAATCCAGATAACGCAAACAATACACCTAACATTCTAAATCTTGTTCCTCTAGTATAGTACTTTTTATTATCCGCTGAAACATACTTATATACTTTTTTTACATCATCTACATAAACATCTTCCTCTTTTATCCAAGTAATCATTCTCATACGATCCATAAAGTAAGATGGTCCACCTCTATAACCACCATATAATGGATCTTTTTCCTTATAAATTTGTGCTAATGTCGACTCTATAAAAGCACTTGATGATCCTATTAAAGCTGCTAACCACATCCAGAATATTGCTCCAGGTCCACCAAAGGAAATAGCTGCTACTACTCCAGCTAAATTCCCCATTCCTACTCTTGAAGCAGTAGCTATTAACAAAGCCTGCAATCCTGATATTGCTTCTTTATTATCACTGCTTTTAGGCTCTAAAACACATCTAACCATCTCTGGAAATAATCTAAAAGGTAAAAAATTAGTTTTTATAGTAAAGTATATCCCTGCTGGTATCAAAATAACTACTAATAAACTTAACTCTAAAACTGTTTCTCCTAAACTTAAAGAAAATAAATTACCCCACAATAATCCATTTATAGAAGAAACCATCCGTTGAAATGAACCAAAAACACTCTCTACCATATACACCTCCACTTAATTTTCTACTTCTCTAACCCTCAACACTATTTTATTCCTTTTCTTTTATTTTTTCAACGTTTTCAATACAAAACTGTTATATAACATACATTATGTTTGTTAGTAGAGTATTATTGGTCTTTTATAGTGTTTTTGATTTTTTTTTATTTTTTTATTTTCAATAATGACCATCTTTTTAATAAAGCACTCCCCTATTTTTCTCAAAAGTTAATTTCCATTTTAACAAATTTAAAATAGGACACTTAATAATTTAAAGAATATTTTTAAATTAAAAAAGGAGAAATTTCACTTATACCTTAAAGTAAATATCTCTCCTTTTATATTCTAGCCTATTTTTTATTCTTCTACTTTTTTAAATTTTTCTAAGTATTTTATTGAATCTTTGACATAACAATGTAACTCGTCAGTTGTATTAACTTCCATAATTTCTACAAAGTCATTGTCTTCAAGTGATGTTAAGATGTCAATTAGTTTCATTTCTATCATTCTTCTCCTTATCTTCATCTTTATTATATCATAGTTTTAATCAATCGTCAACTATTTTAACTTTAAATTCTTTTAATAACTCACATGCGTATTCATATTGTAAGTCATTTGCCAGCATTTTAACACTGCACATTTCTATCACTTTATCTGTCAAATATACACTAACAATCAAGTTAGGAAGTTTTCCATTATGCAAATAACCAGTTACTCCATTGCATCTATTTATATACCACGTAAAATCCAAATCATTTTCGCTCAATAGTTTTTTGCTAACGCTTAGCATTTTTCTATGTTTATCATTATTCTTCATCATTATTTTTCCTTTCTACATTTATTTCTACGCAATATATTGTTGTAATCGCCATAATAGCAACACAACACACTATTGTCAAACACATAATAACCATTATTTTTCCTCCTAAAGATAATCTTTGCGTACCTGTTCACATAAGGTTTATTGTTGTATTAGTATTTTTCATTTTTATAATCTTCTTCCGCATAGTGTACTATATTTGATATAACATCATGAAATATTACCCGTATAATTCTTATAATTCTTTTAATTTTCATTTTCTTTACCTCCACCATAAAGCTAGAAACATAAGTATCAATGTTGTTTCAGCGATAAACCATAATGCGTATTTTAATAATTTCATCATTTGCCCTCCTTAATAGTTATAACGCTGTCGGTATCAGCGTATAAAGTATATGTTTTAGCAAATAGTTTATAAATAATACTGGTGTTGGAAAATAAACTTTATTTTTTACATCACCTTTGTACGCATGATTACCGTATAAAGAGTTAAGTTTTATTTTAATAAGCTGTTTTTTCATTTATCAAGTTCACCATCCTTAATAGTTATGACGCACATATAAGTTGGGTCATTTTTCATTATAGGAGTTGAATCAGCTTTACATTCCATTAAATAATAACCCAATGTTCTTCTCAAGCTTTCTAAACTGCCAAAGTATATAATGTGGTCATGATATTCTATTCCAACCATTTCATAACTTCCGTTTTCGATTAGCTTATTTAGGATAGTTTCTAACGTTTCCATTATATTTCTCCTTCTTCAATTATGATATAATATGTTTTTCTACCAAGCTCTACTCCTTCTTCCTTAGTAGCGTTACATTCTCTAATAAATCTTGTTGTTGCCCATGTAACTATATCTATAAATCCAGACATAATTTTATTACCACGGTACATAATAACTACGTATTTTTCTGGTTTATTTGGTAGTTCGATTAATATGTTTCCTACAGTTTCCATTATATTTCCTCGCTTTCATCAATTTCAACAGTTACTCTATATTCCCAGTCCCACAGGTATTCAACGTGTTTTATTATAAACAAACGTGAAAGACCCCAGTACACTTCTTTCGGTGACATGTACGCGATTGTGACACCATTGTATATAATCTGAAGTTTATCTGCTTTATTATTCTCCATTAGTTTATAAGCTAGTTCTACCAGTGTTGTTTTCATTTTCTTTTCTCCTTTAAGGGGCTACCTTTATTACACTTATATTATAACAAAAGAAGACTAAAAAGTCAACTACTTTTAGCCTTAATTTCAAATTTATCATTCATTAAAACCACACCGCCTTTTACTTGGTGCCCTATTAACTTTTGGTCAGATTTAAATCCAACTTTGAAAGCATCATAAGTTAATATATCTTTTATTTTATCTGGCATTCCTGCACACTTAACTTCAAGCAGATACATGCTTCCCCTTTCATATCCAAAGTGCGGCGGTTTTTGTTCTACAAAATCTTTCCACGGCATACCGCTTTCTTTATGCTCTTTTTCATATTCTTTTACTTTAGATAACCATTTCTTTTTTTCTTTGTTTGTTTTGCATATAACTTTATCAATATAAGTTTTTTGACGTAAATATTTTGCTCCTATATTGTATGTTTCGACTTTCCAACAATCTAGGTGCGTATCATGAATTTTTATGCTTTTAGGTATATGCCACCCAATCATATGTACGCTGTCAGTGTCGACATAAATGAAACGGTCTTTGTCAGATTTATAATTTATATATGATTCGTTAACCTTGTCTATTGTACTGATTATGTCATATCTAGACCATGCAGTAATAAATATTGCTAGCGGCAAATATATAGGGTCTTTTATAGTTACATCCTCAACTTCAATAACTTCTCCGTCTTCTTTAAATTCTGGATGAGTTGGAACGCGGAATTTTAGCACATCATTAAGCAAATAAGGTTCTTTTTCTTTTACTTCTGGATTCGTCCCAAATTTTCCGTATAATGCATTCATGCGTAGTTTCGCCATAAGCCTTTTCACACCCTCACTTGTTTCCTTTGTTTTCATCAGAGAATTTATATAATCGTTAAAAAATTGTCCTTTTGCTGTTTTAAAATAAAAACCATCCAAGTACTCAATATCATATACGTTGTAGTGTTTAAAGAATATATCTAGGTCTGGCGATGGTAACCACAGTTCAACTTGTTCGTCTATATAATCATCTATTTTGCTGTGCTCAAGATATTCAGTATCACAGTAGCGTACGGTCTTTTTTATCTGTATTGTGGGTATATATCTATCTTTTACGTCAAATCTACATAAGAAATGTTGAATATAACATTTACTTTCTCCTGTATATTTCCCCTCAAAATAGTTTGGAAGTCCGTACGGCATTTCTTTTGTGCACATCATAGACGGATGCATACTATTTTTATCTATATTACAGCATATGCCAATTTGTCCATTTTCTGAAATTTTGGCATATTTTTTGTTAACATATACAAAACCTCCAGCATATGACTTCCGCAACATTTTATCTGTTTCGTGGTCTAAAACTGGAAAGTATTTTGTAAATTGTTTTTCTCCTCCTATATTTTCTTTAAAGTTTGCCAATGTATCACTTCCTGTTGTCATTTTCTTAAACCCCTCTTCAAACAACATTTTTAATGCCCTGGCAAGTATAACAACATCATGCCGTAAATATTCTTTGTCGGTTTTGCTTAATACTCCGTTTTCTCCACGGTAGCCGTTATAATCAATTTCCAACTTTTGCATGTCTGAATCAAATCCAAAATTTTTGGCAATAGCGGAAATGCTATAAGGCATTTTCTTTAAACTGTCTTGTATAATTGTTTCGTGTTTGTTTCTACCTTTTACATCCCACACAATGCTTATTTGATACCAAACCCCTTGTTTATTTATCATTGTATCGAATGTTTTAGGCTCTTTTTCTTTTGACCATTTATAACCGTTTTTAAGTAGCCACCACACAATAAACGAACCGTCAAACTTTAAGTTGTGAAAAAATAACACAGGTTTATGAAGTGTTTTAACATATTCCATAAATGAATCAATAGAGGTACCGCTTACCATGTCATAATTATCATTATCGTATACTTTGCAACACCCCCACGCCCATACATACGTTCTCATACCTGCTTCTATTTGTTCTTTCGTTAAAACTAATGTTTCAAAATCACAAGCGTATGAATTTTTAATATTTGTTTTCATTTCTTACTTCTTTTTTCTGTATTTTTTATTGTAAAAATCTGTTACAGTATCTTTAAATAGATTGTAATTATCTTCTGATTCTGGGTTTCCATAAACAAAATCAATGTTTAATACCTCGGTTGTATACGCAAATTCAGCTAATTCTTTTGCGCTCATTCTTTTTATCTTTTTTATTATTTCTTTTATTTCTTTTTCGTCACCAGCATTTCCAAACTTTGTTTCTATAGACTTAATTAAATTATTTTTATATAACGCTTTCATTTTTTCAGTATATTTTTTAGTTTTCATGCGTTGCCAAGCTTTCACTTTACGTTCTAACATGCTGTTAGATTGTAATGTTTCTGGGTCAAATCTAACACTATTTAACTCTGGAAAAGCTGTTTCACCGAGATATTTTGTTGCCCTCTGTCCGTGATATTGCCCTGCTGTTTCTTTAACTGCTTGGCTACCTTTCTCATGTATAAAAGGTTTGCTCAATATTTGTGAACGTTTTTCGGCTCTTTGCTCATTTATTTGTTCCGCCAGTTTTTCAGCTCTTTTTATAAGCTTTCTATTAAGCCAAGCGCCTTGTTTGTTCCTATAATATCCTTTTTTCTTTTTCATAAAATAAAAAGAGTGTTTTCACACCCTTTAATACTAGAACGGCAATTCACTTTCTGGCGGATAGAATGTGATATCAGTAAAAGTATTTCCATTTGAAGTTTTTGTCTTTTTCATCAACATAGGCACTCCTTCTCTTAGTAAATCATCTACTAAATTTTCTTCTTCTACTTTAGAAATAAAGTCTTTCATTTTAGTTCCACCGTTGAAGTAATGTTTATCGTCCTCATCAACGATAAAGGCAATGAAATGTTCATAATTGTTGCCTTTCTTTTTACTTCTATGTTCGTAGTCACGTAAAGTAACAACTTCCCCAAGGATAGAATCAATTTTTTCTCCTGTTCTACCGATAAAGCTTTCTTTTGTTCCGTTCTGTTCCTTTGCTAATTCCTTTAATGTTTTCATTTTCTAATTTCTCCTTTACTAGTCTAATTCTAATTCGTACTGTTCATCATCCAATACAATAGCGGCATTTGCAATAAAAGTTTCTTCGCTCATTTCATAAGTGTTTAGTTCTTCTCTAACACTTCCACTTACTACTTTAGCTTTGCATACTTCTTCAATGTCAGAAATTGCTTTTTTAACAATTTTTCTTTCGCTGAATTTTCCTACGAAATCAACTTCTTTTAAAATTGAATTTCCGTCATTTAGAAGTACATTAACTGAAGCTGTGCCAGTGATAATGCTCTTTTTCATTTTATCTCTCCTTTCCTTAACTACATCTTAATTATATCAGAAGATTTATTTAATGTCAATACTTTTAAAGTAATTTGTTTAAATCTTTTGCGCTAAAATATGCCTCTGTATCATCATAATATACGCATGCATTTTGAAACATTGTACGTAGTAATCTCATATGATGATTGTTTTTGAAAAATTGAAGCATTACTACATTAGGTTGCATATCATCTGTAGTAAGTGCATATGTTATACTGTCATTTTTACCTACTTTGGTACTTATATATAACTTACTGTCTTTATAGTCCATCCACAACCCTAAGTGCTTTCCGTATATATCAACGCTTGCAATGTGTATCGCTTCTGGAGTTTTATTTTTGATAAATGGAGAATCATCGTTTATAAATTCGTTATCTATCAGATAACCCCCTATTTTAGATTTTCTTTGTAGCATTCCTAATTTTGTTTGTGATTTAAAGTTTATATATTCTTGGTCGGCAAAATGATGAAAAAGCAATAGACCGTCTTTGTCCTTTACAATGTCTTTATTATCTATTCTTTTTGTATATCCCCAGTAAACACAATGTGGGTTATTCATGGTAACCGAGTTAGCTAAGCACAGACACTGACATTTTTCCCGACTTCGGAAAACCGTTTCCATAAATCCAATAAGCGCGTCAACTTCGTTTGGGAGATAAGGCAATTTTGACGATTTTTCAATAATAAATTCGTCAAATATAATGAGATTTACTTTATCATAATTTGTTGACTTTTTTGTTACAGCATTAGACAGGGCAACCGCTTTGCAAAATATATTTTTCTTTTTATATAGGCTTTTAGAATCTTCTTTTTCATCTCCTGTGCGTTTTATGATGTAACCTGTTCTTCCTTTTACGCTTATAATGTAGTCCGGAAATTCTCGTGAAACCTCGTCAAATTGTGTAGCAAAATCTTCTAATTCACTTTTGTACCTACGCAAATATATAAATTGCTTATTTTTATATATTTTATTTTTTATGCCTTTTACAAAACTACCGTATGTTTTACCGCCGCCACGGTTGCCCAGGACATAATTAAGTAGACAACCGTGTGACAGCGTTAAGTTTGGGTTATACCACAAGGTTAATCAATCTTCCAGTAAACCGTTTTTCCATCTGTAGTCCCGTAAGCGGCATAATGTTTTTTATTTGTTTTACTACTTACATACTCTAACCAATACCACCCATCAGCTTTTACAACGTTTTGATAGTTTAATTTCATTCCTGTATTGTACCAATCCCCCGTTAATGCGGAATTATCAAGACTAGGTTTGTTACGCACACGAATGTAATCATACTTTGCGGAAGCTTTACCTTTTGATTTAATAGGTAAATCTGGGGATTTATTATCCCATACTTTAGGACGCAAGCACCCTGCAATATCGCTAACATACATAAGACCCTTGTTAACGCTTGCACTGCCATACTGATTTTGCGCTTGCAAAGTAAATGTGCTACCTTTGTTTAGCCATCCTGCGAATACTCCAATATGGGAAAGAGGTGTAAGGCTTCCCCCGTTTTTAAATACAACTACATCACCATTTTGTAAACTAGATACGGGTACCTCTTTAAACTTATCAAGAACACCGTTATTTTTACGGTTATTCCAAATATCAAAAACGTATCCTGTTGAGGTACAGTTAATTATTTTACTACCGATTACAGTACATAGATATGCAAAGTAATCCCAACACTGAGCGCCATAATAACCGTCAACATCATAATACTTTCCATACGTATTTTTTAAGAAATCATTTGCTTTCATTTTTGTTCCTCGCTTTCTTCGTTTCCTTTTAATTGTTCTAAGCAATCAATAAGTTTTTGCGGCACAGGTAGCCCCATCTTAGCAGAATTTTCAACGATTGAAAGGCTTTCATTCGCAATATAAAACATTGTTACAAGTGTTCTGCAAATATAACCATCTGTTCCCATGGCTTTATCAACTTGTGCACCTACTGCCACAAGCGCTAGTATCATTACCTTTTTAGCGATACCTTTAAATCCTATTTTACTATCGAGATTAACCCTATTTGCAATAACTCCAGTACTATAGTCAATAATCATAATAATAATAAGGCACTTAAAAGCCACATCTATACCCCCAAAAACATATACAAAGAATGTACTTATTCCTGCCCACAAAATGTTAGCTATATCTTTATAGTTAATATTCATATAAATTACCCCTTAACTTTCTACTATTCCGTCAATCCCACCATTAGATACGGATGACTTATATGTGTGTGTTATTTTTGATACATTCCCCAATGATACACTTCCCTCATTATATATACAATTATATACAGTTCCCGTAGTATCATTTCCAAAACTAAACTTTGCACCTCTTGATAACGAAGCGGCATTTCTTGCTGTTACTCTACAGGAATTATGCAACTCTACGCTTGAATTTCCGACAGCACGTATCCAACCATTTCCAGATTGTCCGCCAGTCATAGTAGCAGTACAACCACTAAAGTCAACGTTACTTCCATCGATTGTAATTTGATAATCCCCTGTAAAGTTAAACACACATTTTTCAAATTGCACGTTTGCACAGTTCTCCACGGTAACTTTACCGTTAAATCTAACACCACTAATTTTTAAATAGTGCGCTCTGTTTTTAATGTGTATTTCTTCACTCGCTACCGCTACCGATGGTGACGACCCTATAATATGAACAGGCTGGAATGATGAGGCATAACTAATAGCAAACTGAATAAACCTAAATGGTGAATCACTTGTTCCTCTCCCCCAGTTAGCGTTACTAGTATTTACACGTATACGTTGCTCACCTATCACCCCATTAAATTCTAACTCGCTACTTTTATCACTTAACCCACTATCATATGGGTTTATTTCCCATAATGACCATGAATTATAATCAGTAAAAACGGAATTATTACCATATTCTAACATTTTTATTGTATCTCCAGTAACATTAAGACCCTCAAATTCTTTAGCTTCGTAAGTAGGATTGCACAAATATTGATACAATAAACCGCCAGAAACCTTATCAACTCGAATCGCATTCCGCACATAGTCATACCCACTTGAAGTATTATCACTCCATAAAGTAAATATATTACCTTTAAAATATGCTAAACCGTTAAGACCACCTAATCTTCTCGCTTGAATTGATGGTCTTGAAATTGAAATAGAATATACAGAAGTAAAAGAAACATTTATTCCGTCACCAGAACATTGACAAACATGTATTTTATCATCTTCTGTCTGTACAATAATATGTTTAGAATTTCCAATTTTATTAGCAATGTTTATTTGAGAAGAAATACCGTTTACAATAACAGTATTGTTATTTCCTGTAGACGCGTCATACATAATTAAATTATTAGCATTGATTGGGCACACCATATATACTTGTTTTTTACCATTTGCAGTTAAAGATGGCATATAAGTTAATGAATTTCCGTGACCCCATGGTTTTTCTTCTGTGGATTGCAATACTAACAGTTTATTATACCGGTTTAAAACTGTCTTACTTGTACTAGCATTTCTATTAACAGCCAAGACATTAGACGTATAATCATCCCCATCATTTAGATAACACCATCCTTGAAAACTATTGCCATCACTTGGCTTTTCGATTTGTTTTAATAATTTAAAACTTGGATAAACGGTTGGTATTTCTTTTGTATATATAATTTTGCTGTTTGGGTTTTCATCAATCGTCTGTCCATCACATATTACTTTGCTACTGCATATAAATAGCTTGTTTAGTAAATATCCACCCTTAGGTATGTAAACGTAATCATACATGTCAATAATACTAGCTATTTTATCAAAAGCAGATTGTGAAGAACTACCAGCGGTAGGGTCTGCGCCTCCATCAGTAACAACGTTCCAAATCCTAGCACTTGCTTTGTTTGGGAGATTATTGTTAATGATGTTCTGTACCTGCTGTCTTGCTGTTTTATCCTTAATAGAGTATACTCCGTCTTCAAATTCTAGATTAGCTACCTCTGCCATATTATTCTACCCCCTTATAACGTTTGAAAACAAAGCTTAACGTTTCTGTTTCAGCGTTATAGTTAACACCTATTTTGATTAACCCTTGTTCAAGCCACTGCTGTAGCAAATTACTAGCATATTCCCATAAATTATCGTTTATCCATGCGACCAACTTTTCAAACTGTTCTTGCGTTAAGTTAAGCATATCAATAACGTTTGCAATCTGATAGCACAAAGCGTGCAATAATTCTTTGTCGCTATATGCCTTTATAAACTCCATATCATAACGAGTTAATGTATTAACTGCGCAATTAAGATTATTTGTTACTGGTCTGATATTAGGGTCAAACGGAAATGTCGGTTTAAAATCTGCCATATCTCATGTTCCATCCTTTCATATAATACATAAGTTTCATTTTTCCTTTTTTTGTGGGTGTCGGCGGTGTAACACCACCATCATACTTTTTAAATATAAGCTCCATAGTGTTAACTACAGTAGTATCATTTATATACCATATGTCAACTGGTTCTGCACTGTCTTGCAAAGCATAACATGGATTTCCCATTGCGCAAGTAATACCATAGGGTACAAGACCCTTATTCTGACCTTTCGCTTGGTCTAGGTGGCAATGGTCTCCGTATGCTTGCCCTGCTATACCTGTATGGGATATCAAATCACCCTGTTTAAATTTTGTTGCCGACGGCGGATTTTCATCATGCGTAAAACTAAAGCATACATAACCTATTCCGCTTGGTGTTGCAACCTCATTATCTGATTGATAACCTCTAGTATTTCCGACGCTATCTTGATATATTAAGTGACAATCACACGGAGCATATAATGGATAACGAGCGCTGTTGCCTATAATATCCATAGGATGCCCGCAACAATGTGAAAATGAATCCGAACCAGATAACTGGGTGATATTCATTATATCACACGGAAATAAACAAACTTGATATTTCCCATCATCAGTATTCATCTTTTGTCCTGCTTTCATTGTAGCACGTTAACCCTTTCTATTCCGTCAATTTTTAATTTTTTAAGTTCACTTAATTTTTCTACGATACAAACTTTATAAGACAACACCATTCCATAAGTAACTGAATCAGAACATTTGTCAAGAGAACGCAACGAACGATTTACCAAATAAAGCTCCTTTCTTGCAAATTTTAAAGCGTCATCTATTTTCATATCGTATGGCATTGTTTTAGGTTTGTATATCTCCATTGTTATTCCCCCTTACCATGCACAAATAAATAAATCACAGCAAAACTTATAAATTTCACTATAAATTCCGTTTAGTTCATCTCTAAAACGTTTATAATAATCAAAATCAATCATCATTTTTTCATCAGTTTTATTTCTATTAAAATTTCTACTACCAACATCATTGCCCGTAGCATTATTATTTCCGCTTGAAACAGTGTTATTTGTAGAATTTATACTAACGTTATTGTCCTGTGTATCTGTCATATAAGCATTAGTATTAGTGACGGCGCTTAACGGAAAATCTCTATTTATATTATCTGTTTGCTGTTCGCTTGCTCCTGTTACATCAGTTTTATCATTGTACGAACTATTTGAACTACTTTCATTAGTAGTATCTTCGTCAAACGTTTCACGTGAAACATACTTTTCTGTTCCGCTTATATCTTCCGTAGTAATCTTATCAAAAAATTGATTATACAACGGGAATAACTGATACATTCTATCTGCTAACATTGTCTGCCACGATAAATACGTATGCGATTCTACTGTGTCAGAAATACGATAGTTGAAGAAATGCAAGATAAAATTAACCTCAAAGTCTTCTTTAAATTTTGGGTCTATCGGATAATCGAAACCAAAAATCCTAGAACGCTGATTCCTTATCAATTCCATAAAATTTGTGTTAAAGTAATCAGTGTTTTTATACCCACTTCTTATGATATCACTCACCAACAAAGTCATACACCTCTTTTTCTTCATAACCGTCTGGCACTTCTTCACCACGCACACGAATAAACGGGCTATATGAAACATCTAATTCTAAGCATTTTTCAGGAAATCTTTCCCGTGCCCAATCACGAAAAGCAATCCTTTGCTGATACATTCCGCTAATGTTTATATTTCCAGCTTCTGAAAAACTTAATCCCTCAAACTCTGTAAGGCGTTCAGACTTGTCATTCATAATAGTGTGTAACCCTACTCTTGTATCCCATTCCTGCAAATACATTTTGCGCATATTCATAAGCACATCTAAACCCTTCCCGACGTCACCGCTAATTACTGGTACCCCGTTTATTCCGTTTAGGTCTTTGTCAACTATATACCATGTTTTTGGGTCGTTTTCGTTCATAATGTTATCCACTGTACTTTTCAATGCTTGAGTACCGCTAAACAATGTTGGTCTTCTCATCTGCCTGTGGATATAATCAATAGTTCTTTCAATTTTAGCCAACCTTTCAGCAATAGTTGTTGCTACATTAAACACTGGCAGTCCTGTATTGCTATTCCAACAATAAATAAACTCATCATCATACAATAACTTACCAGTTAAGCCTTTATCGGTTGCGATATTAACTGTTCGTACTGTCACTGGCTTAAAGTAATCATCCCACGTTACCATTACATAACGAGACGCTTTTAATATCCCGTCATCATCATATAATACAAAACTTCCGTTTGCCATAAGCATATATTCTAAAATAAAAGAGGTAATTCCATCTGGCAATCCTTTCCAAACAAACAACGACATTAAATCTTCAATAAATTTATCAATATAATATGCCCATATTCTATCATTGTCCAAGTCAATTTGTATCTTACTCGCTTGCTTGTCACTTAAATAAAAAGTAGTACACTTCGATATATTACTTCGTGTCGTTAATTCGTCAAGTGTTTTCATTGCTTATCACCTCATTTTCCATATAGTTTGTTTTTACTTTTTGCAAATCGGTATGCATTAGGGTTACACCTGCACTTACTCTATCAATGATTTTGTTAAGATATTTTGATGGTATATTCCCCGTTATGTTTGGGTCAATAGCCTTAACAAAATTAAATAACGAATGAGTAGTTAAGTTTGGAACTTTGTACCTCATAACTCTGTACCCATAACGGGTTAAATAATCATCAAATATCATTGCTTCCTGTTTGGTTATCGTTCTAGAGCGTGCCCTAAAGTCTGCCCTACCGTTAGCGAATCCTGCGTCACCAGAAGTAGTTCCCCTTGCTGTATCTGGTACACGTGTCATTCTTGCATTCTGTGACAATATTCCATTAACTGTACTTGCGCCAGAAACAAGTGCCGCCGCCGCTCCGCCTAACAATGAACCAGTTGCTAACGCACCAGTGCCAAAACCAGAAACCAAAGAAGAAGCAATATTGTACCTAAACTGTCCTTGATTCTGAGCGACCCATGCTTTATATGAATCGACAATATACGCACACATAGGAAAGTTATTTATCGTTAGTTTATATAAATCGTTATTAGTTTCACCCATGTAATTGTTAGGAAATGCTTCGGCTTCCATGTTTAAACCAAAAGAGAATTCTACAGTCATTTCCAGATTTTCTAAAAATTCATACTTTAATTCGAGCGTTTGACCGTTTCCGTTAGCAACTAAACAATCAACATACGGATAAGTAAATAACTTATTGTTTTTAGGGACATAACCACCGAATGAAGATGGTCGTGCAGGTAAATTAAATTTAAGCTGTTTAGGTATTGCAGAATCGTTAAATAATTTCTCTGGGCACATATATAAACCGACGATAGCGTCTTCTTTACCGTGCATTTGTTCTAAAATCTCCCTTGCGCGTTGTGCGCCTGCATTACCTTTTCCGCAATCCTCATATTCGACACCGTTAAAAATATTGCACGTTATTCTTTGATTTACATTTCCTCCGTCTGGTTTTTCGGCGTACCCTATAATAATATGATAATCAGCTGGGTTAAAGAAACCACTCCCAACCTCACTAACGGTCAACATATCCTTTATAGACAAGTTTTCATCCTCTAAATGATTCCCTATTTCATCATCTGTTACATTTTCACGTTCGACTATCATGGGATTCCATTCGATATTAAACATATATGTCTGCCACTCGTCAATAGTATAATATACTAATGTTCTTCTTTCGTTTGTGTACTGGCAATCGTCAACAAACGCATAAATTTCTTTTCCACCGTCTTCACCAAAAGACAAATACGGCACATCTCTCATAGTATTTATATCCACATCTAACGCAATCACATTCATGTCCTTAATAGGCGTTACAACCGCTGAACTTATTTTCCTAGATTCAAAATACGATTTTTGTTCAGAACGAGATTGAAACCATCTAACATTATCGTTAGACGGTTGACAATCTACATTCCTGTATAAATTAGCGAACCACATTAAGCGTCTGCAATCGTATATTCAACGGTTGTGGAAGTAACACCTGCCTGTAACTTAATTGTGATTTTTGGCTGTGTTTCGGCTGCATTGATAGTCAATAGACCACTTGGAGTAATAGTTGTTCCAGAATGCACTCCAGTAGTGGTAATGCTGTAAGTGATAGGTGCTTGACCCTCTGATAAAGAAGCCATTAACTGCACTACTTCACCCTTTTTAATGACGGAGTGGTCTTGCGGCTGTACAAATCCGAATTTCGGCGCGTTACCTCTAATCTGGTAAGTTACACTCTTTGTTACTGGACTTCCGTTATTTCCATCCTCAATAGTTGCGGTTACTGTGATAACGCTCGCCTGTTCATTCTGACCAACATACAACAACCCCCAAGGCTGTATCTGAGTTTCTGGTGCTGTATTACCTGTAAGCGTATAATGCACCTGTTTATTATCTCCAGCAGTAACAGGAATAGAAATCATTTCCGTATCGCCTTTGTTAAGAATAGTACTAGAAGCTGGTTTAAAATCTCCTAAGACTGAAGCAGTAACGTGTGATGATTTAAAAGCAATTACTGGATAAACAATAGAAGACGAATACGTTTCATGAACATGCAAGAAATGAGTATCGCCCATAACAGCGCCATTGTGGTTAAAGTCACTAGCGTATAGATTAACGTAGCACCTAAACGCGTTAATATCGCCCATTAAGATTTCAACATTTTCTCCAAGGTCAACCCATGTTGGAACAGTTAACGTATGATTAGCAATAAACTCAGTTTCCTGCATATGGTAAGATGTTGCTAATACCTTAACACTCTGGAATGCTTTTGCACTGTTCTTCATAATGATAAAAATATTTTCTGGAGAAACCTCTCTTGTGAAACCTGCCACATTAAATTTATCACTTGGGAATAATAAATCTAACCCCCACTGACGAACGAGAACCGTCGTATCCTCGGCGTGTTCTTTTGTATCAAAGCCTGGAATTTCAACATAATATGCAATGTTTTCAGCGACATATTTAAACAAATTCCAAAACCAATAGTTACGGTCAATTTTGTTTGATTCTGCCGCTACGGCGAACTGCATATCCAAAAATCTTCTAAATGCCTGCTCGCTACTAAACGCACGCTTTGCCATTTCTGGATTGACTGTTAAAGCGTAACGCTCTTTTCTGTTTGGAGTATGGAACATTTCCAAATATTTTGGAATATACTGTTTCAGTGCGTCCTGCCACTGGATTTCTGGATTGTATTTCACAGGCTTAATCTTATCCATTTCAATTTCATCAACAGCTCCACCGATTGACAGATAATCTCTCATAAGTGCACCGTATTTGTCGGTAGCTACAGCGTATCCCATTTCATACAGTCCTACTTTGTTAAAAAGTGTGTAATAAACCTGGTTTCTCCAACCATCATTTGAATTGATAATCTGACCAATCTGTCCAAAGGTTGAAGAATCAATAGTAGTATCCCCAATAGCTTTGTTAAGCTCTGGATTGTTAACTTCTCTTACTGCTAAATTTAAAAGCTCAGCACCAGACATTTTTTCTACTTCGTTAATATCTGGCATTTTTGATAATCTTGACATAAAATCTCCTCTCATTCTTTGTAAAAATAATCTTCTAGTGATTTAAAATCTTTTTCCATTTTATCTTCGACAACTCCAGCGCGATTAACATCCGACAATCTGTCAACACGTTTCTTCCACACATCAATGTCTTTAGACAGTTTGGAAATCTGCTCATCTCTTTCGGCTACATCAGCACGCAAATTCTCATTATCAGCCGTTAAAGTTTCAATAGTTGTTAATGCTTCGCCATCACGGGCGCTCATAGTGCCAATAGCTGTTTCTCTTTCGTCCTCGTCTTCCATAGCCAAAATACCATAGATTTCTTCTTTGGTCACGTTACCACTCCTTTCACATATATTATAGCATAAAACAGCAAAAAAGTAAATATGTTTATTGACAAATAAAATAAAATGATTTATAATAAAATTAGGTAATATATTAAGTCATATAATAATGAAGCTTTATCCACGCATAAGGATATCGCATGAATATGCTCGGCGGAGCGATTATTGACAATATATTAACCAACTTTATATGGTAGGCTCTCAGCAATGGAAATATAAAGCCATTTTGAGCCTATTTTTATTTTTGAATTTAGTATTGACAAATTATATGATATATGGTATACTTAATATGTCCAAGGATGGACGTGTACTTTTTCATTTCTATTTGTCTCCTATTTGTTATTCACAGGTTTACGCTTACACAATCTGCAAAGCGACGATTAAACCCTCACACCAAAATGGTGATGGGGGTTTTTTCGTGGAAAATGTATTGTGTATAGATAC
>OKSH01001635.1_pt1 | contig 19112 bp, 15 predicted proteins | sample 1601231 | NCBI WGS metagenome assembly OKSH01 (sample SAMEA3541596, study PRJEB24748) | human gut metagenome | biome: human gut; feature: human-associated habitat; material: faeces | place: China | collected 2012 | reverse complement strand
CCCATAAAATCAAGGTTTAAACAATAAAACAGGTAGTGAAACTTGACACTACCAAAAGTGTTAAGGAGGAAGATTTTATGAAAAAAAGAACATTAAGCGTACTTCTGACGGCGGCTATGGCAGTTTCCATGCTCGCAGGCTGCGGCAGCAAGACAGAGGCTCCGGCTGAAACAGCTCCGGCAGCAACCCAGGAGGCAGGCGGTGAAGCAGGCGGGGAGACAGCAGCTCCGGCCGAAGGCGGAACACTGGTTTACTGGTCAATGTGGGAGTCCACGGAACCGCAGGGGCAGGCTATCCAGAAAGCAATCGATGCCTTCACAGCAGAGACAGGCATCAAGGTAGACGCACAGTTCAAAGGACGTACCGGTATTCGTGAAGGTTTACAGCCGGCTCTTGACGCGGGAACCAACATCGATTTATTTGACGAAGATATCGACCGTGTCAACAAGACATGGGGACAGTACTTATTAGATCTGGAAGATTTGGCAAAGGCAGCCGACTATGAGGCGACGGCTAATGCAGGACTGATTGGCGCATGCCGTGAGGTAGGCGACGGAACATTAAAATCCATTCCTTACCAGCCAAACGTATTTGCAATGTTCTACAACCAGTCAATTTTTGACGAAGCCGGTGTTACGGCAGTTCCGACTACATGGGAAGAGCTGGATGCGGCTTGTGCAAAGATTAAAGAGGCCGGATATGTTCCGATTACAGATGACGACGCATACATCACCTGCTTATTCGGTTATCATATGTGCCGTCTGGTAGGATATGAGAGAACATCCGAGATTGTTAAGAACGGCGAATGGGATGACCCGGCAGTTCTTAAGACAGCAGAAGCTTTTGCAGATTTCGCAAAGAAAGGCTACTTCTCCGAGAATATCGCTTCCAACGTATGGCCGGCAGGTCAGAACATGGAACTGGCAGGCGGAACGGCAGCTATGTACTTAAACGGCTCCTGGCTTCCGAACGAAGTTCAGGCTATGGCAGGCGACGACTTCAAATGGGGATGCTTCAGCTATCCGGCAGTTGAAGGCGGAGTAGACGGAACAAACGCATCCAACTACGGCGCTCAGGTATTCGCCATCAACAAGAATTCCAAGAATGCAGAGGCAGCGTTCCAGTTAATCTGCAAGATTACCAAGGGTGAATTTGACCAGGTTCTGGCTGAAGAGAGCAATGGTATCCCGGCAGATACAACCAATACAGAGTGGCCGGCAATGGTACAGTGTGCACAGCCGGTTATGGAACAGCTCACAGTTCGTTATCCTTGGGCAGCAGGCGCAGAAGATAATGCAGACATGACACCAATCATCAAAGAAAACATGCTTAAACTGGTTGGCGGCAGCATTTCAGCTCAGGAATTTGTCGATGCATTAAAGAAATAAAAACTAAAAATACAATTCATAACGGAGTAGAAGCGTCCGCGCTTGAATGAAAGACTACTGAAATGAAGAATTACATGGTGGCATCGATAAAATTCATCGCTGTCACCATGTTTTTATAGAAATTCTAAAAAAAGATAAAAGGGGGAAACGGCTTGAAGAAGAATAAAGCAATGATTGTCACTTTCCTGGCTCCGGCATTATTTATGTTTATTATGGTATTCCTGTACCCCATCTGCCGGACCGTTGTGATGAGCTTCTTTAAAATAGAAGGAATCACGGATTCATTTTCGAAGTGGCAGTTTACCGGAATTGACAATTATGTTAAACTTATGAATACCACACTGTTTAAAACCTCTATGTGGAACCTGTTCCGCATCTGGTTTATCGGAGGGATCATCGTTATGTCTCTGGCGCTCTTATTTGCGGTTATCCTCACCAGCGGAATCCGTTTCAAGAGTTTTTTCAGAGCTATGATTTACCTGCCGAACGTGGTCAGTGCGGTGGCTCTGGCGACGATGTGGCTCCAGTATGTGTACAATAACCAGTACGGCCTTTTGTCGGGAGTCTTTAAAAAGCTGGGACTGACATCACTGGCCAAGATTCAATGGCTGGACAGTGATCACAAATTTTATGCTCTTTTGTTTGCCTACTGTTTTGGTATGGTAGGATACCATATGCTGATTTTCGCCAGCGGTATTGAGCGTATCAGCGAAGATTATTACGAAGCGGCGACTCTGGACGGAGCTAATAAGCTGGGCCAGTTCCGCTACATAACACTGCCTCTTTTAAAGGGCGTATTTAAGACGAATATTACCATGTGGAGCGTAACTTCCGTAGGATTTTTCGTGTGGTCGCAGCTGTTCTCCTCCGTTACGGCGGATAATCAGACGATCACTCCAATGGTTTATCTGTATATGCAGATCTTCGGCGCCGGCAACAGTGTGACGGAGCGTAACTCCGGTCTCGGTGCGGCAGTCGGCGTTATGCTGAGTGTCTGCGTTGTTCTCATCTTCTGGCTGTGCAACCATCTGCTGAAAGATGATGATCTGGAATTCTAAAAGGAGGGGAAGTTATGGCGAAAGAAAAGAAAGTGCGCGAACGCGTTAACTGGAACAGAGAACTGAAACTTGCCCCCGGCTACCTGATTCTTTGTCTCTGGATTTTATTTACCGTTGTATTACTGGGCTGGGTGGTGGGCGCCAGCTTTTCAACAACAAAGGCGATTTTCTCAGGAAAGATTATGTCCAGCGGTTTTCATTTGGAAAATTATGCAAAGGCATGGAATAACTCAAATGTTTCCACCTTTTTCATGAATTCGCTGGGATATTCGATTATCTCCTGTACGCTGCTGATTCTGATTTGTGCTCCGGCCGCATACGTTCTGTCACGTTTTAAGTTTATCAGCAATAAAGTAATACAGACCGGTTTTGTATCGGCCATGGGCGTTCCGGTTGTTATGATTGTGCTCCCTCTGTTCGGCCTTGTGGCGGGCATGGATCTTCTGAACCACGAATTGTCTAACCGGCTGGTACTGATATTTTTGTATGTGGGAATTAATGTGCCGTATACAACGATTTTTCTTCTGACCTTCTTTGCCAATATATCGAGGGCATTTGAAGAGGCGGCGGCTATTGACGGGTGTTCACCCACGAAAACGTTCTGGCTGATTATGCTGCCGATGGCACAGCCGGGTATCATCACAGTTACAATTTTTAATTTTATCAATGTATGGAACGAATACTTTATATCCCTTATTTTCGGAAACTCCGACCGGCTCCGTCCTGTTGCGGTAGGACTGTACTCCATGATCAATTCCATGAAGTATACGGGCGACTGGGCCGGTATGTTTGCGGCGGTTATTATTGTATTCCTGCCGACCTTCATACTTTATATCTTCCTCTCTGAGAAGATTATTGCCGGCGTAACAGGCGGCGGTGTCAAAGGTTAAGGCGGATTGTTCCCGTTCGCGGAACCGCGTTTTTCGCCGGGGCCGGGAACCGTGACCAGAGCGTGTTTGAAAATTCATTCCCGCCATCTGCACGCCCCGCTTCGCGGTATATTTGGCCCGAATTCGCTTGCCGTAGCCCACTACGCAGCGCTCATTCGGACTAAATCTCCCACAAAGTGTGACGTACATCTGACGGAAAGCAATTTTCAAACACGCTCTATGGCAAATTCAAGTGAAAGGATGTATTAATAATATGGAAAAAAAACCGGTATTAGTAATTATGGCAGCCGGAATGGGCAGCAGATACGGCGGTTTGAAGCAAATCGATCCGGTAGACCGGGAGGGAGACCTGATAATTGACTTTTCAATCTACGATGCAGTTGAAGCCGGATTTGAAAAAGTCGTGTTCATTATAAAGAAAGCGATAGAGAAAGATTTCAAAGAGCATATCGGCCGCCGCATGGAAAAGCACGTTGAGGTTGAGTATGTTTACCAGGAGACGGATGTGCTGCCGGACGGATATGAAGTACCGGAGGGCCGGGTAAAACCGTGGGGAACGGGGCACGCGGTGCTGTGCTGCAAGGATGTGATTGACGGCCCCTTTGCCGTTATCAATGCAGACGATTATTATGGCAAAACGGCATTCCGTGAAATTTATAACCAGCTGGCTTCCCATGGCGACGATGAGAAATATCAGTATACCATGGTAGGCTATGAGCTGTATAATTCAATAACGGAAAACGGCCATGTGGCCAGGGGCATCTGCAGTACGGATGAGAATCACAGGCTGGTGGATATTCAGGAGAGAACCAGAATTGAAAATCATGGCGGCAGAGCGGAGTATACCGAGGACGACGGAAAAACCTGGGTATATCTTCCTCATGGAACCATCGTTTCCATGAATATGTGGGGATTTACAAAGAGCATTCTGACGGAGCTGGAAGCCAGATTTGTTCCGTTCCTGGAAGCAAATCTTCCTGTGAATCCGGCTAAGTGCGAATATTTTCTCCCATTTGTCGTAGATGAACTGTTAAAAGAAAACAGGGCTGAGGTAACGGTTTTAAATACTCCCGACCGCTGGTACGGCGTCACCTACAAAGAAGACAAACAAATGGTAATGGATGCCATCCAGGGTATGAAAGATGCAGGAATTTACCCCGAGAAACTCTGGGAGGACAGATAGATGGTTAGCAAGATACTGAAGACAGAAGAGGCCATAGCTAATATGAGCTATGAAGGTGCGGCGGAGGAATATTACCGTTACGGCCATGGACATATCAACGACACATTTTACGTCAGTACGATGGCGGAGGACGGGAGACACGCCTACATTCTGCAGCGGATGAATCGTGAAGTTTTTAAGGACCCTGTATCACTGATGAAGAACATCACCGGTGTCACAAGCTTTCTCAGGAGGGAGATTGAGAAGGAGGGAGGGGATCCGCTGAGGGAGACCCTGAACCTGGTGCCGGCTAAGAACGGCAGGGACTATTATGTGGACAGTGACGGCCAATATTGGCGCTCCTATTTGTTCATCGGCAATGCAACCTGTTATGATAAAGTAGTGAAACCGGAAGATTTTTATCAGAGCGCGAAAGCATTTGGCCGTTTTCAGAGGCAGTTATCCCAGTATCCGGCGGATGAACTATATGAGACGATTCCGAATTTCCATAATACTCCGGTACGTCTGGCAACGCTGAAAAAGGCGGTGGAGGAAGATGTATGCGGCCGCGCCGCTTCTGTCCGGAAAGAAATTGAGTTTGTTCTGGAACGGGCCGGGGAGGCAGGAGTGGCGATGGATATGCTGAAAGAAGGCAGGCTTCCGCTTCGCGTTACCCATAACGATACAAAGCTTAATAATATCATGATTGACGACTCGACGGGAGAGGCGCTGTGTATTATTGATCTCGATACGATTATGCCCGGGCTGTCAATCTTTGACTTTGGTGATTCTATCCGTTTTGGAGCCAACACTGCGGCCGAAGATGAACAGGACGTTTCACTGGCAGGATTATCACTGCCGCTGTTCGATATTTATACGAAGGGATATATGGACGGCTGCAATGGGAGCCTGACAAAAGAAGAGGTGCAGATGCTCCCAATGGGAGCAAAGCTTATGACGTATGAATGCGGAGTCCGCTTTCTTACGGATTATCTCCAGGGCGACGTATACTTCAAAATAAGCAGAGAGAAGCATAATCTTGAACGCTGCCATACCCAGTTTGCCCTTGTGGCCGACATGGAGAAAAAGTGGGATGAGATGAACGCGGTTGTCGGGAAATATTCCAGCCGGTCAGAAACTGCACTGACACGTTCCTAATTGAAACAACAGTCACCGCCTTCAATCAGGATGTGAAAGCCGGCGGACAGGGCAAAGCTCTGCCCGCCGGCTTTTTACTGAATGCGGTGACCTGTGAACAGCAATACTTTACCAAAGCTTACGATAAAAAAGATGGTAATACTCGGAAAATGTATTATAATAGAGATACTCTTATAAAAGTTACTGTCTGTCCGGAAAGGGGGAGCTGAATGGAAGAGCAGATTTATAGTCCGGGAATGCAGGAAATTCTGAGCGTGAATATGTTCAGCGGATTTTCGATGACTTATGCAGGAAAAAAGATTGCATTTTCAAGAAGCAGTAATATGAAATTTATTCAGCTTCTGCTTTTGCTGTTCCTTCATGCCGACCAGGGGATTTCCAAAAAAGAATTGATAGATACGCTCTATGGCTGGAATGCCGGGGTAAATCCCAACAAGAATTTGAATAATGTTATCTACAGGCTGAAAAAGCAGCTTGTTTTAGCCGGACTGCCGGAAGAGGAATATGTTGTTCTCGAAAGCGGCATGTGCCGCTGGAGCAGCAGTTTTCCGGTAGAAACAGATGCCGTCCGTTTTACCGAATGCATCAGCATGGCAAAGGAATCGGCAGGCGCCGGGCGCATCGGTTTTTTAAGAACGGCGGAACGGCTGTATACGGGTGAATTGCTGCCGGAATTTTCTACGGAGCTATGGGTCATTGAGCGGAATCTGCAGCTTAAGGGAATGTATCAGCAGGCTGTGGTGGAGCTGGGGGAATATCTCCGACAGGCCGGCGAGTATCAGGAAGAGCTTCGGCTTTACCGGAAAGCCGGCAAATTATATCCCTTTGATAAATGGCAGATTCAGGAGATTGACTGTCTGATGCTGCTGAAGGAGTATAAAGAGGCATATGACGTCTATCGGAATACGGCCAAACTCTATTGCGAGGAGCTGGGCGTGCCGCCCGGGCCTGAGATGGTAAGCCGTCTGCGCAGGATAGAGAGTCAGATTAAGAATCCGGTAGGGAATTTTGAAGATTTAAAAGAAAACTTCAGGGAGCAGAAGAATACGGGTGCCTATTACTGCCTGTATCCCAGCTTTCTTGACTCCTGCCAGCTGCTTGCGAGAGTGGCAGAGAGAAGCGGAAGATCTATTTTCCTGATGTTTCTGAACCTGACCGAGCGGATGGGGAAGGAGATAACGGATTCGGAGAAGCTGGAGACGCAGATGGAGATCCTGAAGGAGGTAATCCGGTCATCGTTCAGAAGAGGAGATCTGTTCACCACCTACAGCAAGAGCCAGTATATGATTATTCTGGTCGGAACAGAGAAAGAGAACTGCAACAAAGCATTTACCAGGTGTCTTGACAGATGGAAGCAAACCGAAGGAGCAAAAGGGGAACTCAGTTATTCGGTAGAGTCCCTGGTCAAAATGTTGAATCCCGAACTGTCACAGGAGGGGGAAACTCCGGACTGGAAATGAGATTCCGGTATAAACAGGTAAAAAAGTTATAAAAACAGTAAAAAGAATAAAAAAATCAGGAGCTGCTATTGGCGAGGTAATTCGCGAGGCAGCTCTTTTGTTATGATAAAAATAATACGCTTAAGCTGATAGACGCTGCTCTGGATGATTAAAGAATTAAAACTGATAAATGAGGAGAAAAAATGGCGGGAATGTTCAGGAAAATAAAAGAGGATGGCAGGTTAAGACGAACGATGGCCGCATGGCTTGGCATCTGTATAGTCGTGCAGATGGTGTTCGGCAGCCTTGGCGCCGTCCGTACGTATGCCGGCGACACGGTTTATAAGGTAATCACGGTCAGTGAAAAAGAGATTATAAAAGGTGTGAAGCGGGCGGCCGGCAAGGACCATGAGTATGTTCCGAATATAGACAGAAAGAAGCTTCCCTATGCAAATGAAGAGCTGAAAGATGACGCAATTGACAAGATTACGCCTTTCCTGATGGGAACATCCATTATTGAACAGAAAAAGGCGGGCGATAATTGTTCTGTCATTGTGGCAGTCAGCGGGGAGGAGCTTCCGGCATCGGGCAGTGAAGCCGAATACGCAGCAGAAAACGTAATATTTATCGGATTTAATGGAAATAAGGACAGTGACTGTGTATTTACGCTGCAGATAGTCGATGCGAACGATATTGTAATACGCTCTATGACAATTATTACGTATAAACAGGACGGCGCAGCAGCCACGCCGCCGGAGGCCAGCGGCTCGGAAGCAACGCCCTCCGAGGATGGCACGGAACCGGCAAGCCCGTCCGCCGCCACATCTTCCACAGCAACCGGTTCTGAGATACAGGGATACGGCTTTGCCGAAGCAGGGGCCAGGGAAGAGCTGGGGGAGGATGAACTGACGGATTTAGTGCAGAACGGAGACATTTCCACTCCGGGAGAGGCAGCCTCACCCGGCAGTCCGGATGACCCGAAAGATGCGGCAGGCCCCAGAATGACGGTACCGGCAGGCGGATTTTGTGTCGCATTTGCGGAGAGCGGTACGAATGCGCACGGAAAAATAGCACAGGTTCAGGCCTTTCTGGCCGATGGTGAGGAAAAGGTAATGTCAGGCGCAATCGGAACCTTTCATATTGCGGCCGATTACAGTGTAGTTGACGAAAAACTGCCGGAATACGCTTATTTCACGGTGAGATTCAAGATAGAGGATGATAAGGGCAATGACTACGGGAATGTAAAAGGCCCGGAAAGTGAGCCGAGCGCCAGGCCGGTTTCGTCCCTGAACAGTGAAAAACAAAGGGAATGGAAGGCCATCCACGAACTGCTGTTGGAATCTTCCGAATATGCGGACGCGGCGCAGTGTAATGACTGGCAGATGATAACGGCGGAAACGAACACCTATTTTTATTCCGCCGGGGCCGGATTAGCGGTATTCGGAATCAGGAACGGCGGAACTGCAATCACGGATCTTCCAATATTCTTTACCTTTGATAACTATATTACACCGATTGGTTCCGCAATTACGGCTACACCGGGAATCCTGAACAGGGAGGAGCTTAAAGAGGCATATGAGAGCAGCGCAGGCCCTGCTCACAGCGGAGATGCTGCCCTGATCGAAGGGGAAGCAGTCACCATGAGAAGCAATGCCCGGTACTGGTGGCATGATGTAAAGCTGTCCAATACCGGCAGTCTTGGCAATATGGCGGCAGGAACAAATGTGGGAAATGCTGACGGTGAAATTATTTACAAAATTTCAGCAGGAAAAGATTACAGAAGCGACGTGGGCCGCCTCTATACAAAATCTTATTCAGTCCTCGACGTTATTGCATTTGACGGGTTTGCCCTGGATATTTCCGGATATGGATTATCTGTTGATGCCTCAGTCAAAAAAGGGGAACTGTATCTGACAAAAGATGGCCGTAATGTGGCAAAGCTGATTGGACTGAAGCTTCCGGGAGGATATCATTCAGGTGAAGTAAAGGTGACGCCGGTTTACCAAAACAACGATTCTTCAACGAAAATCATAACCGGTTTTGAAGTGCGCTACACGGCAGAAAACAAAACTTTGGCAACAGAAGGGCCAAAAGATATGGCGGACATCGTAAGTGATGAGATGAATGTCTACCTGGGAATCGGTTCGGTTCTCAAAAAGGCGGCTGGCATCATTAAATATGACGGGAATGCAGCAGTTTCCGGCCGGAATCCGTCGGTGTCGTGCAAAGTGTCTTTTGACGCCTATTCCATTATGTATGATGAGACGGCAGACAACACGGACCTGGAAAAGAACGACGGAGAAACAAATCACCACAGTGAAGCAGAAAATAACCTGACTGCAAATTCCGCTTATCCTCTGACGAAAGAGGCATATACAGACAGGGACTGTAAGGTTAAGGCAGAGGGGGAAAATAAGATATTCGAACCCGGCCGGGAAGTCCGTTATAAAATCAGGGTCAAAAATAATGGTTATGCAGAAGAACGGTTTGACATCGTGGACTCTCTTCCTGCGGGTCTTGACACTGCGTCGGTTAAGACATTAAAGGTGATGGTGGAAGGAAAACAGCTTCCGGCAGACGCTTTTACGGATCTTCCTGCCAATACGGCCGTTTCCCCGGCCGTCAAAGTATGGGGAAACATTCTGATTCCGTCCGGCGGGGAAGCAGTTGTCATATTTGAAGCCGCCTTTAAATCGAAAACAGAGTTTTCCGGTAATAACATCAATACGACGCAGACCAATTCAGCCGGATGGTACCGCAGTTCAGATGTGCAGAGAGAAAAAAGCCTTGGCAGGGATGATGCGACGGTATTCGTGAACCTGAATACTTTACAAGAGAGCGATGTCACATTCAGGAAGACTATCGTAAATGCCGGAACAGGCGGCAGCCAGCCGGCAGTGGGCAGCGACGTGACATATAATCTCATGGCGGGATTAACCGGAGGCGTACACAATTCCCACTGGATCACGGTAAAAGACGAATGGCCCGGCTCCGTAACGTTAAAGGAAATCTCCAATATTCCTTCACAGGCAATTATCATCATAAAAGAGAATGGGACGGAGATTAAACGCTATGAGAATAAGGGAAACAGCGCGGCTTCCTGGAGCGCGTTCTCGCTTGCAGGGAAATCCGGAATTACCGTGGAAGCAAGAGTCTATCTCAAACCGGGTGTGACGGAGAATATTAAATTAAAGGGGAGGATTGAGGCCGAAGGCGAGATTACCAACCAGGCTCATGCAGGAGGCGGAGAAGGAGAGGGCTTCGATAAGCCGGGTAGCGCAACTCTTTATGCAATCGGAGCATCGATTGAGAAGAAAGCTTATTTTATCGGAGCATCGGAAAAGGGCAGTATTACAGAGCAGAACAGCAGGCGCCATCCTGTCGATCAGAGCGTTACGTTCCGGGTCGGAGACGTGGTATGTTATGAGATGACGCTTAAAAATACGGGTAATGACAGGTTTAAGGCTAATGTCTCGGACGACATATCAAACCTGTTCGGAGACGGAATCCGCCCGATTTATGCAAACGCGGATTTGGGTGAACCGGGCTCTGTATTTATGAAGAAAACGGGAGCTAAGGGCTGGCTCAGTCTGACGCCCGGCCAGAGCGGGACAAAGGCATTGGATGAGAACGTGGAACTGGCAAAGGGGGAAAGTATTGTTTTCCGTATCTATCTTGAGATACCGGAGGGAGCATCGGTTCTGTTCCCCGAAAATACGGTCAGCGCTTCTCTGGCCTATGATAAGGAACCGGAGCGGAAATTTGCGATCAGGGCGTCCGCCTCAATTACAATTAACGAGGATGTCCAGAAGGCCTCGATTGATAAAGAGGTATACGCGGTCGCCAGGGAGCTGAAAGAAGAAGGGGGCCATGTCTATCTGAAGGGCGCCAAATGGAATAATCCGGTTCTTGGCAGCGGAACAGGACTGGCGGAAGACGAAACGACTCTCACTGTCGGAAAAGGAGATTATGTTTTCTACCGGATCACCATTAATAACGAAAGTGATGAAGAACCTCTCCGCATCTATGAAATCGAAGACTGGCTGCCCGCCGGAATGCAGTTTGAACGGTTTTATGAATTCAACGGTGCGGACCGGGGAAAGAAGATACCTGGGGCAGTAGGAGACAGCGATACGCTGGATCTGGGGATTAAAGAAAGAAGCAATAAGTTTTCCGGCAAAAACTGGCTGTATTATGAAGACGCGGCCGCAGGAAAATGGGGAACGGATGCAGAGGTGGCGGTGAGCCATGGAGCAAATTTTGCATCGATGAACAGCGGTAAGACAACATACCGTGTCCGGCTTTACGATACGGATGCCATAAAGACAGGTTTGTCCCCCGTTCCATCGGTTAAACCGGGCGGAAGTGTGGTATACGGAATAATTGCAAAAGTCACGGGAGATCTTGACGGCATTAAGAAACTTACTAATACTACCGGTGTCATTGTTGACCAGACGGCGATTACGGATGAAGCATTCGACAGGCCGGTTTCTGATTTGAGCGGAGCAGTGGGCGGAAAATCTTATTCCGATGACTTATATAAGATTATAACCGCTTCCGCTGATGTCGCCGCGGCGGGAATTTATACTCCCGGTATCGGAAAGAGCCTGGCTCAGTACAATGCTTCGAATAATTGGTATGATTATAAACCGGACGGTAAAAATGACAATTTCCTTCCGAACAATCCGATGCGCTGGCAGGTGACCCTGTATAATGGAACCAACGGCCATATGACTAGAGGGCCGATTGAAAATTATACAATCAGGGATGTGTTCCCGGCCGGCCTGACTTACAACGAAGCCGATGCGGACGGAACCTATATTGTCACCCCGGGCGGGAAAAAGATACCCCTTCCGGAACCGGCTGTCGGACGCGAAGAGGGAAAGAATGTGACAGCCTCCTGGAAGATTGAGAAACAGTCTGAAGGATACCTGATAACGGGTGCAGACGGCCATACCGTGAAGACGAATGAAAACCTGGCCATTCCGGTAAAAGGCAAAATTACAGTCAGAATAGGTTCCAGGGCTGACGGCGACGGAACGGCTAAATATGGAACTTATGTGAACCAGGCTGATTTAATACCGGCCCGGGAATACAGTTATACGGCTGCCTGTGAAGGCACGCTGGTCAAAGAGGGCAATCAGCCTGTCTGTGTCCGTGCGGAGGCATCGGTCAATATTTTCTTCGGTGACGGAAAGACGGAGGCGTGGAAAGAAATCAGAGGCTCCTTCAACGGAACAGAGGGGACCGGCACCGGCACCGACAGCTCCCGCAATTCAATTATTGCCGATGCCGGAAGCGAAGTTACGTATACGCTCAACATCAGGAATCAGGTAGAAAAGGGGATTGAAAACCTGGTAATAGTGGATCGTCTTCCGGCATTGAAGGATAACGGACTTGTAAACAACATGCAGCGAAATTCAGGTTTCAAAGTATCATTTCCCGACTCGCCTGCAATCGAAGTCCGGATCAGGAAAGCGACCGGACAAATGGTAAGACTTAAAGACGGAGATTATAATGTCACGTTTGCGGACTGGAACACGAAATTCGGCAAAGGCTCCGCATTGCCTGCACGATATTGGGAACCGGACAGCGCGTCCGATTGGGAGTCCTCCGCCGCAGGCAGAGACACCTTCCGCATCGAGGTGGAAAATGACGCGTTAAAAGGACTTACGAACAATGATACGGTTATAGTAACCTTCAGCGCATTGCTTCCGAAGGCATCAGAACTGGATCTGAGCAATGAGCCGGTTGCGTGGAACACATTCGGATACGCATACAGGGCCGTCAACTCCACAAATAAGTCGACTATCACCGTGGAGCCGGCCAAAGTAGGCGTCCGGATACCAACGGCGTCCCTTGCGGTAACGAAAAAGATTGAAAGCCGGTTTGAGGAAGATAAGGCTCAGGCATTTACCTTCCGTCTAGAGAAAGAAGACGGGGCCAATACCGGGAAATGGGTGAGCGCAGGCGGGCAGCCCTATCAGCTTATGCCGGGAACCGGTGAAACCGCATCAGACGGGAAAACTGCGGAGAATGGGGAATTTACCCTGACCAATGGTCAGACTGCGAAATTTACGGTTCTGGCCGGCCGGAATTACCGGATTACCGAGAGAGACGGCGACGGATATTATGTGTCTGTCAGGGAATTCGGCGGCGGCGCCGGAGAGGACACCCTCTTCGATCCCGAGAATCCTCCGTCTGCCGTATTGAAAAATCCCTCGGACGGTAAGAGCTATTCCTGTACCTTCACAAATACAAGAAGCAGCTTTTTCCTGCCGGAAACAGGAGGTGCGGGAACCGACCATCTCCGCAGAAAGGGAGCCGGAATGATGCTTGCGTCGCTGTTCGTTCTGATCGGCTGCTTTACAGGAGGTTTGTCAGGGAGAAGGCGCAGAAAAGAAGACGTTAAACAGAGCCGGTTCCTGTGACAAGGAGAGACGGATGAAGAGAAAAGGAATTATCATATTGGCCGTCCTGGTACTGCTTGCCGGAGCCGGAATGTACTTTTATCCGGACATCAGCAACATGTATTACCAGGCAGCGGCGGCGTCCGATATCAAGGGGTATCAAAAGGGGGTCCGGGAGCTGAGTAAAACGCAGGAAGAGGAAATGCTTGCAAGGGCTGAGGTATATAACAGCCGGTTATCCGGCGCACTTTCGATGGATCCCTTCCGGACGGGAGGCGCTGATCCTTCGGAAGAAGATGAGGAGTATAATGCCCTGCTGAATATAAACGGAGTGATGGGCTATATAGATATTCCAAAGATTGATGTTTACCTGCCGGTTTATCACGGCACATCGGCGGAGGTATTGAAGAAAGGGGCGGGCCATTTATATGGTTCAGCCCTTCCTACAGGCGGGAGCGGGACACACAGCGTCATATCGGCACACAGGGGGCTGCCGTCAGCCAGGCTTTTTACGGATTTGGGAGAGATGGAGAAGGGGGACATATTTTATTTCCACATATTTGACCGGATTATGGCTTATCAGATAGATCAGATAGAAACGGTTCTTCCGACACAGCTGGAACTGCTCGATCCGGTGCCGGGCAGGGAATATATGACACTGTTTACCTGCACGCCGTATGGGATTAACAGCCACCGTCTTCTGGTGCGTGGGGTAAGGATTCCTTATGAGGTAACCTCCGATGGGACTTCGCAGGAAGCAATGGCCGCCATACACATCCGGTGAAGGGGGAGAAAAGGTAGAGGAGAAAAGAGGGAAACGCGATGGAACATAAAGGAATTGCAAAGAAGGCAGGCACATTTCTCATCACTGCAATACTCGCGGCGGCATTTGCAGTACAGACTGCGGCTGCTGTGCCGGCGGAGAGTGAGAAGGCCGCGCTTACAATACAGGCATCCTCAGATGGGACGGGAATAGCAGGTGTAGAGTGGTCTGTCTATCAGGTGGCTGAAATGCCGCAGGACGGAGTATTTATCCTGACAGGAGACTTTGCGGCTTCCGGACTGGACATTGACGGCCTGAATGATTCAAGTCAATCAGCCATGCAGAAAAATGCGGTAAAATCAGCTGCTTTTGTCTCTGAGAATAAGATAAAAGCAGCTGGCAGCGAAGTAACCGATAAAAATGGGAGGGCAAAGATAGGCGGTCTCGAACGGGGCCTGTACCTTGTAAGCCAGACCGGTACACCCGGGACGGACAGGATAGTGAAGTCGATGCCATTTTTTGCAGCACTGCCCATGATGGTGGACGAAGGCGGAAAAATGGTCATTAAATATGAGGTGACGGCTGCTCCGAAACTGGAAGTGGAACAACCGCCTGAAACAGAGGCGCCGTCAACGGAGACGCCGTCAACAGAAGCGCCGTCAACGGAAGAGACGGATAAACCCTCGACGGAAGCTCCGCCCACATCTTCTGCGGAGGAATCAACCGGGGAAACCGGCAGCGCTTCACAGCCGTCGCAGCCTCCATCAACCGGCTCAGGCGGTTCATCGGGCGGCCATGACCGGGACAGGGGGAATTCTACGGTAATCATTGACAGCAATACGCCGCTGTCCAGTTTTCCGCAGGCAGAACCGCAGTTGGAGGAGATAGGGGATGAACCGGTGCCGCTGGCAGCTTTGCCCTCTCTTCCCAAAATGGGGGATATGGGAGCCGGGGCATATGCAGCAGGCATGCTGATTTCGATTCTGACAGGCTGCACCGCATTAATCCGCCGGAAAAAGTATACCGGAGGGAAAAAGTGATTTATGACCGACAAGACGAAACGACGGCTGTGTACGGCCGTATTTACACTCAGCCTCATCTCCATGGCGGTTTTTACAGTAATGTATGTAAAAACACAAAAAGAGTACCGCCACAGTGAAAGAGATATTGCGGCGGTAATGGAAATACGCGGAGCAATATCGCCCGCTCTTACAATAAACGAGAAGAGCCGGCTGGATGAGGCCTCCCTGAGAGCGGCAGAATATGAGTCGGCGCAGGAGCGCCGGGAAGGCTGCAGGCTTCTGAAGGAGATCAATCAGGATGTGGCGGCATGGATCACGATTGCGGGAACACCCATTGATTACCCGGTAATGCAAACCCCGGACAGTCCGGATTATTACTACAGGAGGGGATTTGACGGCAGATATTCCGCATATGGGATGATTTATATGGATGCGGCCTGCCGGCTCCGGGAGGATGAAGCGCTTTACGAAGCGGAGGCAGAGGAAGGGAAGGCAAGTCCCAACTGCGTCATTTACGGACATCATATGAAAAACGGAACCATGTTTGCCTCACTGGAAAAATACGGTTCTGAGGAATATTATAAGGAACATCCGGAAATTTGTCTGGATACACCCGATTCGTCATCGGTATATGAGATAGTGGGAGTTGTCAGACTTCCGGCCGAGAAGCTGAGCAGCGGATTTGCGGCAGTGCTGGCAGCCAGAACACGGGAAGAATACGAAAGCTTTGTACAGTACATAAAAAAACATGCTGCCTATGATACGGGAATTACGGCCGAATGGCCTCGGCAGCTTATTACACTGACCACCTGTGAATACACACTAAAAGACGGCAGACTGCTGGTCGTGGCACGTGAAAAACGGTGAGAAATCCGCGTTGCGGACTTCTCACCGTTTTTTACGTGATTCCGGCTTTACATTAAGCGCATCTGCATCTGCTCCGGATCACTGCTGTAGCTGATACAGGTGTCACGGGATATTTTGCCTTCCCGCATAAGCCGCAGCAGGCTGTTATTCATGCTGATCATGCCCTCGGCCATACTGGTGGCGATTACATTATCTATCTGATGAATCTTGCCCTCCCGAACCATTGTGCGGATTGCATCATTCAGGAACATGATCTCAAAGGCGGGCACCATGCTTCCGGTGACGGTAGGGACGAGCTGCTGGGAGATGACGGCCTGGAGAACCATAGCCAGCTGGACGCGTATCTGCTGCTGCCCGTCGGGAGGGAATACATCGATGATACGGTCAATCGAATTGGCGGATCCGATGGTATGCAGGGTTGAAATCACCAAATGGCCGGTTTCCGCGGCGGTCATCGCGGTTTTAATCGTATCGAAATCCCTCATCTCGCCGAGCAGGATGACATCGGGAGCCTGCCGGAGGGAAGCCACCAGTCCATTTACATAACTGTCCGTATCCAGTCCAATCTCACGCTGGGTGACAACGGAACGGTTATGCCGGTGCAGATATTCAATCGGATCCTCCAAAGTAATAATGTGGCTGTTTCTCGTCCTGTTTATTTCATCGATAATACATGCCAGAGTGGTGGATTTTCCGCTGCCTGCGGCTCCGGTGACAAGGACAAGCCCTTTTTTCAGGTTTGCCGTCCGGATGACTTCCGGAGGGATGTTCATATCTTCCGGTCTGGGTATCTCAAAGTGAACAACACGGATGACGGCGGCCAGGGAGCCTCTCTGTTTCATGATACTCACGCGGAATCTGGCGACTCCTTTGATAGAACAGGAAAGATCGTCATCCCCGTAGGTATGCAGCTTATCCATACTTCTGTGGTTGCTGAGCTCATAAAGCGCAGTGATCAGAGCCTCCGAATCGGCGGGCATCAGTTTATTATCGTCGACTGGAATAATCTTACCATTTATTTTATAGGAGAGAGGAAGGCCGGGGATTATAAAAATGTCTGATGCATTTTTCTCCACGGCGTCAGTCAAAAACTTAAGCATGGTATATCTCCTTTCAAACCTTGTTCTTCATTATTCATCAGGGGCGATCCATACGGGAAGGCTGTCGTCTATCGCATAATCTTCCCGATTGTAGACATAGCTTGCCAGAACCTCCCTGCTACTGCCGTCCAGTTCAATTCGGAGAGCCTGGCCGGCATTCATCGGTATTTCACAGTAGAGCCTGCCTGCCTCATCAACTCCTGACTCCGTTCTTTCAGGCATCAGTAAAGCTGCATCAGAAAGGGCCTCCTCCATGCTTTTGTTACCGTCAAGAGCCGAGACGGCAGCCTGGATGAACTCCTGGCCCATGGCATCGGCCTGATAGTAGGCGGTTACCGAATCTGCACGGCGTCTGGCCAGTACAAGGGCCGAATTCCCATCGCTCAGACTCAGGAGAGAGAAAACGGCGAGGCAGAGGATGATAAAAATAAGGATAATGGAGGCTGTGCCTATATTGATTCTGTTTTTCATGGAAGCCTCCTTTCAGCGGCCAGACTTCGGGTGCCGCTCAAGGTATAGATAGTTTCCATTCCTTTTCCTCTGATATCGCTGATCTCCACAGATACGTGAAGCAGTCCTTCTGCCGCGTATGAATTAATTTTCATAAAATAGGCAGCTTCCGGATCGGCCGGTTCACATATCTTCCAATATCTGTCAAAACCGGAATGTGTCTCACTGGGGGCAGACGCTTCGTCATATTCGGCAAAAGCAGTTTCGATTGCGTTCTCGGCGGCAAGAACGGCGTGGTTTAAGTTTTCCGCATTCTGGCTGAGCCGGTCGGCCTTTGCAAACGCAAGTACGAAAATACAGGCAGCCACTGCGAAAAAACCACATACCCACAGCATTTCCATCAGAAAAGCATAAGATGTCCGTTTTTTATTCATTCCTGCGGCCTCCTTTCGAACTGCTGCGAAGAAAGAGGCTGGCAGTTCTGGGGGAAGGCGTTTCCTCCAGGGTAATCTCAAGCATCGCTCCGTTCTTCTTATCGGCAATGGAGAAGGAAATGGGCTCACAGTCCATAATAGGAAGGCCGTCTTCTACGGTGAGGCCGCTTCCCTGCTCGGAAAACAGCTCCAGCAGTGTGCCGTCTTTTGTGTAAACCCAGGTTTCATACAGGATGCCGTCGTAATCGGAGGCCAGCACCAGGATGCTTTGCCCTTCAACCGTCCGGACACTGATGCTGCCGGTCCGATCGGACTGGCGTACTTTGTTCGTGATATAGCTCAATGCGGTGTCTGAGTAAAAAGCTGCGTCGTTTCTGGCGCGGATATTGCCGTATACGCGGCTGCCAATCAGAATAGTGAAGACGGAGCATAGAATAAATACAAGAAACAGCAGCATGGAAAAGATAAAATCCATGCCTTCCGAGGGACGCGATACAGTCTTTTTCATAGCTGCCCTCCCTGCTTTGCCTGCCCGGTCACGGGCAGAACCGTGATATCCGGCATAATGTTGGCGGCCCAGCCGTCGTAGAACACATTATAGCGTTCGCGGTCAATTACAATGCCGTAATTATCTTCCAGATATTCAACGCTGGGCGGATAACGGCCTTCAATGGAATAGCACTGGACGCTGGCCCTGCGGATGGCATCCGTCAGCATATTTAACTGATCCTCTTTTGTCCTGCTCTGCATGGCTCCCATGGAATAAAGGAAGAGATACAGGACAATAATGAGGAGGAGAAATGAAAACAGATATCCGGGCAGGGAACTCCTGTGTTTTGGAATTTCAATATGTAACATAGATATACACTCCTTATCGTTACAGTTGAGCCTTCAATGTCATTTAGTTAACACTATGAAGATTTAGTTAAGCAGGTGAGGACGCCGCCGGTACGGCCAGCGGACGGGGTGGT
>OKSH01001634.1_pt1 | contig 19123 bp, 18 predicted proteins | sample 1601231 | NCBI WGS metagenome assembly OKSH01 (sample SAMEA3541596, study PRJEB24748) | human gut metagenome | biome: human gut; feature: human-associated habitat; material: faeces | place: China | collected 2012 | reverse complement strand
TTGACAATGTAAACCTGAAGGTGGAAAAGGGAGAAATCCATGCGCTGGTGGGGGAAAACGGAGCCGGTAAATCCACTCTCATGAACGTGCTCAGCGGCATATATCCCTACGGCACATATGAGGGCGACATCATTTACGACGGTCAGGTGTGCAAGTTTGATAAAATCAGCGACAGTGAGGAAAAGGGAATCGTCATCATCCACCAGGAGCTGGCATTGATTCCGTATATGTCCATTGGCGAGAACATGTACCTTGGAAATGAAAAAGGAAAGAAAATGGCAATTAACTGGGACCAGACATACGACGAGGCTGACCGCTATTTAAAGACAGTGGGCCTTAACGAGTCCTCCCATACATTGATCAAGGATATCGGAGTGGGAAAGCAGCAGCTGGTGGAGATAGCCAAGGCCCTTGCCAAAAAGGCCCGGCTGCTAATTCTGGACGAACCAACGGCTTCCCTCAATGAGGATGATTCCAAGGCCCTGCTGGAGCTGCTGCTTAAATTCAAGCAGGAGGGTATGACATCCATCATTATTTCCCATAAGCTCAACGAGATCGCATATGTGGCTGACAAGATAACGGTCATCCGTGACGGCTCCACCATAGAGACTCTGGATAAACAGACAGACGACATCTCAGAGGACCGGATCATAAAGGGAATGGTGGGACGTGAGCTGACAGACCGGTTCCCCAGAAGGGAGAATATCAACATCGGCAATACTGCCCTGGAGGTCAGGGACTGGGTGGTATACCATCCCCTGTACTCAGACAGGAAGGTGGTGGACCATGTGTCCATTCATGTGAACAAAGGGGAAGTGGTGGGAATCTGCGGGCTTATGGGAGCGGGGCGTACGGAGCTGGCCATGAGCATTTTCGGAAAGAGCTACGGTACTAATATTTCGGGACAGCTTTTTATTGAGGGAAAAGAAGTCCACCTGAATACGGTGCACGACGCCATCAGCCATAAGATCGCATATGTGACCGAGGACAGGAAGGGAAACGGCCTTATCCTGTCCAATCCCATACGTGTAAACACCACCCTTGCCAACATGGGAGCGGTCAGCAGCCATGGAGTCATAGACAAGGACAAAGAATACATGGTGGCGGTGGAGTACAAGGATAAGCTGAAGACAAAATGTCCTGGAGTGGAACAGAACGCAGGAAATCTAAGCGGCGGCAACCAGCAGAAGGTGCTTCTGGCAAAATGGATGTTTACGGAGCCGGATGTTCTGATTCTGGATGAGCCCACAAGGGGAATCGACGTAGGCGCAAAGTATGAGATATACTGTATCATAAACCGTCTGGTGGAGGAAGGGAAGTCCGTCATCATGATATCGTCGGAGCTGCCCGAGGTGCTGGGCATGTCAGACCGCATTTATATTATGAATGAGGGCAGGCTGGCCGGGGAAGTGGACGCTTCGGAAGCTACCCAGGAATATATTATGTCCTGTATTCTTAAAGCTGATAAAGGAGAGTAGACCATGGATCAAAAGCTGAAAATCTCAGAGGTTCTGAAAAAATATACAATGATTATCGCTCTTGCGGTTATCGTCATACTGTTTACCGTGAACACGGGAGGCAAGATGCTTCTTCCTCAGAACGTAAACAACCTGATTGCCCAGAATGCCTATGTATTTATCCTGGCCACCGGCATGCTGTTCTGTATCCTGACCGGAGGCAACATCGACCTGTCGGTTGGTTCTGTGGTATGCTTTGTGGGCGCCATCGGAGGCAAGATGATGGTGGAAATGGGCATCAGCCCTTACCTTACACTTATCGCCATGGCCATCATGGGAATGTTAGTGGGAGCATGGCAGGGATTCTGGATTGCCTATGTCAGGATTCCTCCGTTTATCGTTACCCTGGCCGGCATGCTGATGTTCAGGGGACTTTCCAACGTGGTGCTTCAGGGAATGACGCTGGCTCCCATACCGGACCAGTTTCTGGTGCTGTTCAATACCTATGTGCCGGATTTCTTTGCTGTGGAGGGCTTTAACCTGACCTGCTTCCTGGTGGGAGTTATTGCCTGTGTTGTCTATGCCTTTATAGTTTTCAATGGAAGGCGGCAGAAGCTGGCAAAGGGATATTATGTGGAGCCTCTTACGGGAGTTGTGATCAAAATGGCAGTCATCTGCGTTGTCCTGCTCTCCTTCATGTTCCGTCTGGCCCAGTACAAGGGAATTCCAAACGCTCTTATCTGGGTAGCGGTCATCATCGGAATCTACAGCTATATTGCCTCCAAGACCACCACAGGCCGTTACTTCTATGCTGTGGGCGGCAATGAGAAGGCAACCAAGCTTTCCGGTATCAATACCAACCGGGTATACTTCCTGGCCTACTTAAACATGGGCCTTCTGGCAGCCATCGCGGGCATGGTCACGGTAGCCAGACTGAACTCCGCCAACCCCACGGCCGGAAACAGCTATGAGATGGATGCCATCGGCGCGTGCTTCATCGGCGGCGCTTCCGCATACGGCGGCACCGGTACGGTCCCCGGGGTTATCGTGGGCGCAACCCTTATGGGCGTGCTGAATCTGGGCATGAGCATCATGGGCGTGGACCAGAACCTGCAGAAGGTGGTAAAGGGCGGCGTTCTGCTGGCAGCGGTTATCTTTGATGTGGTGAGTAAGAGAAAGTCGTTTATTGTTAAATAAGATGTATGTGAAGCTAAATATATAATGTATTGTTTAAAATGTCCCTCAGACCGGTGGTTTTGGCTGAGGGCATTTTTGTTCGCTTGTAATCCTTGCTTTACAAGATAAACGTTAGTGGTTAAATGTGCAGAGAAATGGAACGGATTCAAAAAAATGTTACTGTTCAGACGTCAACTTGAAATGAATGAACCGATGGTGTAGACTGAATTCAGTTACAACCATCGATTTTTCTTTATCCAAATATCTGGGATACTCTGTCAAATAAATTCACGTATTCCTTTTGGCGCATCATAACCAGTATGCTCATGTATTGGCAGAGATAATCGATACTCTCGAAACTCCGGAATGTCACGGCCTGCTTCTGTTTTCGTTTGTACCCTCTCAACAGCCTTTCGGCTTCGTTGTTGGTAGCTGGCACCTGGAGATTATGAAGGAACAGGAGATGGTTTTCTCTGTATTTCTCCATTCGGCTCGAAAGATTATATCCTTCCTTATAATACTCGGTGGCTGGTATGTATTCGTACGCCTCCTTTGCCTTCACCATGATCTGGTCGTAGCGCGCTTCATATTTTGTCATTTCCTCCTTATCGCAGCCCTTCCCTGGTTCCAGGCTGTTCCGGTAATGGATCATTCCCCGGATCGGGGAATACATTTGTTTGTTCCACGTACGGTCCGGTTCATTTTCAATGCTGTCCTTGAGCTGGCGCTGGATATGGGCAAGACAGTCCTGATGGTCCGTTCCATAATTGAAAAAGGTCGACTCATGGTCATGAACCAGAATTCCCTGGTATGTCTCCACCGGCGTTCCCTTTACACCTTCGTGCCCCTTTTTTTACGTGCAAAATACAGGGCCTTCCCGTCAGGGGACGCGCATATAAATACATAGGCGCTTGCTCCGTTCACCTTTGCGTTGGTACAGTCTGTATGCATCACGGGTGACAGCAGCAGGTCCGAAAATATCTTTCTGCGTTCCTGCTCTGTTTTACAGGCAAACTCCCGGCTGAGCCTGATCACCATGCCTTTCGATAGATTCGGTTTTCCTTCCGTTAAATCTGACAGAAACTTACTGCTTTTATCAATCGAGGTACAGCAGTCATGGTTGAGCAAAAACAAAAAGGCTTTCACGCTCCCACCGTAATTGACATCATCCACAATCCCGCAAGGGAATTCGGCATGGATCCTTTCCCCTGTTTTTGAGTTGTAGTAAACGTCAGCCTGATATTCTGTTACTTCCAGCTGCTTTACAATCGATTTTGATGGTTTTTTGAAATCAGGGTCCTCCACAGCTTCCTGTGGCGGCGGTAAAAGGACGGGAGCCGTGGTGGGGACCTGTTTTTTGCGGCTGTGTCCGGCATGTCCGGGTTTCCTGCCTGTTTTTTCTCTGCTGTTTTGGATTTTTTTGTGTTTTACAGACAAGGAGGAGGGCAGAGAGGAATTTTCATAATCACGGTTCATCTGGGCCCTTAACTGGAGGTTCCTGCCTTTTCCTCCAGACGCTGTTCCTTTACTTTATCCAGGGCCTCATCCAGCTGGCCCTGCGTTTTGAACAGCCGTTTTTTAAATTGTTCCATTTCTTTTAAAGCTGCCGACCGTTTTTGGTTGAATTCCTTTTCCAGATTCCCGAACACCTCAAACCATTGGTTCCGGACCGTGATTATCTCACGGCGGGACCCGGCGAGTTCTTTATCCTGTTTCTTAATCCTGCGCTCAAAGGAGCGGACCGTTTTTTCGTGTTTTTCCTGCATGTCCAGATATTTTTTGCCAGACTTAAAAGCCGCTGCTTCTGCACTGGCTGCTTTAAGCCGGTATTCAAGATATTATGGAAAGCTATCATAAAACTGCCGGAAAAAGCGAATCCAATGGTTTGCCTATACTGGCATTTTGATTGTGGAAAAAGATAGCAATGCCGTTGAAAACACGTCCTAAAGCAGAAGCTTTATCGGCAATAGTCAGCTTCAAACAGCTCATATGTGTGGATAAGTACCGGCTAAAGAATAGAGAAAGGAAACGACGGTGCCGTTTCCTTTCTCTATTCTAAATCCAGCAAAAAATAAAATATTTAAAAATAGCATTTTATACAATAACTAAATGGGGGGCTGAACAGTAACCAAAAAAGTGAATGGTAATGGAAAAATAAAAAAGACTATTGAAAAATGAAAGAATACATGATAGAATAAAAGAGAAGAATTGGATAAAAAGGAAATGAGGTGATACCGTGACAAAAATAGAATGCGTCAGAAAACTTCTGGAGACTTTTTTTAACGACAAAATTGAATCCAATGTTAAGGAAATGAAGCAGTATGTCGATGAAAGAATGGGAGAGACATTCAATGAAAACACGTTTTATACCATCATTAATAAGCTGAAAAAGTCTGGTTGTTTAGAGCCTTATGGTAAGCGTGGCTCCTACAGATGGATTGTAGAAAAGACGACGGAATATACGGATAATTACAAAGATGAAATGGAAAAGTTACATTCGTTTACCGCGTTGTCACGATCAGGGGAAGTAGAAATAGAGGATGTTAAGCATAAATCTCCAGAGCTAGAAAGAACGTCAATTAGAAACATAGAACAAAGTTTAGAATGGAATCCTGTATTAAAAGGAAAAGATGAAAAAATGGAAAGTGCATTGAGCTTTGTTAAGCAGATGGTATCATTTCTAAATATAGATGAAAGGTACTATGATATGATAGATAATCCATATCCCATTGATCCATGGAGTATAACACCTGAATTATCTGAAAGTATACAGATACTTCGAACGATTGCAGAAGGCAAAAAACGGTTGGATGACATAATACTGCAAAATGATAAGGGGAGGTCGTAATTACTATATAGTAAGATAGTAGATTAAGGCAAATATGGTGTATAAGCAGCTTTTGCTGTTTTTACATAAAAAATGCCAGATACATAGGAATATCTGGCATATGCTGAAAGGATAATCTTGTGTAGCTGATTATACTAACAGTCCTAACAAACTAAGTATAACACAAAGATATCCTCTTTTCAAGCATGTTGCGAAAGGGGGAGAGACTATGTATATATTTCGTACATGGACAACGACCAAAGACGGTCGAAGAATTTATGCTCGAGATTACGACAAAAAGGCTTTTAGAATTAGAATAAAAGGTTGATTGAGACAGAAACGGATGAAGCTTATCAGCGGCTTCATCCTTTTTGGAACTCTAACATTTTTAATAAAAAACCAATGACAAAGGAGATACGACATGACAAAGGAAAAACTTGCATTGGAAATCATAGACCGCCTGAAAAAAGAATATCCCGATGCAGGCTGTACCCTGGACTATGACCATGCCTGGAAGCTGCTGGTCAGTGTGCGCCTGGCGGCACAGTGTACAGACGCAAGAGTGAACGTGGTGGTTGAGGACCTTTACGCCAAATATCCGGATGTGGATGCCCTGGCAGAGGCGGATGTGGAAGATATTGAGCGGATAGTGAAGCCCTGCGGCCTGGGACACAGCAAGGCCAGGGACATAAGCGCCTGCATGAAGATGCTGAAGGAACAGTATGGAGGCAAGGTGCCCGATGACTTTGACGCCCTGTTAAAGCTTCCCGGAGTGGGAAGAAAGAGCGCAAACCTGATTATGGGGGATGTGTTCGGAAAGCCTGCCATTGTGACGGACACACACTGTATCCGCCTGGTGAACCGTATGGGCCTGGTGGACGGAATTAAGGAGCCAAAGAAGGTGGAAATGGCACTGTGGAAGCTTGTGCCGCCTGAGGAGGGCAGCGATTTCTGCCACAGATTGGTATTCCATGGACGGGACGTCTGTACAGCCAGGACAAAACCCCGCTGTGAGGCATGCTGTCTCAATGATATTTGCAAAAAAGCGGGAGTGGAGTGATTTTTTGCAGGGATGGAATAAAGATTGGACTTGAAAATAAGTTTTATGGAAAATGCTTTCCGGCATATCATGCAGCCGGAGGGCATTTTTTGCGTAACGGGTTAATTCTGCTTGCAGAAACAGGCTGATGGTACGCGGGAAAAGTATACAAAAACAGAGAGGTTCCCTCTGCACAGAACTCACAAAGTTTTTTTGAGGAGAAAGTTCTCCTTTGAAATTTGTTTTGGGAAAATGGTAAAATAATGACAGAGATAATCCGGAAGAATCCGGATGAAGCAGCTCAATGGATGATGAGCAGGGAACAGTCAACGCTTTTGCAGGAAGGTGAGAAGATGAAAAATGAATCCGTGAAACATGTCAGGTATGGGACTGGAAGAGTGGCGGAGGTGGTACAGAACCATATGGTGGTTCTGTTTGATGGTGAAGCCGGGAGAAAGGTATTTCCATATCCCGATGCCTTTGAGCGGTTTCTGTGTTTTGACGATCCAATCCTTCAGAAGCGGGCAGAAGCCGCGGTCATGGAATTAAAGAAGAAGCGAACGGAAGAAGCAAAACAGCGTCTTGTGGTTTATCAGTTATATGAGACAAAAAGGAAACAGGAGCAGACGGAATTGTTAAAGAAAAGAAGGAAAGCGGCTAGGGAACGGCTGGCAAGGGAAAAGATGGCAAAGGTTATTTAGAAGAGGATTAGAAATAAGGACGAAAGTAAGGAAGAAAGTAAGGACGGAAGAAAGGCTGAAAGTACGGCCGGAAGAAAGGTTAAAAGAAAGGTTTTAAAGAAAGGAGTCGGATAACATGAGAATTATGAATCAAAAGGTGGAGCACAAGCGCTATGGCATAGGGACTATATTTGCGCTGAAGGGGAAGAAGGTCTACGTGGCATTCGGCAAGTTATACGGGGACATGGCATTTCCATATCCCAAGGTGTTTGAGGGTGACATGAAACTGGTGAACCAGGAGCTGCAGGAAGAGCTGATGGAGGAACTTGCATAAAGGCGGCTGTGGAAAATCAGCGGCAGCAGAGGGATGCATACAACGAAATGCCAGTTACTGCTGGAAAGGGGGTTTCGGGAGGCAGAATCAGGACCGGACATGCGTTATGTCGGGGACAATGCTTTGGGGAAGCTCCTTTTTGCATGTAAGAATTTTTTATTTAAAAAGTATTGACTCTTACGTAACGTGATAGTGTACAGTAGTGGTAAGAGATAAAGCTGATGCGGATATTCCGCTGCCGGCAGATAATCATAGGCGGAAGCTCTGAAAATGAAAGAAGGATGATTGGTATGATGACAGTGAAACAGATGTCTTCCCTAACTGGTGTCAGCGTTAGGACATTGCAGTTTTATGATGAAATTGGTCTGCTTAAGCCCACTCAGGTGACCGAAGCAGGATACAGGATGTATGATGAAAATACATTGGCAGTGCTGCAGCAGATACTGTTTTTTAAGGAGCTGGATTTCACATTAAAGGAAATAAAGGCTATTATGGCAAGCCCTTTGTATGACAGGAAGGATGCATTTGAAAAACAGCGGGAACTGATTCAGATTAAGAGGGACAGGTTAAACGCGCTGCTGGAGCTGTTGGACAGACTTATAAAAGGAGAGAGAACTTTGGATTTCAGGGAATTTGATATGAGCAATTATTTTCAGGTTCTAACAGATTATAAAAGGACACATATGGAAGAAATCATAAAGCAGCTTGGCAGTATGGAGAGCTTTGACGAAATGATTTCTGAGTTAAAGGCCAACGAAGGTCACATAGCACAGATGGCAGTAAAACAATATGGCAGCATTGAGAAATTCACAAAGGCCATGGAGGAAAATCTGCAGCATTTTCTGGAAAATGGACCTGGGTTCACACAGAAAGAGGTAGATGAGGCCGTGGATAAAACGGATACGCTGACAAAGAAGCTTACCGCGGATTTGAGTAAGGAAGCCGGTTCGGACGAAGTACAGAAGATAGCCGGTGAACTGGTATCACTTATCAATGAAAGCAATGGAGGAATGGATATGGGCAGCAGCTACTGGTCCTTCATGGTCAATAATTATATGACGAATCCCGCGTTTCAGGAAATAACAGACAGGAAATACGGGGAAGGTGCATCGGAGTTTATGGGGAAAGCGTTAAAGGTGTATTTCGGGATGGAGTAAGCGGTGGATGGAGTAATCGGTGGGTGGAGCGAGCGGTGGATGGAGTAAGCGGTGGATGGAACAAGCGGCAGAGAGCATGGCTATATCAAATAATTTAGAATATCAAGGGTTCCTAAAATGCGGGATGTGTGCTATATTAGAGAATAATATTTTGCTGCCAGTCAATCATGCTGCGCACATCCTTTGTATGTGCAGGAAAGGAGAGGAACCTTATGAAGAATTCCGGAACCGTAAGAATGGAGACAAAGCGGCTGGTGCTGCGCCCTTATGTGATAGAGGACGCCGACGCCATGTTTAGAAACTGGGCAAACGATCCCCAGGTCACGAAGTACCTCACCTGGGAACCTCACAAGGATGTGGAGGAGACAAAGCAAATTCTGGAGGGATGGATTAAGTCATACGAGTCTAAGGATTTTTACACCTGGGCCATCGCGCGGAAGGAAGACGAGGGCAATGTCATTGGAAGCATTTCTGTCCCGCAGCTTGACCAGAAGGCGGGCCGTGTGACGGTGGGATACTGCCTGGGCAGGAATTGGTGGGGCCACAAAATCATGAAGGAGGCATTTGCGGAACTGATTCGGTTCTTTTTCGAGGTGGAGGGTGCCAACCGCGTGGAGGCCCTGCACGATATACGCAATGTGAACAGCGGAAAGGTTATGGCGGCCTGCGGGCTTAAGAAGGAGGGCACCCTCCGCCGGTATGGGTGGAATAATCAGGGGATATGCGATGAGTGTATCTATGGGATGGTGGCTTCGGATTATTTTGAAGGGAAACAACGTTGGGAAAATAAATAAGGAAAACAGGAAATAGAGGGTTATGTATGGACAGCCGGGTACAGATAGTGTGCCTGGCTGTTTTTTTGCAGTACTAACAGGATACGTTTTTGGGAGCGCGATGGGAAGAGTTCGTTAAACTATTAATTAACATATTACTATTTCCAATTAATTGTATTTAAACATATTATGTTTTGTAAATAAAAATATAAGATATGCATAAAAATAACCATGAAATACTGGATAACCACACTGAAAATAGTAAAACATGCCCAAAATTATTGACATATAAGGTCAGAAATAGTATTATTTTACTATAATAATTCTAAGAGACAGCAATGTATCCGGATGCAAAAATAATACCTTTTGGAATTATTAATAAGATGTTTGTTTGGAGAAAGGATAAAATTATGGGCAGAGATTTACAAGGAAGAGTGGCAATCGTAACCGGATCCGGGCGTGGCATTGGTTTGGGAATTGCGAAGAAGCTTTCTGAGAAAGGGGCTTCGGTAGTGATATCTGATGTGAATGAGGACAATGCCAGGAATGGCGTGGCTGAGATAGAGGCAATGGGTGGAAAGGCTATCTATATACTGGCTGATGTTTCTAAATATGAGGATGCGCAGAATCTGGTTGACGCCACAATCAAAGAAATGGGAAGCCTTGATATATTGGTGAATAATGCAGGAATCAATAAAGACAGGATGCTTCACAAGATGTCTGTGGATGATTGGAATGCTGTGATTGCAGTGAACCTGACAGGAGTATTTAATTGTATGAGAGCAGCCGTTAATTACATGAGGGAAAGGGAGTATGGACGCATTATCAACATATCCTCAGCATCCTACCTTAACGGCAACATCGGCCAGGCAAACTATGCGGCAGCCAAGGCGGGAGTGGTAGCTCTGACTAAGACCTGCGCAAAAGAAAATGGAAAGAAAAATATTACATGCAATGCCATTGTACCGGGATTTATCGATACGGAGATGACAAGAGGAGTGCCGGAGAAAGCTTGGGAGATTATGGTTGGAAAAATTTCCATGGGCCGTGCCGGTACACCGGAAGATATAGGAAATATGATTGCGTTTTTGGCATCAGATGAGGCGTCGTATATTACACAGGGTGTATTTGAAGTGGGCGGCGGAATGGTACTGTAAGGGAGGAAAAAATGAGCGAACGTATTGTGATTGTATCCGGTTGCAGAACTGCGGTGGGTAAATTTGGAGGAGCGTTAAAGGATCTGGAAGCAACGGATCTTGGAGGTATCGTGATTAAGGAAGCCGTTAAGCGGTCTGGCCTTAAGCCGGAAGATATTGAAGAGGTAGTGTATGGGTGTGTGGGGCAGGCGGCCGAGAACGCATTTGCTGCAAGGCTGGCATCGGTAAAAGCGGGAATTCCGTATGAAGCTACCGCACTTACCGTCAACCGGCTATGTTCATCTGGACTACAGGCTATCGTCACAGCTGCTCAGGAAATCGAAAGTGGTATGTGTGAGATTGCTGTGGCAGGCGGATGTGAAAGTATGACGAATATTCCTTTTTATTTGAGAAAGGCCCGGTACGGGTACCGTATGGGACATGGAGAGCTGGAGGATGGACTGATTACGGCTCTGTCTGATCCTTTTACGCGCAGCCACATGGGTATTACAGCTGAGAATGTTGCCAATCAGTATAATGTGACCAGACAGGAACAGGACCGATGGGCGGCTATCAGCCAGCAGCGCGCAAGCAAGGCTCAGGAGGAAGGGAAATTTGACAGTGAAATTGTACCTATCGAAGTAAAGGTGAGTAAGAAAGAAACCATGATTTTTGATAAAGATGAGCATGTGCGTCCGGGAACAACAGCGGAAAGCCTGGCAAAATTGCGTCCGGCTTTTAAGGATGACGGAAGCGTAACAGCGGGTAATGCAGCGGGAATCAACGATGCGGCCGCCGCCGTGGTGCTTATGAAGGAATCCAAAGCAAACGCTTTGGGATTAAAACCTTTAGTCCGCCTTGTGGATGTGGCAGCGGCAGGAGTGGATCCGTCCATCATGGGAATTGGACCCGTGCCGGCATTCAGAAAATTGCTGAAGAAGACAGGGATTAGAAAAGAAGAAATAGGACTCATTGAACTGAATGAGGCATTTGCCGCACAGGCAGTGGCCTGCATGAAGGAATTGGAACTGGATGAGAATATTGTCAATGTAAACGGAAGCGGGATTTCCCTTGGTCATCCCATCGGAGCTACAGGATGCATCATTACCATTAAGCTGATTAACGAGATGATTCGCCGGAAGGTAAGATACGGAGTATCCACGTTATGCATTGGAGGAGGCCAGGGCCTTGCCGTGTTATTTGAACTCTGCTCTTAAGGGCAGGGAAATAAACAGATAAAGGTGTGCTGACGCAAATAGCACAGAGAATGGAGAACATTATGAGAAAACCTATATTTGTTTCGGCACAGGAAGCGGTTGGAATGATTCAGGATTATTCCACATTATGTACCATTGGGATGACATTGGTATCTGCCAGTGAAACTGTGCTGAAGGCAATTGAACAGAAATTCCTGGACACAGGTACGCCGCGCGGCCTTACATTATTCCATACCTGCGGCCAGTCTGACAGAAAGGACGGAATAGCCCATCTGGCCCATGAAGGACTGGTAACGAAAGTCATAGGAGGGCATTGGGGTCTTTGTCCTCCTTTCATGGAAATGATTTCAGAAAACCGTTTGGAGGCATACAACCTTCCGCAGGGGCAGATGGCCAACATGTTCCACAGCATGGCACTGCGCGAACCTGGAAAATTAAGTAAAATCGGACTGGGCACCTTTGTGGATCCCCGGATTGAAGGGGGAAAGATGAATTCCAGGACCATGGACAAGGAAGATATAGTGGCGGTGGTAACTGTGGATGGGGAAGAATATATGCAGTACCGTGAGGTGCCCATTGACACACTGGTCATACGGGGGACCTACGCAGATGAAGCAGGGAATATCAGTACGGAAGAAGAGGCAATGGTTCTGGAGGTTCTTCCTGCTGTCATGGCAGCCAAACGGTTTGGAGGAAAGGTAATCTGCCAGGTGAAGCAGGTTGTACGGACCGGCACCCTGGATCCAAAACGGGTGGCTGTACCGGGGGTTATGGTAGATGCGGTGGTGGTTTGCGAAAATCCCATGGAGGAGCATAAACAGACATCATCCTGGTATTTTGACCCTTCCTACAGCGGTCAGATTCATACTCCGCTCAGAGCGTCATCCTCTATTCCGCTCAACATAAGAAAAGTCATAGGCCGCCGCGCTGCCATGCTTCTTAAAAGCGATGTCATCATAAATGTGGGTACTGGTATCCCCAATGATGTCATAGGTCCTATACTGGCGGAGGAAGATGTTCAGGACGATGTGATGCTGACGGTTGAGTCCGGCATATATGGGGGCGTACCGGCCGGGGGGATTGACTTTGGCATTTCGTGCAGTCCCCAGGCGCTGATACCCCATGACCGGCAGTTTGAATATTATACAGGGGCAGGAATTGATTATACATTCATGGGCGCAGGGGAAATGGACGCGCAGGGGAATGTGAATGCAACCAAAATGGGGTCTGTTGCGGCCGGCGCCGGTGGTTTTATTGATATTACCAGCACTGCAAAGAACGTGGTATTCTGTTCTACCTTTACAGGCGGCCAAATCAAGGTGGAATTTGATGAATGTGGAATAAAAATACTCCAGGAAGGCCGGTTCAGGAAACTGGTAAAGAAGGTTCAGCAGATATCCTATAACGGGAAAATGGCGGTTTCCAGAGGACAGAATATGTTTTATGTCACGGAGCGGGCTGTGTTCCAGCTGACAGAGGATGGTCCCATGCTGATTGAAATTGCCAGAGGGGCGGATCTGGAACGGGATATACTGGCCAATATGGAGTTTCGCCCGCTGATTGCCGAACATATTAAAGAAACTCCGATACACATATACAGAGAGGGTCCATTTGGTTTAAAGAATATCATAAAAGGATGACAGGTGCTGGTTATGGAACATATGAAACTTCATCATGTGGGAATAGTCATGAATTCCCAGGAAAGAGCAGACCGGTTTATGAAAAAATTTGGTCTGGAAACAGATTATATGGAATATGTGGAGTCTTACAAATCCAACTGCCTTTTTACAAAGCATAAGGAGGATGAGACGCCCATTGAACTGGTGATACCTTTGGAGGGGGTCCTGGCTACATATAATAATGGAAAAGGGGGGATGCATCACATTGCCTTTGAAGTGGAGGACGTGGAAGAGGTCAAAAGGAAGTATGAAGCAGAGGGGATGAAACTTCTGGAAGAATCAGCTGTACCGGGGGCGGGAGGAATTATCGTAAACTTCCTCCGTCCCAGATTTGGAGAAGGAATCCTGGTGGAATTTGTACAGAAGTTAAAGAAATGAATTGGAGGAAAAAACTATGATGAGAAGATATGGTTTCTTGGTAATGGTGGCTGTATTACTATTGGCGGGATGCGGAAAAAAAGACGCGGGCAGTGCTGAACAGACGGCAAAACCGGCATCCGGTGAGACGTTTACACTGAAGATAGGCAATACGGTTTCTGATATCGATCCATTTAATGTTGCGTACCGGGAGTTTGAGGAAGAGGTGGAAAAGGCTTCTGAAGGCCGTATACAGGTAGAGCTGTTTACCAGCGGTTCCATTGGCGAGACGGATGCCGACGTGCTGGACAAGGTACGCTCCAATACCCTTCAGATGGGCAACACCACACCCAATTGTTTTGCCGACCTTTCCGGAATGTCTGAGTATTATGTATATGGAATTCCATATCTGATGTCCACGGATGAGGAACTGAACGCGGTTGCCGAGAGCGAGTGGTTTATGGGATTGAATAAAGACTTTACAAAAGCAACGGGCGTAAAGGTATTTGACGGCGGAGTAAATATGGGATGGTTTGGTTTTTCAGCCACTGGTAAGGAAATACATCAGATTGCCGACTTAAAGGGAATGGCAATCCGAATCAATCAGACAAACCAGATGATTGCCCTGTCTGAAGGCGCCGGGATCAACCCCCAGTTCATTGCATTTTCAGAGGTGTATACAGCATTAGCCCAGGGTACCGTGGATGGTATGGTGACCAATGTGCCGTTGTTTTATTCCAATGGCTTTTATGACCAGTTAAAGAGTATACTGACCACACATTGCGGAGAGAGTTACCATTTTTATATTATAAATGATAAGTTTTACAATTCGCTTCCGGATGATTTGAAACCCATTATAGATAAAAATGTGGATAAGCTGATCGCCAGGACAAGGGAACTGGAAGTGGATTATCTGGAAGAAGCAATCGGAAAAATGAGGGAAAAGAATGTAATTGTGACCGAAGCATCCAAGGAAGACGAGGACATGCTGAGACAGATTTCCGTGGACAAAGTGTGGTGGGATGAGAACGTCTCTCTTACATCAAAGGAAAATGTGAAAAAGGTTCTGGAGATCCTTGGCCGCACCGATGAAGCTCAGTAACTGATTTTTGATTCAGGAGGAGCATATGAAGGCTTATTATAACGAGAATAAATTTTATAATCACCTGGAAGAATGGGTGGGCGCTGTTCTTCTGGCGGTCATGGTAGTGATGCTTTTTGTACAGGTAGTCATGAGATATATATTTAAGGCATCCGCTGCATGGATTTCAGAATATTCACTCTATATGTTTATGTACTTTGTATTCCTGGCATGCAGCGGGGCCTTCCTCAGAAATGACCATATTCAGATAGTGGCTGTCATTGACAAGCTTCCGGGAAAAGTAAAAGAGGCTGCCCATTTGTTCCTATATGTTGTTGACTTCCTTTTTGTCACGGTTGTGGGATATTATGTTTTTTTGAGGGTAATTGACCAGTTTCAGATGAAGACCGTATCCATTACCCAGTTTCCGCTGTGGATTATGTCGGCATCGCTTTTTGTGGGAATGGGAGCATCCGCTATCCGGTGCCTTATGAATATTTACTTTATCATACGTTATGAATTTATCAGTGGCAGGGAGGGAGAATAGATGGCTGGTACAATATTAATTGGCGGTTTGTTCGTGCTGGTATTTATGGGATTTCCCATAGCCATCGCATTGGGGCTGGTATGCTGCCTGTATTCGAATCTGTTTGGCACCATAGATATGTCGCTGATTGTGGAGTCCTTCCTCAATGGAACCAACAGCTTTACCCTTCTGGCTATCCCGTTTTTCATTCTCTCGGGGGAACTGATGATTGAGGGAGGAATATCCCAGAGGCTGATTAATTTCTGTATGAGCCTGGTGAAAGACAGACCAGGAGGACTTGCAATTGTAACAATTATTGCCAGCATGTTCTTTGCTGCCATATCAGGCTCAGGTCCTGCCACAGTTGCCTGCATTGGAGGCATCATGATTCCGCAGATGATTCGTGCCGGATACAGTAAGGAGTTTTCCACGGCGGCCGCAGCAGCCGGAGGGGCATTAGGGCCTATTATCCCTCCCAGTATTCTGTTTTTGCTGTATGGAGTGGCGACAAACACATCGGTTGCAAAGCTGTTTCTGGCAGGAGCCTTTCCGGGAATCCTTCTGGGTATAGCAATGATTATCATTGCAAAGAAGATATCGGTAAAGGAAAAATATGTTCCGGGACCAGAGGTAAAGGCAGAACTGCAAAAAGTTTATGACATGGGGTTCTGGTATAATTTTAAGGAAGCTATCTGGGCTCTGCTGGTGCCAATCATTATTCTGGGCGGTATTTATTCCGGTGTTTTTTCTCCTACCGAGGCTTCGGTTGTGGCCTGTGTGTATGCACTTTTTGCAGGTATGTTCATTTATAAGGACCTGAAGCTTACGAATCTTCCGGGAGTCTTTATGCGGGCTGCCAAGAGCTGCAGTTTTATTGTTATTATCTCTTTTTCCACGGCATTTGCAAAGCTGCTCACCCTGGAAGGAGTGACCTCGTCCATAGCGAACGGTGTTCTGGATATGACTACAAATAAGTATCTTATCCTTATATTGATTAACGTCCTGCTCCTTGTAGTGGGCATGATCATGGACGCGGCTCCTGCTACCATTATCCTCAGCCCTATTCTGCTGAAAATTGTCCAGCCCCTGGGCGTGGATCCGATTCAGCTGGGTGTTATCATTGTAATGAATCTGTCCATTGGTATGATTACGCCGCCGGTAGGAATCAATTTGTTCGTAGGATGTAAAATCAGTAAAATACAGTTGGAGAGTACCTTGAAATTCGCATTGCAGCTACTGGTATACATGCTGGTGGTTCTGGCCTTGACCACGTATATTCCGGCCATAAGCCTTTTCCTTCCGCAGATGCTTACATAATCAAGTGCGATACTCCTGATGTCGGCGGGGAAACTTGCGGTTTAAAACAGCTGATGTTATAATTTGGTAAAACGAGCTGGCAGGGGGGGAGGATGGCAATGGGAGAGGGAAAGAAAAAATATAAGTACGATATTGTTGCGGATCAAATTTTAGAAGAAATAAGGAAGGGCAGATGGAAGGTGGGAGACAGACTTCCTCCTGAAGCGGAGCTGGCTTTGGAATTTTGTGTGAGCCGGGTCTGCCTCAGGGAAGGCCTGAAAAAACTGAATGTTCTTGGAATCGTTAAAATCATGCAGGGTGATGGTACATATGTAAACGAAGTGAATCCTTCTGAATTTATGAAGCCTCTGTTTAACCTGCTGACAGTGACGGAAAATGATATCGATGAAATCTATAATGCCAGACTGTTTGTGGAGAGCGGGGCATGCAGACTGGCGGCTAAAAACAGAACGGAGGAGGAGATTAAGGTACTTAAGCGTTATCTCGACAATATGGAAGAGGCCATTGCCTTTAATGAGTTTGCTTCCTATTCGAAATACGACAGGAAGTTTCATGATCTGCTGGTTTCAGCGTCTAAGAACCGGATTCTCGTCCTTATATCCCAGATGTTCAATGATATTGCTCAGAGATACACGGACCGCCTGAACAGAGATCCGAAAATCGTATCCCGGTCCATGATGGACCACCGTCAGTTATTCGGTGCAGTGGAAGACGGCGATGGGGATTTTGCCTGTCATATTATGCAGGTCCATTTGGAACGTTCCAGAAGAGCCCTGTTAGATATCGAACATTCAGAATAGTCTGTCCTGCCTTTCCGTATGAGGGGAAAAGGAAATGTTATCTTGGGAAAATTATTGGCCGGACCTGCTGCGTGAACGTATAAAAGAAGCCGGGGCAGGCGGCCGGAACATCCATGTGTATGAAGGCATGGCAGACAGCATATATCATGCCTTTGGCCTTACCGCTGCCAGATGGCCAGGTAAAACAGCAGTGGTGGATGACAAAGGACAAGCATTGACCTATGGCCGGCTGCTGGATATGACAGACAGGATGGCTGCGTCGCTTAAGAAAAAAACAGGCATACAAAAAGGGGAGCGAATTGGAATTCTCCTGTATAACGGGCCGGAATTTTGTGTGTCATATCTGGCCGCCAATAAAATTGGCGGGGTGGCGGTTCCTCTCCCGGGAAAGTTTCAGAGGCCGGAAATCCTGTCTTTGTTGGAGAAAGCAGATGTTACAACTATAATCTGTGAAGAAAAGTTTGAGCCTTGGTTTGAAAATTTAGAGCACGTAACTGTTATTGTATCGAAAAGTGGACCGGATTTTGGATTGGACTGGATGCTCCGTGATTTGGAGGATAACGAAATAACGGATGGTGTGGGAACGTGGGATGATTCAGCTATTCTCATGTTTACTTCAGGCACTACATCCAGAAGCAAAGGCGTTGCCATGAAAAATTATCAGGTCATGAATTCAGTAGAAGCATACGCCGCAACCTTAAGGCTGACCCAGCTTGACAGTTCTGTAATAGCTACCCCGATGTACCATGTGACAGGAATGATATGTATTTTGTCTGTTATGCTGGCGGTGGGAGGTACGGTCTATCTCATGAAAAAGGTGGATGCGGACCGGATATTGACTTGTTTTCTTGAAAATAATATTACATTCTATCACGCGTCTCCTACCGTGTTTACAATACTGCTGGAAAAGAGGAGCAGCTATCCGTTAATTCCTTCTGTGAAGTCTTTTGCGTGCGGAAGCGGAAATATGGCTCCTGAGAACATACGGAAACTGAAAGAATGGATGCCGCAGGCTGAGTTCCATACTGTATATGGAATGACGGAAACTTCCGGAGCAGGAACCATATTTCCGGGCGGCGCGGCGGACAGCCCGTGGATTGGGGCTTCCGGCATTCCTATGCCGGACCTGCGGATCAAGATTGCAGATGATGATGGAACGGAGTTGATGGAAAATCAAATCGGGGAGATATGTTTAAAAGGGAGTTTTGTAGTGGAGGAATACTACAAACAGAAGGCTGACTCTATTACAGAAGATGGATGGCTGAGAACTGGAGATTTGGGTTACTATAACCAGGCGGGTTATCTGTATATCGTGGACAGAAAGAAGGATATGATTAACCGCGGCGGGGAAAAGGTGTGCAGTTTTGATATTGAAAACACCATCCACACCCTTCCGGGCGTGGTGGAGGCCGTGGTCGTAGGGGTACCTGATTCCAAGTATATGGAAGTACCGGCTGCGGTAATCAAACTGGAAAAGGGAACGAATGTCCAGGCTGAAGATATAAAGGAGATGCTTAAGACCAGAGTGGCTCGTTTTAAGATACCGGAGTATATTGTCTTTGTGGAG
>OKSH01001622.1_pt1 | contig 19221 bp, 20 predicted proteins | sample 1601231 | NCBI WGS metagenome assembly OKSH01 (sample SAMEA3541596, study PRJEB24748) | human gut metagenome | biome: human gut; feature: human-associated habitat; material: faeces | place: China | collected 2012 | reverse complement strand
TCAACTACTTTGACAGCTCCCTGCCGTTCCAGCTTTCCTTTATCAACCGCCGCTCCCACTCCCGGAGCCGCTATAAGGTAAACATTCCCCAGACGGATGATGATTTTAACAGCGTCCGGGAGGAATTTACCGGGATGCTGAAAAACCAGATTGCCCGGTCTAACAACGGGATTGAACGCTCCAAGTACATTACTTTCGGCATCCCAGCCGGAGGGATCGTGGAGGCCCGGCCCCGTCTGGAGCGTGTGGAGGCCGATGTGATGGGCAACTTTAAGCGGCTGGGTGTTCCCTGTGAACCGATGGACGGGCGGGCAAGGCTGGCCCTGCTTCACAGCCAGATGCATCCGGGCAACCGGGAACCGTTCCGCTTTTCATGGAAGGACATCCCGCAGACGGGGCTCGGCACCAAGGACTATATCGCCCCGGACAGCTTTGACTTCCGGCACTCCCGCCTGTTCCGGGTGGGCCAGTATTGGGGCGCTGTTTCCTACTTGCAGATTTTGGCGTCTGAGCTCTCGGATAAACTGCTGGCGGAAATTCTGGAGCTGGACGCGGAGCTGACCGTCACCATGCACATTCAGACGGTGGATCAGCTCAAGGCCATCAAAACGGTGAAAGGCAAGCTCTCCGACATCGGCAAGATGAAAGTGGAGGAACAGCGCAAGGCGGTGCGCTCCGGGTATGACCCCGACATCCTCCCGCCCGACCTGATCACCTTTTCCAAGGACGCCGCCGAGCTGCTGGCCGACCTGCAATCCCGGAATGAGCGGATGTTTTTGCTGACGTTCACGGTGGTCAACTTCGCCCCCACCCGGCAAAGGTTGGAGAACGACATCTTCACGGTGAACGGGATCGCGCAGAAATACAACTGCGCTCTCAAACGGCTGGACTGGCAGCAGGAACAGGGCTTTGTGTCCTCCCTGGTGCTGGGGCATAACGAGGTGGAGATCCAGCGGGGCATGACCACCAGCTCCACGGCCATTTTCATTCCCTTTATGACCAGGGAGCTCCGCATGGCCGGGCCGTCCCTCTACTACGGCATGAACGCCCTTTCCCACAATGTCATTATGGCCGACCGGAAAAAGTTAAAATCGGCCAACGGGATGTACCTTGGCTCAACTGGCAGTGGCAAAAGTTTTGCCGCTAAAAGAGAGCTCTTAAATGTATTTCTTGTTACCCATGACCGCATTATCATTGTTGACCCGATGGGCGAATATGCCCCGCTGGTGCGGCGGCTGGGCGGGCAGGTGATCGAGATTGCCCCGGACAGCCCCCACCACTTAAACCCGATGGATGTGGAGCTTAACATGACCGCCGGGGAGAGCCCGCTTTCCATGAAAGCGGATTTTCTTTTGTCCCTGTGCGAACTGGTGGTGGGAGGCCGTGACGGGCTCCAGCCCATTGAGAAAACCGTCATTGACCGCTGTGTGCGGCTGGTGTACCGGGAGCAGGCGCTGGGGCTCGAAAACACCAAAACCCCGCTGTTGCAGGATTTATACGAGGAACTTCTCAGACAGCCGGAGCCCGAGGCCCGGCGGGTAGCGACTGCCCTTGAGCTCTACTGCACAGGCTCCCTCAATCTTTTTAACCATCCCACCAATGTAAAAACCGATAACCGGGTGGTGTGCATTGTCTTAAAAAACATGGGGGAAAACCTCAGAAAAATCGCCATGCACATCACAAACGAGTTTGTCTCCCAGGCGGTGGACACCAATTTCCGGGAGGGCGTGGCGACCTGGTGCTACTTTGACGAGTTCCATGTCCTGCTCCGTGACCCGCTGACTGCCAGCTATTTTGTGGCCGTCTGGAAAATGCTGAGAAAAAAAGGCTGTGTTCCCAGCGCACTTACGCAGAATGTGAAAGACCTTTTGGCCAGCCGGGAGATTGAGAACATTTTAGACAACACCGACTTTATGATCCTGCTGTCACAGGCCCAGAGCGACCGGGCGATACTGGCAAAACAGCTTGGCATTTCCGAGCACCAGCTTTCCTATATCACCCACTCTAATTCCGGCGAGGGCCTGCTGTTCTATGGGAATGTGACCATCCCCTTTGTTGACCGTTTCCCCAAAGGTGAGATTTACAACCTGCTCACCACCCGCCCGGAGGATATGAACAATGAAACGAAAACCGAATAAACCACGCCCGGAACCCTGGACGCAGACAGGCCGCACTGACCCGGGGAGCAGGGCCGCCGATCCGGGCGGTTCTGCTTTTGGGGCTGGCTCTGAAAAGCAGTCCGGGCCCGGTGAGGCGGGAACTTCGGGACAAAGTGTCCCGAAGTCTCCCAAGTCCAAATTCCGGCAGAAAAGCCAGCAGGAACAGGCGGCATCCAAACTCCGCATGGAAAAGCAAGGCAGAAAGGTAGAAAAGGTAAAGGAAAAGCTGGCGAAGCAAAAGCCGCCAAAAAAGCCCGGCCCGGTAAAGCGTGCAGGCCGGGTGGCCAGCGGCTCTGTTCATGGTTTTGTACATGGAAAAATTTTCGAGGTGGAGCAGGAAAATGTGGGCACCGAGGGGGCCCACCGCTCCGAACTTGTTGGCGAGTCCGTCCTGCGGAATGGCTCCCAGTTTGTAAAAAGGAAAATCCGGGAGCACCCGGCCAGGGCGGTACAAAAGGCCGAGGCCCGGTATGTCAAACGGACGGCGGACTATCACTTCCACACCGCCGCCCAGGAGCACCCGGAGCTATCCAAAAACTTTTTCGCCCGGTACTGGCAGAAACAGCGCAACCGAAAGCAGTACCAAAAGCAGGCAAAGGAGGCCGCCAAACAGGGGGCAAAGGCCGCCGGGAAAACCGCCGCCGCCACGGAAAAGCTGGCGGCAAAGGCGGCGGGCTTTGTGAAACGCCATCCCGCTGGCTCCGTCATCGCCCTTGCCTGCATCCTGCTGGTCTTTCTGGTGCAGTCCTGCTCGTCCTCGCTGGTAACGATTGGAAACGCCGGGGCCGGGGCTTTAGGGGCCACCACCTACCCGTCCGAGGATGGGGATATGCTGGGGGCCGAGGCCGCCTATACAGGGCTGGAGGCAGAACTTAAAAACTATCTCGATACCTACGAAAGCACCCATGACTATGACGAGTACCACTTCGATCTGGACGGGATAGAGCATGACCCCTATGTGCTGATCTCCATCCTGTCGGCTCTCCACGAGGGGCAATGGACGCTTTCACGGGCGGCAGGCACCCTGCAGACGCTCTTTGACCGCCAGTACATTCTCACCGAGGAAGTGGTGGTGGAGGTGCGCTACCGTACCGAAACCCGGACGGACAGCGAGGGCAACGATTACGAGGTGGAAATTCCCTACAACTATTATATCTGCTATGTAACGCTGGAAAACAAAAACCTGTCCCATCTGCCTGTGTATTTTATGAGCGAGGAGCAGATGTCCCGGTACGCCATCTATATGTCTACTGTGGGAAACAGGCCCGACTTGTTCCCGGACTCCCCCTATGTGGACAGATACATTACCAACCCGCCCCAGGGCTACGAAGTTCCGGGGGAATATCTGGACGATGAAACTTTCGCCGCCATGCTCTCGGAGGCGCAGAAGTACATCGGCTACCCCTATGTGTGGGGCGGGAGCTCCCCGGCCACATCCTTTGACTGCTCCGGCTATTTATCGTGGGTTATCAACCATTCCGGCTGGAATGTGGGCCGCCAGACTGCCCAGGGCCTCTATAACCTGTGTACCCCGGTAAGCTCCCCCAGGCCCGGCGACCTTGTGTTTTTCAAAGGCACCTATAACACATCGGGCGTGAGCCACTGTGGAATTTATGTAGGGGACGGGCGGATGCTCCACTGTGGAGATCCCATCGGATACGCAAACCTAAATACAAACTACTGGCAGTCTCATCTCTACGCCTACGGGCGTCTGCCGTGATTGGAGGTATTCTATGGCAACAACCAAAAGTATGAAAATCCAGGCCGAGATTGATAAGGTCAAGGCCAAAATCGCTGAACAGCAGGCCCGGCTCAAGGAGCTGGAGAAAAACAAGCTGGAGGCGGAAAACAGCGAGATTGTGGACATCGTGCGGGGTATGAGCATCCCCCTTGCGGAGCTTCCTCTCCTGTTTGAAAAGCTCAAAAGCGGCGGGGCTTTGGGACAAAGTGTCCCGAAGTCCGAGCCTGCGGAAAAGGAGGAAAACTGAATATGAAACGATTTCGAGTTCTGACGGCGGCGCTCTTTGCCGCTGTTCTTTTATGCGGTTTTAGCACCACCGCCTATGCCGGGGGCGGCGAGGAATTTATGGACGGAACAAGCGACTATGACCCCGATCCCCCTGTGGCGGAGGAGTCCGAGCCGGAGCCGAACCCGTTTACCCCGGAGGGCACCGGAACAGTGGTGGATAACGCCACGGACGGGGACGGCAAGGAATTTTTTACTATCACCACGCCCAACGAAAACATTTTTTATCTGGTGATTGACCGCCAGCGGAGCGGCGAAAATGTGTATTTCCTCAATGCCGTTACTGAGGCCGACCTTATGGCACTGGCTGAGATTACCGAGGAGCCGCCCGCTCCCCAGCCGGAGCCCGAGCCAGAACCTGCCCCAGCCCCGGAGCCGGAACTCGAAAAGAAAAGTAATTCCGGGATGCTCCTGCTGGTGCTGGGCCTTGCGCTGATTGGCGGCGGGGCTGGCTGGTATTTTAAGGTTTACCGCCCTAAACAGGAAAAGGCCGCCGGGCCCGTGGAGGACTATGACGATCCCGGGGACGACCTGCCCCCGTGGGACGAGGAGGACGAATACATAGAGGACAACGAATGAATTTTACAAACAACCCTTTTGAAAAAATGATGAAAGAAAAGCCCCGCCCCAAGGCCCCGGCTGAGAGAAAACCGCCCCGGGGCTCGGCCTGCTGTAGCTGTTCCTACTGGCGGGGCGTTGGATGCGTGGCCTGCTACAAAGAGCTTTTGAGGGCCCCGGCTGGCGGGAGGTGATGCGATGGCCCGTGAGCTGACCCGGGAAGAAAAGGCGGCGATCCGTTCCCTTGTGGCAAAGTGGTGTGCCAACTATGACCAGGAATATGGATGCCTGCCTTTAGACTGTGAGTGCTATATGCTGGGGAAATGCTGGACGGGGGTCCTGTGCCGCTACTTCCAGGAAGCCGTCCTCCCCCTCAATCCCGTATTGGAGGCCACCCTCACCACCCAGGGGCCAAGGCCGGATTTTAAGATATGCCCGGTATGCGGCGGGGCCGTTGCCCCGGACAGGCGGCAGGCGTACTGCTCGGAGGCGTGCGCCTTAAAAGCCCACCGCCGCCAACAGCGGGAATATATGCGGAAAAAACGGGGCCGGACTGTTGACAATTAGGCCCTTAAAAACCCGCTTGTATCAAGGCTTTTACAGGCTGTTTCCGGGGCGGGCCGTATCTTTCTATGGCCTGCCCCGGATCGGCTTTAATGCTGTCAACATCTTTATGGCGGAGCTTCGGGACACTTTGTCCCAAAGTCCCCGCTTTCTGGAAGGAGGTATTATGGACAAAAATCAAGGCTATTCCATTTTGAAGGCTGTGCAGACCGAGGCCCCCGGCCTTTACAAGTATTACTCTACCCAGCGGCCTGTGGACATCGGAACATTCCCCAAGCCGCCCCATAACGCCCCGGATGAGATCGTCAACTACGATCAGCGTATCCCTGTGGAGGGCGGCGCATTTCTGGCGTGGGGGCATCTGACTTACACCCGGCCTTTGACAGAAAGGCAGACGGCAGATTATGAGCTGCGGCCTGCCCCCGACAATCCCGACAGGCCCCGTCCGATTGCCCAGCAGATGAAGGAGGCCGCAAAACTGGCCGGGGCTGACCGGGGCGATCCCGTCCACAAGAAAAAAGCCCCCGCCCGGGAGGAGCGATGACAAAGAAACGCCGCCGCCCTATCCATCTCCATGTGATGGTGTCGGAGGAGGAGCAGGCCCTTATCCAAGAACGAATGGACGAGGCGGGCATCCGCAACATGGGGGCCTATATGCGGAAAATGGCCCTCAACGGCTATGTGCTCCATGTTGACCTTTCGCCCGTCCGGGAACTGGTGTCGCTCCAACGGCGGTGCTCCAACAACCTAAATCAAGTGGCGATCCAGGCGAATACCTACGGCGGGATATATCCCGAGGAGATCGCCAGCCTGCAACGGGACTATGCGGCCCTGTGGGAGCCGCTGGCCGACCTACTCAAAAAGCTGGCCGCCGTGGTGGAGCTTTAGCCTTTCCGGGGAGTGGCGTGTGTCGCTCCCCGGTTTTCTCGACTTTGGGACAAAATGTCCCGAAGTGATAGTATTGATAGACAGGATGTCTGCGATATGCTACTATGATACAAAAACTCCTTTAGATTGCGAGGAAACTATTATGCGGAAATGGACAGCTCCGTTGCCTAATCATACAAAATTGGATTATTATGAGTGCTATGCTAAAATAGCTCTATCTCAACTTTTATCCAGAAACTATGAAAATCTAATTGTAAAAGATAAACCAGATTTACAATTTTCTGATGGGTCAAGTGGAATTGAAGTAACTCAAGCTATTGATCCAGCTCAACAAAGGGCAGAAAGACTTTATACAGAGATTGTCTATGGGTTAGTTCGTAGTAAAGAAGGAGCCCTACAAGAAATACGAAACTGTGGCTGCAAATATGAAAACGGAATTTTGATGGGCAAGACAGGGACAGATTCCTTTAACCTTATTCTGCAAGCGATAAAGGCAAAATTAGAAAAAATAAATAAAGGTGGATATGATTATTTTCATCACTATGATTTATTTGTTTTTTCTGACATCTACGCTGACGATATAATGTTAAAAAATGCTTTGTCATCAATGCTTGCGTTATCGGGAAAGTATAATCTATTTTTTGAAAAAATTTGGGTATTAGTACCAGGTAGTTTGTATGTCTTTGATTTGCTATTAGAGCAAACTCAAGTCATAGACTGCTCAAGTGAATTACAGTACGAAATAGCTTGCCAAGCCAGAGAAATGGTCGAGGCGGCTGAAAAGATAGAAAAATGAACTTTGGGACAAATTGTCCCAAAGTATCTGCGGTGGCTATGATGAATAGTTGCCGCTTTTTATTTGCTGGGAAAGGAGGTGCAATCACGGCAACCACCAGACTAATTACCCACCATATCAGCAAGGGAGAAACCATCGCCAGCTCGCTCAAGGATCGTCTGGACTATGGGAAAGACCCGGATAAAACCCAGGACGGCCAGCTCATTTCTTCCTATGAGTGTGACCACCAGACCGCTGATGCCGAGTTCCTGCTCTCCCGGGCAAAGTATAAAGCGGTCACAGGCCGGGAACAAAAGCGGGAGGCAGATGTGCTCTGCTATCAGATCCGCCAGTCCTTTGCGCCCGGGGAAATTACCCCGGAGGAGGCAAACCGGGTAGGCTACGAAACAGCCATGCGCTGGACGAAGGGGAAACACGCTTTTTTCGTTGCTACTCATACGGATAAAAAACATATCCACAATCACATTTATTACAATTCTGTTTCACTGGACTACACCCGGAAATTTCGGGACTTCTGGAGATCGGCTGGAGCTCTGCGGCGGCTTTCCGACCGGGTATGTCTGGAAAATGATTTATCGGTTATCCAGCATCCAAAGCTCCACAGCAAGGGCCGTTTCCTACACTATGGCCAGTGGATCGGGGATCGGCCCCCGTCTGCCCAGCAGAGGGTACGGCTTGCCATCGTTGCGGCTCTGAAACAAAAGCCCGCCGACTTTGCGGAGTTCCTGCGGCTGATGGAGGAGTCTGGATTTACGGTAAAGCATGGCCGGGGCGGTGTGATTTCGTTCCTTGCCCTCGGGCAGGATAAGCCCACCCGCCTGCGGGCATCCACCCTTGGGGACGGCTTTGATCCCGAGGACATCCGGGCGGTGATTGCCGGGGAGCGGCCCATCCCGGAACTTGCGGACGAGGCCCCGGCTCCTGTCCGGCGGGTTAATCTCATTATTGATATTCAACAGCGCATGGCCGAGGGCAAGGGCCCGGCTTATGAACGGTGGGCCAAGGTTTACAATCTAAAACAGATGGCCGCCGCCCTCCAGTATCTGCGGGAGCATGGCCTTACAGACTATGAGTCTATGGCGGCCAGCACCGAGGCGGCGGTGGAGCACTTTCACGCTCTGGCCGGGAAACTGCAGGAAATGGAGGCGGCCCTCGAAAAGACATCCGGGCTTATGGCGGCCACGGTAGACTATGCCAAGACCCGGCCTGTATTTGATGGCTATAAGGCGGCCCGGTACAGTAAAAAATATCTTGCGGAGCACGAGGCGGAGCTTGCCAGCTACCGGGCGGCGAAAGCGGCATTGAACAAACTCTTAAACGGGGAGAAACTTCCCAAAATAGCGGATATGAAAAAGACCCGCCAGGAGTTGGCGGAAAAGAAAAAGGCCTTTTATGCAAAGTACCGCAAGGCCCAGGCGGATATGCGGCAGGCCGTGGCGGTCAAGGCGAACATTGACCATCTGCTAGGCCACACGGACGGGCGGGAAAATAAGGCCCCGGAGCGGTAGCCCGGGCCGCAGACAATAAGCGTAAGCGCCGGGACTTTGGGACACTTTGTCCCGAAGTCCTGCGGGTTTGGGGAGCTCCCCAACAAGCATTTTCGCAGGGCCAGCGGCACAAGAAAATAGCAGGTGTGGGCACACCTGCCCTGCTTGCCGTTTCGTGCGATTCCTCTACATGGCGCAAAAAACGGAGGTCACGCTTTCTTACGCATCCTCCGTTTCCCGGGCCTGCCTGAGCCCCTCTGCTGTGGCTTTTATTACGGTTAATTCTTTTTCACTCATTGAGTTGAGCAGTATATCAATCTGTTTCCTGCATGAGCTTTCGCCCGTGTTGGGGTCTGGAAAAAAGAATTGATCCACTGAAATGTCCAGCAGAGTGACAAGCTGGTAAAAGGTGTTGAGGCTTGGGTGCTGGCCCCTGTTCTCAATATACATAATGGAGCGTGGCACACGATCCACCAACTGAGCGAGGTATTCCTGTGTCCAGCCCTTTTCCTCTCTTTTACGTTTGATCTCCCGGCCCAGGGCGTGGAAGTCAAGTTGTTTTTCGTATTGGTACATTCTCATATCACCCTATATTATTCTACATTTCGGGTTGAAATATGAGAACGAAATATAATTTTACATTTAGTAGTATTTTGTTTCTCTTTTCGATTTACTGATACTTTTGGTAAACCCCGGATAATACAACATCCAAAGCATTAGATAAATTTGCTCTAACTTGATCTGGATTGTCAAAAGCATATCTTAATTGCAAAGTTGTATAACCGTGAAGTATTCCCGTAAGTATGTTTAAGACTTCATCTATATGTTCTTCTCTTAACTGGCAGGAAAGAATTAGTTTTCTTAAAAGCATTAAGTAATTTCCGAAAATTCCAAAAGTTTCGGCAGATCCATTCCAAGTAGCCCATTGGATTGTTTCATAAACTCCAGGATGTTCAATCATAAAATTTAGATATTCAATCCCAACAGCCTTTATTGCCAATTCGCCGGACTTGCCAATCGCAGACTGCTCCATTCTTTTGTTCATGCAACACATACCTTGATGTGCAATTTCTCTCAACAAGTCATCCAAATTTTCAATGTGATTATATAAGGATGGGGTTTTGATATTAAGTCTTTCTGCAACTATTTTGAGAGAAACACCATGTAAACCGTTTTCGTCCGCTATCTGGGATGCTGTATCTATAACAACTGCTTTCGTAACTTTCATTTGTAATACCTCATGACTTTTTTCTCTATACAAGTTTAACTATTTAGATTAGTATAGTCAATACTTATCTTAGTTTTTTTCTAACCTTATTGACAATACATTTTTGAAAGAGTAAAATACTAATTATATTAGTCTATATAATAATTAAATTAGTTTTGGAGGCGACAATGGAAACACAACATTTGTATATAGGAGAAGTACCAGCAATTATATGGGGATCTCACTCCACTAAAATGTATCTCTATGTTCACGGACAAGGAGGCAACAAAGAAGAAGGAAAACTCTTTGCCGAAATTGTTACAAGATATGGTTATCAAGTTTTGAGCATAGATTTGCCGGAACACGGAGAACGACAGAATAAGCCGCCCCTTTTGGAGCCTTGGAATGTTGTTCCAGAATTATCATTTGTTTTGAAATTCTGCAAACAACGCTGGAAGGAACTTTCTTTGTTTGCAAACAGCATTGGAGCGTGGTTTAGTATGTTGACTTTTTCACAGGATAAGTTGCAAACAGTGTTATTTGTTTCTCCTGTTGTTGATATGGTAGAACTCATTTCTGATATGATGGTATGGGCGAATGTATCAGAATTGCAACTCGAAAAAAAACAAGTAATACCTACCACTTTTGGGCAAACTCTTTCTTGGCAATATTTACAGTACGCAAAAGAGCATTTAATCAACCAATGGAGTACACCGACAAAAATATTATACGGTGAACACGATACTCTCATAAAACGCTCTATGATCGAGGATTTCTGCAAAAAACATCATTGTGAATTAACGGTTATGCAAAACGGAGAACATTGGTTTCACACTGAGCAACAATTAGATGTTTTAACTGGATGGATAGATAACTCTTTAGTAGAAAGACATACTCGCAAAAACGCAGAACACTTACACACTCGATAATTTTCCATTACAATATGCAACCGCCCAACGGAAATAAAAAAAACCGTTGTTTCGGCGGCTGAATATCTGTGCGCCAAAACAAAATACAGTGGCCTAACGGCGGTTTTGAAATAACGATTTCAAGCCGCCGTTTTCTTTTTCAAAAATGAGAATACGGAGGGTGTATTAAAGTCGCCCATTTTTAAGGACACGGCGGTATCTGGGAGGTATCGCTATGGCCTTATTGGATCTTCGTCCCTCTAACCTGTCAAAAAAAGCCCACCGCCTAAATGGGATCAGTACGGCTGCGAACATGAAATATACCAGTACATAAATGAATATATAACTTCGTGCGTCTGTGCGGCCTTATGTCGCCCAGGCGCTTTTTTGTACTTCGAGACAAAGTGTCCCGAGGTGCGGCGTAGCTCCCCGGGATGCCGCTCCCCACCAGCCCCGTTTCGGTCACTCGTTCACCCAAACACCGAAACGGAGGTTTATTATGACTACAATCAATCTGAAAAATTTTTATTATTGGCACACACAGGATCAGTTTATCGAGGTTTCCAACGAGGTGGCGGCTGTATTTCTGGCCGATGCCCGGTATGAGATGGCCTACCAGCGGCGGCTCTCCCGGCACAAGGCGCAGTATTCTCTAGACTGCGATGACGGGATCGAATATTCCGCCTGCCTGCATGAGCCCACCCCGCAGGAACTGCTGGAGCGTATGGAAATGTTCTGCCGTCTGTGGAACGCCCTCAACTCCCTGCCCGAAGTCCAGGGCCGGAGGATCGACGCCCACATCATTCTCGGAAAAAGCATCAAGGAAATTGCCGAGGCTGAGGGCGTACATGAGGAGTCTGTCCGCCAGTCCATCAAACGGGGGCTTGAGCGCATGAAAAAAACTTTTTAATTTTTTTCATTTTCCCCACTTGGAAATGATGAAAAAATGTCTCGGTTTATGAGAGGAGGTTTTTTTCTCAGCACAGATGAACAGGAGCGGCCCCAGGCATAGTGCGGGGAGCCGGGCGGCGGGTGCGCTGTGACTTTCTCCATTGGGAAACGAGCGAACAACACCAACGCCGCAAATGGGCCGGGCCAGCCCAGGGCCACGATCCGCCGCAGGACAGGCTGGCCGCCTGTCCCTCCGGGCCGCCCTCTCATCCGTGTGGGATCGCCGTCCCGAGTATCGTTGTCTTTGGACAGGTCAAGAAAATGTGGGCGGCGACCCCGTAATTTTAGGAAAGCGAGGTACAGTCTATGAACTATGATCCAGCAGAATTGGCGGCCCTGTTATCTCAGCCGTGGAGTAACGGTTCCTGCAGGGGCTATATAATTATGGCGATGGAAAACTGCGGCTTTGCCGGTGATGACATCCGCCGTATCATGGCCGAGCTCCATGAGCTGTTTGACTTCGTTTCTCTGGAGGAGGCCGAGGCCCACTACCAGAAAAGCCCCTACTGACTTCGAGACAAAGTGTCCCGATGTGGAGCAAGACAAGAGGGCGGCACTGTTCCGGTGCCGTCCTCTTGCGTTTCCCCACAGGACAGACGGGAGGCGGTTTATTGATTTGAGAGGAGGTTTTACCGTGAGATTAAATGCACAGGTATTGGAACAAATGAAAAGCGTTGATATTGGCGCAGTGGCTCCCGAGTTCCTGGCTGATGTGAGCGGTATGACCTTTAACAACGCTCTCCCCAAAGAGGAGCGCATCGCCTGTTTCCTGCAGGCTGTTAAAAATCCATACTGCTTTTGCGTTGGCGGTGTCGGCGTAAAAATTGAATTTGCGGAAAGCGGGCCGCCCTTGCAGGACACGCTGACAGACTTTCTGCTCCGGCAAAAAAACGGGCTGTAACTTTGGTTATGGCCTGTTTGCCACTTCGAGACAAAGTGTCCCGATGCAAAGGCATCCTTGTTGTCCTGCCCGGGCAGAGTTATAATATAGATGTAATGTGATAGGGAAGGAGGAACAATGGCACGAACAAAAAACAAAGGATTTCAGCAGAGTTTCTCTCCCTCTTATGCTGTCCGCCGCTGGCGGCTGGGCGCATACATCCGGCTCTCCAAAGAGGATTTGAAAAAAGCCCGGGAGGGTAAAGATGACAGCAACAGCGTGAAAAATCAGCGTGACCTGCTGGGAGACTTTTACTTCAAGCACCAGGACGAATTTGAAAGCATTACCGAGTATGTGGATGACGGACACACGGGAACAGACGCCAACCGGGAGGACTTCCAACGGCTTCTTGCTGATGTTATGAGCAGCAAAATAAACTGTGTGATTGTGAAAGACCTTTCCCGTTTCGCAAGAAATTACAGTGATGCTGGCAGCCTGATTGACAACCTGTTTGTACAGATGGGTGTACGCTTTATCAGCCTTGCCGAAAATGTGGACAGCTACCGTGACCCGGACAGCGTTTCCAGTATCATCGTCCCAATTACGAATGTAATGAACGATCAATACTGTTATCAGACCTCAAAGAAAATCCGGCAGGTATTCGATTACAAGCGGCGCAACGGCCAGTACATCGGCTCCTTTGCTCCCTATGGTTATCTGAAAGACCCGAAAGACAAGCACCAGTTGATCGTCGATCCCGATGCGGCTGAAATTGTAAAGCTCATTTATGATTTATGCCTGCAGGGTATGGCGAGGCGGGCTATGGTTTACTATCTGAACGATCACGGCATCCCAAGTCCCACAACATACCGCAGGGAAAAGGGCCTGCCTGCCAGTTCAACATCGGACAATCCCCTGTGGGGCGACAAAATTGTGACCCTCATTCTTACCAATCCGATTTATACCGGGGATTTAGTACAGGGCCGCCGCCGGGTGAAAAGCTACAAAGTACACCAGATTGAGCAAGTACCGGAGGAGGAATGGGTGCGGGTGTCCGATACCCACGAGGCCATCATAGACCGGGAAACATTTGAAAAGGTGCAGGCCCTCTTAAAGCGTGATACCCGGACAGCTCCCCGGAAAAAGGAGCTCCACCTGTTCAGCGGTTTCCTCCGCTGTGCGGATTGTGGAAAATCCGTTACCCGGAGCCAGAGCGGGCAAAGCTACCGTTATCTTTGCTCTACCTACAAAAACCGTTCCCGGACTGCCTGCACCATGCACGCGATCAAGCATGAACGGCTGGAGGCCGCTGTCCTGTTCGCTGTACGGCAACAGGTACATCTGGCGGTTTCCTACTCCGAGATTATTTCCCGTATCAATTCGGCCCCTGTCAAAAAAAGCCAGTCTTTCCGTCTGGATGATCTGATAGCCGCTAAGGAGCGGGAACTGGCAAAAGTTACCCGGTATAAACAGTCTCTTTATCAAGACTGGAAAGACGGGGAAATTACCCAGCAGGACTACCGGGATATGAAAGCCGATTATGAGCGGCAGGCCGCATCCCTTTCGGATATTCTGGCCCGGCTGACCGCTGAACGGGCGGAACTGGTAAACGGTGTTGACAACGAGCATCCCGCTCTTATAGCCTTTATGAAATACCAGAACATTGAAACACTTAACCGGGAAATTCTGATTGAACTTGTAGACCATATCAAGGTTTATGAAAACGGCAATATCAGCGTGAAATTTAAGTTTTCAGATGAGCTCCGCCGGATTGCCGAGTACATTGAAATTAACACCACTCAAAACCCCGCTGTGGCGGGCTGATTCCCGCCACAAACCTTTCTGACAGTGTGTATTCTTAAAAAGAAACATTCATATGCTTGCTGCGAAACTTCTCACTTGGAAAGGACGGGAATGGAATGGATCGGACACGAAAAATTGAAAACGGGCATATCGTGGTGAAAAATCTGCTGTATCAGGAGCTTTCGAAGCATGAGGTTATCGTACAATCCGGCAGAACGCTCTACCGTTTTACAGGCAGCTTTGACGGGAAACAAACATTGACAGGGAAAATACTACGGCTCATGGAAAAAGGCCTTGCACCCGATGAAAAGGAGCGGTAAAATGAGTACATACAATCCTGTATGGCAGACTGCCCGCCTGAAAGGAGAAGCTTATGTTAAGGCAGTCTGACAACAAAATTACCGCCCTCTATTGCCGTTTGTCGCGTGACGATGAACTGGCTGGGGACAGCAACAGCATTGTAAATCAAAGGGCGATTTTAAGTAAATACGCGCATGATAATCATTTTTCAAACCCCTTGTTTTTTGTGGACGATGGGTATTCCGGGACGAACTTCAATCGTCCGAGTTGGTGCGAGCTTCTGGAACGGATTGAAAACGGTGAAGTGTCCACCCTGATTGTCAAGGATATGTCGCGGCTTGGGCGTGACTATCTGAAAGTGGGCTTTTACACCGAAGTCCTCTTTGTGGAAAAGGTGTGCGATTTATCGCTATCAACAACGGCATAGACAGCGCAAACCAGCAGGACAGCGATTTCACGCCTTTTTTGAACATCATAAACGAGTGGTATGCCAAGGACACCAGTAAGAAAATTCGCGCGGTGATGAAGTCCAAAGGGGAAGCTGGCGAACATCTTTGCACCAACCCACCTTATGGGTACAGAAAAGACCCCGAGGACAAGAAGTGCTGGATTGTGGACGAAGAAGCCGCCGAGGTAGTAAAGCGGATATTTGACCTGTGTCTTGATGGATACGGGCCGTCACAGATCGCCCGTATCCTGAAAGCGGATAAAGTGATAACGCCGACCGTCTATTACCGGCGTATGGGAAAGGCAACGCGAAGCCCTTTGCCGGACAATCCGTATAACTGGGATCAGAAGTCCGTTGCTGGCATTTTGGAGCGTCCAGAGTATCAAGGACATACGGTGAACTTCAAGACGTACAGGCAATCCTACAAGAGCAAAAAGACACTTCAAAATCCGATGGACAAGCAACTTGTATTTGAGAATACCCATGAAGCGATTATTGATTCTGACACTTGGGCGCGGGTGCAGGAATTACGGAAGAACAAACGCCGTCCCACGAGAACGGGAAAGACAAATATGTTCTCCGGCATTGTCCGTTGTGCCGACTGTGGCGAGAAGCTCTACTACTGCACCAGCAAGAACTTTGAAGCGCGGCAAGATCATTTTGTATGTTCTACTTCAAGGCTCAAGGGGAAAGAGGTTTGTTCTACTCATTTTATCCGCGCCGTCGTGCTGGAACAGGGCGTGCTCGCGCATATGCGGCTGGTGATTGCCTGTGTTGCTAACTATGAAGAACAATTCCGTAAAGCTATGGGTGCGAAGCAGAAAGCCGAAGCAAAGAAAGAACTTGCTGCAAAACGACGGCAGGCCACGCAAGCAGAACGCCGGATAGAGGAACTTGACCGACTATTCAAGCGTATTTACGAGGATAACGCCAACGGAAAATTGTCTGACAGCAGATTTCAAATGCTCTCTGACGATTACGGGCAGGAGCAGGAAGAACTGCGGGAAAAGCTGTTGCAACTGAACGAGGATATTACACAGCAGGAAGAACAGGCAGAAAACATTGACAGGTTTATCGGTAAGGTACGGAAGTATCTGGATTTGGACGAACTGACGCCCGCGATACTGAATGACATGGTAAAGGCGGTGTATGTTCACGCGCCGGACAAGTCCAGCGGGCGCAGGGAACAGCGGATTGATATATCCTATGACCTTGTGGGAATACTCCCCGCCGCCTTACTCAATGACCCATCAAACGGAGAAACGGTATAGCCTATAAGCTACGCCGTTTCCCGAAAATCATTCCTATGCTGTTTTATTGGTGCCGCCCTTTTGGCCTGCCTTTGTAAATTGAGACACAGATGCCACATGAAATTTCATTCCAGGTTTCTTGATTGGGTGAGTCGGAGAGCGGCCGGGCAGGGGCTGGAAAGGATGAACTTGTCCAGCCCCTGCCCGGCTGCTGCCTATGTGACCCGCCCCTGGCTTTGGCAAGTATGAGCCGGGCGCGTACCCGTTTGTCGGGCTGGCCCGCGTGTTCCACGGCATCGGCGCCATGAAGAAAGCTATGCGGTTGGCCACGGCCCCTTCTTCTGGTTATTTGCGAATGTATGTGTGAGCGCCAGGAATAAAATATAAAAAAACGCCGAGGGAAAATGTAGGCTTGTAGCGGAGGCGAGGGGAAAGGACAGCTTTCCGATCAGGGGATGAAAGCTCCCCGATGAAGAACTGAATATGGAGAATCACCTGTTTGACACTGCCGCTGCGGTATAGCGGAAGAACGGCGCGGGTAGCTCTGCTGCCTGCGTCTTCCCAAAACAGTATATCCCCATATTTATAATGCGTCTTTATCGTGCAGCACCTATTGACAGGTGCGGGTTTTGTGTTATACTACATTTAGAAATTCATCTAAATGAGACGCGGCAAAATGCCGCGCCTTTTGTCCGCACGGCCGGACGGAACGGAGGGTATCATGCTGACCATCACCAACTTTTCAAAAACGTATGCAGGCGGCAAAAAGGCTGTTGACAATTTGTCGCTGACCGTCAATGCAGGCGAGATCATGGGCTTTATCGGCCACAACGGCGCAGGCAAGACCACAACACTGCGCGCCGTGGCGGGCATTTTGGATTTTACCGAGGGAGAGATCGTCATCGACGGGCATTCCGTAAAGGACGAACCCGTGGCGGCAAAGCAGGTGACGGCGTTTTTGCCGGACAATCCGGATCTGTACGAATTTTTGACGGGCATCAAATATCTGGCTTTCATTGCGGACATCTACGGTATCTCGAAAGACGTGCGCGAAGAGCGTATCCGCAAGTATGCGGATGCCTTCGAGCTGACGGGCGCGCTGGGCAGCCCCATCGGCGGATACAGCCACGGCATGAAGCAGAAGCTGGCTGTCATTTCGGCGCTTATCCGCGCGCCGCGGCTGCTGATTTTGGATGAACCCTTTGTCGGGCTGGACCCGCAGGCCGCGTTCGTGCTCAAGGGCTTTCTGCGCGAGATCTGCGCGGCAGGCGGCGCGGTGTTTTTCTCCACGCACGTACTGGAGGTAGCGGAAAAGCTGTGCGACCGCATTGCCATTATAAAAGGCGGCCGACTGGTGAAAATGGGCACCACGGCGTCCGTTGTTGGAGATGAGAGTCTGGAACAGGTGTTCCTGGAGCTGGCGCAGGAGGGCGGTGCACATGCGTAAACTGTGGGTGCTTTTGAAGCTGAATTTCCGCGCGATGCTGCGGGCGTTTTCGTTTCGCAGCGGAGCGGGCAGCAGCAAAAAGAAGGCCGCGGGCGGCCTGGGCGCGCTGCTGCTGATGGCCTTTTTGGCGCTGTACCTTTCCGGCGTGTACAGCTTTTTGCTGGCCTCCATGCTGGCGGAGGTGGGCATCGTGGAGATGGTGCTGCCTTTGATGGCGCTGATGGCCTGCGTGATGTCGCTGATGTTTACATTATTCGCAGCCAGCGGTCTTGTGTTCGGCGGCAAGGACAGCGATATCGTGCTGGCGCTGCCGGTGCCGGCCTTTACCGTGATGCTGAGCAAGATCCTGGCGCTGTACCTGGAAAATCTTGTGTTCTGCGGGCTGTGGATGCTGCCCACAGGCGCGGCTTATCTGGTGTATGCGGGGCTGGGAGCGGGGCAGGCTGCGGGCTTCTGTGTGCGGCTGCTTGCCGCCGCATTGTTTTTGCCTTTGCTGCCTTCCGTTTTGGCATTGCTGGGGGGCTGGGTGATCGCCTATTTTTCCGGCCGTATGAAGCACAAATCCCTGGTGGGCACGGTGCTCAGCATCGTGCTGACGGGGGCGGTGCTGGTGGGGAGCCTGCAGATCAATGCGTTGGCGGCGGCACTGCTGCAAAACATCGAGGGCGTGCGGCGCACGCTGCATACCTGGCTGCTGCCGCTGGGCCTGCTGCTGGACGGCCTTGTGGGCAGCTGGGGCGCGCTGCTGGGCTTTCTGCTCATCAGCCTGGCGCCCTTCCTGGTGCTTGTCTGGGGTATGAGCACGCAGTACAAGCGAATCCTGTCCAGCCTTGCCAGCCATGTGACGCGCAGCGATTACAGGCTGCGTGAGGTCAAGGCCGGAGGCCGGTTTGCAGCGCTGTTCAAAAAGGAATGCGGCCGCTATTTTGGCACCACCATCTATTTGCTGAACACCGGGATCGGCGCGGTGATGCTGCTGGGCTTTTCGGTATACGTGCTGTTCGTGCGGGGACAGGCGGCGCTGCTTGTTGCGCAGATGGGCGGCGCGCAGGCGGTGGCTCCCATGCTGGCGGCCGTTGTCTGCCTGATGCAGGCGACAGTGAATCCCGCGTGTGTCTCCATCAGTCTGGAGGGCCGTACGCTGTGGATTTTGAAGGAAGCGCCCGTCCCGCCCCGTGAGCTGTTTGGCGCAAAGGCGTTGGTGAACGTGCTGGTGTCCGACGTGCCCGCGACGCTGAGCGTGCTTCTGCTGTGGTTTGGGCTGGGCCTGTCCGCGCCGGACGCATTGGCGCTGCTGGCACTGTGTGTGTGCATGGGACTGTTCATTCCGGTGGCAGGGCTGGCCGTCAACCTGTGGCTGCCGCGTCTGGATTGTGAAAACGACACCATTGTGGTGAAGCAGTCTGCCTCATCAATGATCGGCATTTTCGGCGGCATGCTGGTCGTGGGGCTTGGCGCACTGCTGTGGGCTGTTGGCGGCAAGCTGCTGGGCTTCGTGTGGTTCAGCCTGGCCGCGGCCGCGGTGCTGCTGGCGGGCGCGGCGTTGGGC
>OKSH01001621.1_pt1 | contig 19243 bp, 19 predicted proteins | sample 1601231 | NCBI WGS metagenome assembly OKSH01 (sample SAMEA3541596, study PRJEB24748) | human gut metagenome | biome: human gut; feature: human-associated habitat; material: faeces | place: China | collected 2012 | reverse complement strand
AACACCCCCGCACCACCCACCGACACCCTCGCGAACCCGCGCGGCACAGCGACGCTCTCAGGCTGCGAAAATAAATGCGCAAAAGTACGCTGACGCGCAGTGCTTTCCCCGCCTCGCCTGCCCGCTTTAAGGGTCGATTTTAATGCAGTTGCATACTTCAGCTAAAGCCACACAGCATTAAGCGATTACTCAAAAAGTACATAAGCTTAATGCGTGCATTTTGATGCGGTCGAATGCAAGACTTGTTACTTGGCCTTAATGACAGGATGAGCCCTATCATGACCTCCGCCTAAAAACTTAGAGAAGATAACTTTGTCTTGGCTTACTGGTTTTTTTCCATAAACACTATCGTAATGGAAAAAAACTTGAGGTTGATTCGAAACATGAATAAATCCATAAGCCAAACGAGTGTCTCCGATCACTCCTACCTCTCGTTCGCAAACTGGATAACATAGCAATCCACACATCGACACCAGTTGGTCAGCAGTAGGACGGTCATCAGGATTTGGAACTAAGCACGCCTCAATTATTTTGATGATTTCATTTGCCAAAGGTGCAAACTGTCCATTTGACGTTATAAAGTTCGGATAAGGGACATGATTGCCTGAAAGAATTCCCGGAATTGCCATATAACCAATGCCAAATGGATATTCTCCAGTAAGAATTCTAAACATCATTGCACCTAAAGCCCAAACATCTGAAGGCTTTGATACTTGGCCAAGGCTCCTAATAATTTCAGGAGCCATATAGGGCAAAGCTCCCATGGCTGTTTGTGATGTAGTGATAGATCCTTGGCCATTTCTCGCGGCTTCATCTATTTCATCACCAGCCATTTTTGATATACCAAAATCTGTTATTTTAACGCCAGTTGCACTAAGACCACCAGTAACCATTATATTCGAGGGTTTTAAATCTCTGTGAATGACATTTACATGATGTGATGCTGACAATGCCTTTGCAAGGTTATGGAATATTTTTGCTGTCAAATAAGGATCAACACTTGTATAATGGCTAAGTAAAGCTTGATCGAGATCCACTCCATCGATGTATTCTTCAGTTAAGAACTCTCGTTCTCCACTAGTAAAATAGTCTAAGGTTTTTGCAACGTTAGGGTGATTCACTTTTGATGCCAAAACGGCACTTCTATGAAACCTCTTTTCTGCCGATTTATTTTTTGGTGTTTTAAGTGCAACGTTTCGCCCTAGGATACTATCTTCCGCCAAATAAACCTTCTGCATACCACCCTCACCAATTTCCTTGATGATTGTATAGCGTTCAATACAAACTCCTGCCGCGAGCTCAATCATAACACTACCTCCGGATGAGAAAGGTCAAAAGTAATAAAAACACGTTTGGTTTTTGTTTTACCTGCTGGACCGAGAATTATCACACAAGAATTAGGAAGTATATTAAACTGTTTCGCCCTAATATTATTAACATACACATCACCAGACAGCTTTGAGATAAAAAAAACAGAACCTGAATATGTTATCTCTATACTTCCTATGCCTGGGTTATCGTAAAACTCTGTCCTATGCGTTTCCGAAAGCACTACCGGTTTTTTATAATCAGTTATAAGTAATGCACGATGTGAATTACTTAGCAAAATATTTTTAAGACCATCACGAACAACTTGCATAGCAGGTCGTTTTTTTGGGTCAACATCCAAACACGAATACAGCAAACCTTTAATAAAATCAGGGAGCTGTATTTCAGAACTGTCAAATGGATTACTATTCAATTGTTTTGGATAATAGCTTAATTCGACCGGTGGCTTTGTTTTTGCCAAGTACATCGCAGTAACAGCAAAAGCATATGTATCTACAGCCTTAGTGAAACGTACATGCTGCATAAATAGTTCTGGAGCGGCGAAAATAGGAGTACCCTTAAAGCCTAAGGTATGAGCATTATCTACATTCCGAGACAATCCAAAATCATAGATCTTTACAACGCCCTCATGGTCTATTTTCATATTACCAGGTTTTATATCTCGATGAATTATTTCGCAGTCATGTATTTCTGCGATACCAGAGGAGATTTGCCATAAAATCTTAATGAGGTAATTGACATCATTTATACTATCATTAATTTCATGTAAAGAAGGGCCATTAATAAACTCTTCTACTATCGAAATAGTACCATCTTCATATTCTATAGCATCAAAGACCTCTACAACATGCTTTGATCTGAGTCGCATTAATGCCGAAAGCTCATCTCTCATACGCGCAGAATCATGTGCATCATTGATAGACTTAATTGCCACATATCTATCTAAATGAGTATCTAAACACTTAACGACACTACCGAATCCGCCTGACTCGAGATCATCGGTAGGAGCATATCTTTTAGGTAGATTTCTATTTTTCATTTTCATCCCCCTTTACCGAATTTCTTTCAGAAAAAGGTATATCGAATTGTGAAATATTCTCTAATTCATCATTTTTGTTTAGCTCTTTTTTCTCTAGATTTTTTGAACTAATATTTTTATTTCTTGCTTTTCTTTTTACCCCTGTTTTTTTGACAATACTTGCATTGATTTTGTTGTTATTTAAATGCTCATCTTTATCGACAGGTTCTGGATTATCATTATCTTGAGAGCCAGCCTGAGGAAAATTGACAAGTTTTAACTCACCAAAAGGATCCCATATATTTATTACATAATCTGAACTAACATCAAGTTCTTTTAATATTCCATCAACATCTACAACTGCCACAGTTGCATTATCAACACCACCAAACCAACTAGCAAGATCAATTATTCTTTTTGCATACACACCTGTATTTGAAGAATGCACAAAAAGTTTATTTAAATTACCATCTCCAATGGTGTGTGCTCCATCAGAACTTAAAAGTACTGTCCCTCCCTGAGGAGCAGTTATATCATAAAAATGAATTTGTAAAACACTATCAATCCCAATGAACTGAACTAGTTCGCCACCGAACTTCGAATCTATCTCTGACGGCTCAACATCAATATTATTATATTTTTTTGCAAGTGCAACAAGTGTATCATCCTCACTCAACTGCACTATACCATCATTTGTAAGACCGTATATTCTACTATCACCAACATTAGCTGTAGTTATATATTCAGACCCATCTAATGCAATTGCTGTTAGCGTAGCACCTCCATTACCTTTGTATAATTTAAGCACTGCTTCATTTGCTTTTAATATAGCTTTTTCAAGACATTCTCTTACACTAAGATGACAGCCCTTTATTACCTCAGTGAAAAATGTAGAAAGAGTCAATGAAGCAGCATTGGCCCCTCCCTCCATCCCCCCCATACCATCAGCTAAGGCAACTATAACCATATCCTTTGTCTTGTTCGCTGGCCGGAATTTCAAAACAGAAACTCTATCCTGATTTTCTTTTCTAACCAACCCAATATCTGTTGCGATAGCAACTGGCAAAGTTGAAACTCGACGGACTGAAGAAGAAATATTCTTTCTATGTAGCCATCCGTGAATTTGCTCATGAAGGATCTCGTAAGAATCGCCGCTCACACTACCTCCCATTAACATAATGGTGTTCAAAGAAACAGATTACAAAACCTCAACACGAATTCCTAGTATTTTAAATGAGATAGATAATTATTTCATGATTAAGCTGGTTATGTTTTGTACCATCAATAACTATGACATCGTCAGTCTCCTAAGAAGTCGAGAAAAGTTAAATCTATGCCTAAACTTGGCCTGGCGAGTCAAGCTCCTGACCACTAGGGCAATGACCTTCAGATTCTCCACTTCTGTACAAACAGTTTGGGTGCAGCACATCTTGTTTCAATGCCGCTCTAAGAACCATTACGACTTCTGGGTCATCCCATCCAATAACTCCGATATCAACTAGATTTAGCACCGCTGCGGCATGCTCAGAAGGTGTGGGGTTCATAACTGGCTCGCCGCCGCCGGTGAGCTTTCCACAGTTATTGACAGGACTCCGAGGCGCGGCAGAGCCGCTTTTTAAGGTCAAAGGCTCAACAGCCAAAACCTTTGGAACGATGCGCCACTCGGCGGTACGGGTTACATGTACGCGACTAGCCCCGAGGTGTGGGGCATAGATACCGACTACTCTCTCGATATCTTCCTCGTATTCGTTGACCTCATCCGTCACTTTACGGGCGACCCTGACGGCCTGAGCATCACGCGGTTGGTTCGCACCGCCCTGCGCGATGATATACAGGTCAAACTCACCTTCATCTGCAGCAGCGCGAGCCGCTTCGACCCTGTCGTCAAACTCGCTGGCGATACTCACCCCACGAGGAAGTTTGCGCAGTTCTCGGTAAGCCCCCATCGTCGGCAGACCAATCGGTTTAAACTGAGGGATGCGCCATGTAGACGCCCATGCGGTTACGGCTGCAGCTGTGTCTTTTAGAGGCTTGCCGGTATCGTGGTCGAGCTGGCCGTCGAGCGCATAGCCGTCAATATTTTTGGCGATATATTTAGCTATATAACCCGCCGCTCCGCCCTGATTAAGATGACGTGACTCAAAGCGCTGTTTTGCTGCGCCCTTTTCGTGTCCATCCTCTTTAAGGGCATAACGACGCATAATTTCGTTAATGGCTTTACGCTGACCGGGTTTGCAAAACAGCATCATGTGCCAGTGAGGTGTGCCGTCGTGGTGTGGCTCAACAACCCGCATCCCGTAAACCTCTAAATCGTTATCTTTGAAAGCGGTACGCATAAGGCTCCAGATTCGGCACAGATACCGCTGGCCGTCTTTAGGTGTGAATGCGGTTTCGTTCCAGCCGTGATTGAGCTGCACCGTTTTACTTTCACCTTTACCGACCTGTCGGGTCGGATGATATTTCGATGGAGTGGTCAGCGTGATAAACATCCCCACGTCACCGACGCTGGCCGCATAGCGTTCTATCCCTGCGATGGTGTTCATCAGCTCCATACGACGTATTTCAGGGTTTGAAATACTCCCCATGACTTTGCTAATGAGGTCGATGCGTTCGCCAGTGACTTTGTTTTCCAGCTCGCAGGATTTAAGGTATTCGAGATTAGCCAGGCGGCGTGCATGAACATCGCGGATCGCCATTTTGCTGGCGTAGGGTGAACGGTCTTTATTGACCTCACCGGCGGCAATGAGCAACGCCTCGCGCCAGCGCATACGCTGCGCCTTGAGCTGGTTAACCCACCACTTGTCTTTAATCAGTCGGGAAATTGCGGAAAAAGCCATGCGGATCGTCATCTGACCCTTACGGTATTTTTTCCAGTACATTGGGGTGAAATTGAAAGCGCGCGCAATACCGGCCACCTGACCGTATAAATGAGCCTGAGCCTCGTCGGTGAAAAGCATATCTTTGCCACCGTGAGCATCAGCCCATGCGTCGCTTAATTCCTCATACTGACTCCAGAGCTGAGCGGCAATTCTGGCCGCAAATTTCTTAAGCTCTTTATCATTCATGTCAGGCAGGCGCGCATATTCATCACGCTCAGACAGGAAACCAATCGAGGCGGACTCATTCATGCCGCATAGCTCATTAACACGCTCAAGACGCGGCAGCAGCTTGCGCTCAAAGGTGTTTTTTAAGAAATACAGCCCACCCAACGGGCTCTTTGTGCGGCGGATGAAGTTATAACGCGAGGTAAACAGCGTTTGCAGGAAAAACGGCAGGCGGTCAATCCGGTTTAAAACGCCTTGCACCTGACGGAATTCGGCACGTGTAAGGGGTCTGTCGCGGCCTATGGCCTCTTGCTTGAGGTTATTCCAGGAGTAAGCACCGACGAATGAATCACCGGTGCTTTTTTGTAGCGGGGGTGGTGGCGAGAGGGCTACGCGCCCTCGGGTCTCAACGGACATTAACGGTGAATGCTTCCAGGCATTTTTGACCTAACTGCTCGACCTGCTTTTCTAAGTCTGAAAACTGACGAGCTTCCCCGGTTAAAATGTTGTGTAGCACTAGGCCGGAAACGAGCTTGCTGATAGATGGATAAAAGCCAACGGTATCGAGCCATTCTTTACCGGCATTTTTTCCAGACTTAGCGACCTTCTTTTCCTGCAAAATAAACTGGAATTGGTCGCTGGTAATTACGAATTTATTATCGATAACAATATTAATGCTCATACAGCCCCTTACTGATTTATTGCTTATTTAAAATAGAATTGTGAAACTTTTCAGATTCTTGCCCCAATAGCTCGATAATCTCCGTCCGGTTCATTGCAGACTTGCAAATGTGAGCTATCAGAGAATCAAGCGCAGACGCGAACCGCGTCGCGGTGACTAGCTGAGCCTCAATGGTGGCCTGCGCTAACAGGGCCTTCATATTGCTACGAGGTACTGATATATCTTTATTCATTTACCTGGCTCCAGACAAAAAGATGTCCCACGCATTCAAGCGCGTAAAAATTTTTGCTAGTCAATTAATGCAAATATTGTTCAGGCTTAACCGAGGTCAAAATAGTTGGGGCATACTCAAACAAGCTGAATAGTTCACGTAATGCGCGGAATAACTGCTCTCGCCAATAACAAGAATCTTCATTAACTCGCCAGTAGGGCTGGTTAAATTCGTTCTCAGTTAATCCAGCATGAAGGAATAAACTGCGACGCTGGCTTACTGTCAGATAACTTATATACGTCGATTCACTGGCTCCGACCTGACGGCGTTTAGAAAACGCACCGCGCAGCTCGTCAATCGCGCAGACCAGACGCTCACGATCTACATCGTTCATTTCTTCAAAACGCATGGTCGCGTGACGCTGTTTAAGCTGAGCATGAAAACAGACTGTCAGGCGATCGCGTTCCATCATCTGATTGTAAAAATCACAGGAGTCATGCCAGCGAGGTTCTGCAAGATGCCTTCCGATTACAACGCGGAGAGATTGAGGCTGTTTTTGAACTAATGCCAGAGTCATAACCGTCATAATGCCAATCCTTTTGATTTGAGGTAGCTTTTTGCCATGGCGATTATTCCAGGCCTGCGGGTGCGGATAATGATGCCTTTGCGACCTTTGCCGTGGGTGATGATGGGGTTGACCGGGCGTGGGCTTTCATTACGGAGTAACTGTGCAATGCAACGGGGCTCGGTCATCATTTTGGCTCACCCAATCCGAGCCACATTAGCCAACCCTCACGAATCTCTTTCGGGCGGCTTTCATAGGCAAGTTTCATACCGTTGTTCCAGGCAGGCAGATAAATCCAATACTCTCCAGCGCGACCAGATGCAGATTGAGGATCTGTCATTTCAATTACTGGCAGCTTTCCTTTCTCTATCATTCCACGCACTGCTGCAGGCGTTTTGCCGATGAGTTTGGCGAATTCTGGATATGGCACAGCATCACTGGTACTGACAATTTGTTTAATCATCTGATAACCTTTCATCTAGATCTAACCAATGGGTTTCAATGTTCTCTAATGTTGTGTAATGAACATAGAGTTAATCGAAACAAAATAGAGTATGTAGTTAATTATTAGAGGATCTCGATAACATGTCAACTGCTATCAGTGAAAAGCTGGCGCTCATAAGGGAGTCAGAAAGACTGAATCGGAAGCAATTTGCTGAAATTACAGGAGTTCCTTACAGCTCCTTGACTTACTATGAAAGTGGAAGGACTGTTCCACCGACAGATGTGACGATGAAAATCCTTCAAAACCCCCGCTTTAGTAAATACACCTTGTGGTTTATAACTGAACAAATATCACCAGAATCCGGGCAGATCGCACCGGCACTCGCACACTTTGGGCAAGAAACAACAGACTCGCAGCACTCAGACCAAAAGACTGGTTAACGCTTTATCGCAGGTACATTTTTGAAAAGTGTTTATTACTGGCTGAAAAATACTCATCTAGTAAAAACAATAAGTTAGCAACAAGAAGTAAACGTACCTTCGGAGGGTTTTCTTATGACAATTAAGAAACTCGATGATGGTCGATATGAAGTGGACGTCAGACCTGCTGGGCGCAACGGAAAGCGCATCCGCAGGAAATTCGATAAAAAAAGCGAGGCTATCGCTTTTGAGAAACACACTCAGTACAACCACCACAATAAAGATTGGTTAGCAAAACCGGCAGATAAGCGGCATCTGTCAGAGTTAACAAAAATATGGTGGGAGTTGAAAGGCAAGCATGAGACTCATGGTCGAGATTATTTAGGCAAAATTGAGTTATTCACCAAGATTACAAGTGACCCATGCGCCTTTCAGATTACTAAGTCATTGATTAGCCAGTACGGCACAGTGCGCCGCTCTCAGGGCATCAAACCATCGAGCATCAACCGCGATTTGACTTGCCTTAGCGGAATGTTTACCTCTTTGATAGATGCAGAGCTATTTTTCGGTGAACACCCTTTCAGGGGGCTAAAGCGATTGAAAGAGGACAAGCCCGAAACAGGCTACCTGACACAAGAGGAGATCGCTGATCTACTGTCCAAAGTGGACGGGGATAATAAAAAAATTGCGATACTTTGTCTGAGTACCGGAGCGAGGTGGAGCGAGGCAGCAAAACTGAAAGCGGAAAACATAATTCAAAATCGCGTCACGTTTGTTAAGACAAAGACCAACAAGCCGCGAACCGTTCCGATATCCGAGGAGCTGGCAACAATGATCACTTCAGGAAAGCGTGGTTATCTTTTCACTAACGCTAACTATCCTGCGTTCAGACGACTAATGAAGGAGTTGAAACCGGACCTGCCACCGGGTCAGGCTACGCACGCATTGCGTCACAGCTTTGCAACTCACTTTATGATTAATGGAGGGAGCATTATCACGCTTCAACGGATTCTCGGGCATTCACGAATTGAGCAAACAATGACCTACGCGCATTTCGCCCCTGAGTACCTGCAAGATGCGGTAACGCTTAATCCTTTACGCGGTGGCACTGACGTTAAGAGTGTCCACACATTGTCCACGCTAGAATGATTTATAGTGGTTTTCAGTGGTCTTGCGTGCCGAGCAAACCCGCATTGCACCGCTGAAAGCTCCTGCTGTAAGGGTGTATAAACGCCCTTACGCGGGCTTATTTTTTTGCCTCTCCTCCGGTCTTCGCTTTCGTCATGCGGTACACTTTATGCAACATTGAGCAATAAAGGTTCCCTTGATGATGTCTACGTTTCCTGCCAGCTTACTGATCCTTAACGGCAAAGGTGCCAATGAACCGCAGCTACGCGAAGCGGTTAACCTGTTACGCGATGAAGGGATTGATATTCACGTCCGCGTGACCTGGGAAAAGGGCGATGCCGCTCGGTTTATCGATGAAGCCCTGCAGCTGAACGTTGAAACGGTGATCGCCGGCGGTGGCGATGGCACCATTAATGAAGTGGCGACCGCGCTGGTGGAGCGCGGCGGCAAGATGGCGCTAGGGATTTTACCGCTGGGCACGGCTAACGACTTCGCCACCAGCGTCGGTATTCCGCAGGATCTGGCCAGCGCCCTCAAGCTGGCGATCGTCGGCCGCGATGTGCCGATAGATATCGCCCGGGTGAATGATAAAACCGGCTTTATTAATATGGCGACCGGCGGGTTCGGCACCCGGATCACCACCGAAACGCCGGAAAAACTCAAGGCCGCGCTCGGCGGTGTCTCTTATTTAATCCACGGTCTGATGCGCATGGATACCCTGAAGCCGGACCGCTGCGAGATCCGCGGGGAGAACTTTCACTGGCAGGGCGATGCGCTGGTCATCGGCATCGGCAATGGCCGCCAGGCCGGCGGCGGCCAGCAGCTGTGTCCGGAGGCGTTGATTAACGATGGTCTGCTGCATCTGCGCATTTTCACCGGCGAAGAGCTGATCCCTGCCCTGTTCAGCACCCTGGCGAATCCGGAAAACTCGCCGAATATTGTTGACGGTGTCTCCTCGTGGTTTGAAATAACCGCGCCCCATGAGATGACCTTTAACCTCGACGGCGAGCCGCTCAGCGGCAAAACCTTCCGTATGGAGCTGTTACCGGCGGCCCTGCGCTGCCGGCTGCCGCCCGACTGCCCGCTGCTACGCTGATCAGGCTTCGCAAAGCAAAGACGGCGCCCGGCTGGTATACAGCAGCCGGGTTCGTTGATTGAGCCTCTGAATGTTAAGGTAAAACGGCACCTGCGGCTGCAGGAAAAACCTGGGCAGGATATCGATCCAAACACCGCGCTTACATTAATAGACGATACCCACAACCACAAAAAACCTATTACATCAAATAGTTACCTATTAAAATGGGCGCATCTGCCGTGAGACAATGCGCCATAAAGCTTAGTATTCCGCCACCTCGCGCGCCATTTCGCGCGTATATTGCCGACTGGCGTTAACCAGCATCTGCGTATAGGCCGTCTGCGCCTGGCCGCTGACCAGCGCATCGACCGTCAGGGTTTCGAGGATCTTCCCGTACTGCATCACCGCCACTTTCTGGCATAAGTGGGCAATAACCCCAAGATCGTGGGTGACCATCAGGTAAGTGAGCTTAGCCTCCCGCTGCAGTTCCGCCAGCAGGTTAAGGATCTCAGCCTGCACCGACACATCCAGCGCCGACGTCGGCTCATCCAGCAGCAGCACCTGAGGCTCAAGAATCAGCGCTCTGGCTATCGCCACGCGCTGCCGCTGCCCGCCGGAGAGCTGATGCGGATAGCGCTCGCGAAAGGCGCGGTTGAGGCCAACTTTATCCAGCAGCACATTGATCCGCCGGTCGCGGTCGTTGATACGATGGATCTGCAGCGGCTCTTCGAGGATATCGCCAATGGTGTGACGGGGATGCAGCGATCCGTAGGGGTCCTGAAATACCATCTGCACCTGACGGCAGCGCTCGCGGCTAATTTCATGCCCTAAGGGCTGAGCATCGATGGTCAGTTCCCCCTGCCAGTGGGTAAACAGCCCCGCCAGGCACTTGAGCACCGTCGTTTTACCGGAACCGGACTCTCCTACCAGACCGTAGATCTCGCCGGGCTTAACGTGGAAACTGACGTCATACAGCACCTGGTTACGCTTCTCCCCCTCGCCAAACGCGAGGTTGAGATGTTGAACTTCAATCATTATCCGCTCCTTAATCCGTTAACCAGCTGGCCTGACGCTGCAGCACCGGCAGTATCGGGCGACGATGCTGCATATCCGGCAGCGAGTTAATCAATCCCTGAGTGTAGGGGTGACGGGCGTGATCGAGATCTTTAGCGGCGATGGACTCCACTACCCGTCCGGCGTACATCACCAGCACCCGGTCGCAGAAGCTGCGCACCAGGTTGATATCGTGGCTGATAAAAATCAGCCCCAGCCCGCGCGACTGAACCAGGTCATCCAGCAGGCCCAGCACCTGCAGGCGCACCGACACGTCCAGCGCGGAGGTGGGCTCATCGGCAATGATCAGCTCCGGGTCGGTAATCAGCATCATGGCGATCATGATGCGCTGCCCCTGTCCGCCGGATATTTCATGCGGATAAAGCTGATAAACGCGCTCCGGCTGGCGAATACGCACCACCTCCAGCATCTCCAGCGCCCTGGCTTTCGCCTCATCTTTGCGCCCGGGATGATGAGTAAGCCAGGCCTCGGCGATTTGCTTACCCACGCAGACCACCGGATTCAGCGAATATTTCGGATCCTGCATAATCATCGAGATACGTTTGCCGCGTACGCCGCGCATCTGCGCTTCGCTAAGATGCTGCAGATCGAGGTCGGCAAACTGCATCCGGCTGGCGCTGACGCGGGCCTTTTTCGGATGCAGCTGCAGCAGCGCGCGCCCAACGGTGGACTTACCCGAACCGGACTCGCCGACAATAGCCAGCTTCTCATGCCCCAGCTGGAAGGAGACGCCGCGCACGGCGTGGGTCACCGCGCTACCGTTAACAAAGTCGACGCACAAATCGCGCACGTCGAGCAGCGGTGCATTATTCACTACGGGGATCGAGGATGTCACGTAGGCCATCTCCTAAGAAGTTGAACGCTAAGCTATTGATCAAAATCGCCAGCCCCGGAATGGTTACGACCCACCAGCACTCCATCATATAAGTGCGCCCGCTGGAGATCATCGCTCCCCACTCCGGCTCTGGCGGCTGCGCGCCGAGGCCGAGAAAGCCTAGGCCGGCCGCGGTCAGAATGATCCCGGCCATATTCATGGTGATACGGATAATGACCGAGGGCAGACACAGCGGCACGATATGGCGCCAGAGGACGCGGGCCGATGAAGCGCCCTGCAGACGCACGGCGGAGATAAAATCGGCCTGGCGCAGAGAGAGCGTTTCGGCGCGCGCCAGACGGGCAATCGGCGGCCAGGCGGTCAGCGTGATGGCGATAACCACGTGCTCCAGCCCCGGTCCTAAAGCGGCGACAAACGCCAGCGCCAGGACCAGACTCGGGAAGGAGATGAAAATATCGGTGACGCGCATCAGCACCATATCGACTTTACCGCCGAAATAGCCGGCGCTGACGCCCAGCAGCAGTCCGAGCGGACCGACGGTCACCGAGACCAGCAGCACGATATAGAGCGTGATGCGGGAGCCGTACACCAGGCGACTAAAGATATCCCGGCCAAACTCATCGGTGCCGAACCAGTGCTGCGCATTCGGCGCGACCAGCGCACTATTCAGGTCCTGTACCAGCGGGTTATAAGGCGCAATCAGCGGCGCGAAAATCGCCACCACCAGCAGCATAAAGATAATTCCTCCGCCGATGGCCGTGAGCGGATTGCGCGCCATTTTGCCGATAAACCCGACGGCCCGCGCCGCCGCGCGTTGCAGCCGCTGACGGCCTTCGCCCGCACCACCCGAAAGCGGCGAATCCAGAGAAACGGTCATGATTTTGTCCTCGGGTCAAAGAATTGATACAGCATGTCGGAGAGCAGGTTGAGCATCACGAAGATCACCCCCACCAGCAGCACGCAGCCCATCACCGCATTCATATCGCCCAGCAGCAAGCTTCCGGTAAGGTAGGAGCCAAACCCCGGCCATGAGAAGACGGTTTCAATCAGCACCGCGCCTTCCAGCAGCGCGCCGTAGGCCAGCGCCACCACCGTCAGCAGTTGCACGAGGATGTTACGAAACGCATGGTTCCAGATAACCTGGCGCTCGGTCAGCCCTTTCACCCGGGCGGTAATAATGAACTCCTGCGACAGCTGGGCCAGCATAAAGCTGCGGGTCATACGGCTGATATAAGCCAGCGAGTGAAAACCCAGCAGCGAGGCGGGAAGAATCAGATGATTAATGGCGTTCCAGAACACCTGGCCGTTGCCGGCCAGCAGCGCATCAACGGTGATCAGCCCGGTGCGGCGCGGCACCACACCATCCAGCCCGAGATCTACCCTCCCGGCGCCGCCTACCCAGCCAAGCCAGGCATAGAACACCAGCAGCCCCATCATCCCGACCCAAAAGATCGGCGTCGAGTAGCCCGCCAGGCTGATAATGCGTACCACATAATCGGAGACGCTATTGCGCCGCGCCGCCGCCAACACGCCCAGCGGAATACCAAGACCCGCGCCGACAATAATCGCCATCGTTGCCAGCTCCATGGTGGCCGGGAAGACGCGGATAATATCGTCCACCACCGGTTTCCCGGTCAGCAGCGCGTTGCCCAGATCGCCGTGCAAAAGGTTGACGAAATAGATGCCAAACTGGGTGGTCAGCGATTTATCAAACCCCAGCTGCTGGTAAACCTGCTGATAGGTACTCTGGTCAGCATCCGGGCCGACAATCGCCAGCACCGGGTCGATGGGCATGACGCGGCCAATGGTAAAGGTCAGCAGCAGCAGGCCGAACAGTGTAATCACCACCTGCAGTAGCCGTTTTGATAAGCGCCGGCCGCGTGAGCCGGGCGCAAGGATTGCGGTACTCATCCTTTCTCTCCTTCGCGGACTTTATAGACGTCACGCAGAAAAGTGGTGGCGGAGGGGTGCGGCTGATACTCCCGTACCTCGTTGCGCACGACGACCGAATCAACCATCTGCGAAAGCGGAATTAAAGCCGGAACCAGCTGGTCGTAGCGTGTCTGGATGGCCTGGTAGTCAGCCACCTGTTTTTGCGGATCGCGTTCCAGCAGGGCCTGGTCAATCATCGTATTCAGTTGCGGGTCGTAAAAACCGGTACGCCAGCCCTGGAAGTTGGTCAGGCGCGCCTTATCGCTGTTATCCGGGTTATAGACCAGCGCGCGCAGGCTGGAGTGCGGATGCGGCTCCATCCCGCTGCCGCCGCGACCTACCAGCAGGTCAAATTTACGCTCGCGCATTGCGCCGTAGATCTGGTTACCAGTGCCGGTGATGATTTTGGCGTTAATCCCCGCCTGCATCAGCGTCGACTGCACGGCGATAGCGATGTTAAGAAATGGCTGATCGGAGAGTACCCGCAGCGTGGTATCAAAGCCGTTGGGATATCCCGCTTCCGCCAGCAGCTTTTTCGCCCGCGCCACGTCCAGCCTGTAGCCGGGATCGGGTAGCGTGGACGGCATTCCCGCTTTGATAGGCCGCTGGTGCAGCACGCCGTAGCCCGGCATCAGCGCTTTATTGATACCCTGGTAATCAATCAGATAGCGCACCGCCTCGCGCACTTTCGGATTGGCGAAGTGCGCCTCTTTCATGCTCATCGCCACGTAGTACATGGTGCCGCGCTGCACCGCATCGACGGTCAGCTGCGGATCGCTGCGCAGGGCGTTGATATCGGAAACCGCCATATTGTTGGCAATATCAAGGTCGCCTTTTTCGATCATCAGGCGCAGAGTTTGCGACTCCTGGAAATGACGCAGTACCACGCGGCTCATTTTCGCCTCGCCGCGCCAGTAGTCAGGGTTGCGCTTCATGCGCAGCACATCTTTCGCCTGCCAGGTTTCGAGGATAAACGGCCCGGAACCGGCTTCATGGGTGGTTAGCCAGCGGTTACCCCAGTCGTTATCCTGCTGATGGCTTTGCACCGTTTTACTGTCCAGCACTCCGAGGTTGCCCAGCGCCGCCAGCGAGTAAATCACCAGCTGCGGATCGTTATCTTTGGGTAATACGATTTGCACCGTGAAGCGGTCCGGCGCGCTGACCTGGCTGTCGATATTTTTCTTACTGAAGCCATAGGATTTCCATACTGAGGCCTGGGCCAGGTTGAGGTGCAGGATGCGCCGCATTGACCACACGACGTCGGCGGCGGTCAGCGGGTTGCCGGAGTGAAACTTAACGTCATCCCGCAGATGAAAGGTCAGGGTTTTGCCGTCGGGGCTGATATCCCAGGATTTCGCCAGCGCGGGCCTGACGGTGGTGAGCTGCTCAGGGTCAAGCTCCACCAGCGAGTCGTAGAGGTTGACCACGATCCCCACCACTTCGTTACCGGTCATCGCCGCCGGGTCAAGGGTGAGCAGGTTATTCATATTCATGCCGATGATCAGCTGGTCGGGCGGCGTTTTCGCCACCGCCTCCCCGCTCCCCATCGACATGGCGAGCGCGAGAATACACGCTCCCAGTAAGGAGGTTTTTTTCATATCTCTGTTTGCCTGTACTGTAGGGTACATGTTGCCGGATGGCGGCATTTTCGGCTTATCCGGTCTACCGGGCCGCAGGCTCGATAAGCGCAGCGCCATCGGGTATTTATTTTTTTAAATCAGTCGTGGCTAACGGTATTGGCTTCGATATACGCAAAATTAATGTCTTCACCGAGACCCGGACGTTGTGACAAATGCACAAATCCCTGGTCATCCATCGGGTCGACAATGCTGTTGAGATAGGCCGCCGGTTCATCGTAGTCGAGGAACGGATGCAGCAGGCCGCGCTCGTACCAGCGGCAGTTGCGGATCGCGCCCACCACCGCCAGGCTTGCCGCTCCGTTGCCGTGGACTTCGCAATCCATGCCGAAAGATTCCGCCAGCGCCGCCACCTTCATGGTCGGTGTAATCCCCCCCACGCCGTTAGCGCCGGCGCGCAGAATGTCGCAGGCCCCGGCTTTCACCCATTCGGCGCGCATGTGGTGCTTGCCGCCGAAGCTCTCCGGCCCGACGATGGGAATCGACAGGTTTTCCGCCAGCCACGCATAGGAAGACATCGAATCCTCCTCCATCGGCTCTTCAAACCAGGCGAAATTGAGTTTTTCCAGCTCTTTGCCGATCCACAGCGCCTCGGCGCGGCTGTACCAGTGATAGCCATCAATCATCAGGTCAATATCCGGCCCTACGGCTTCGCGCACCGCCGCGCAGGCTTTAATGTCCATTTTGGGATTGGGCGCAAAAGAGATTGGCGGCATCCAGGTGTGCAGTTTGATGGCCTTGTAGCCGCGGGCGACCAGCTTCTCAGCAAAAGCGGCATACTCTTCCGGGGTCGACAGGCCGCCCGGCAGATCGTCGCCGCACATGGTGCTACCGTAAGCCGGGACAGTGTCGCGATAGCCGCCGAGCAGCTTATAAACCGGCATCTTAAGGCTGCGGCCGATCAGGTCCCACAGCGCCTGTTCAACAAACGACAGCGCGCGCTCCGTTAGCTGATGTGCGCTGCCGCGCTGCCAGTGGTTAAGATCCTGCCAGATACGCTCACGGTTAAACGGGTCCTGTCCCACCAGCACTTTGCGAAAAAAAGTATTCACCACGAACGGGCGCACGACTTCCGGAGGCGCAAACGAAAAGCCCTGCGCCCCATCATCAGCGGTGATGGTCAGCATCGCCATTTTGGCCATGCTTTCAACCCCCGGATGGGAGTGCCCGGCGCTGTCGGAAACCCGACGAGTGGGATATTGGAAAACGGTGACATTCACAGATTCAATTTTCATGCTCGGTCCTTATCACGGCCAAATCCGATCGACATAAGCAGATCGGCAAAGCGGTTTCACATTATTGAAAATACGTTTCAATATATAACCTAAGCACAACTTCGTAGTAGTGCCTCGGACAAACACCGCTAAGCAAGGCCATAAATTTGGGCATTGGCACAACAAGACGTGACTGTTTTCACAAAAGATGAGCGAAATGTGAGGCAGATCGACCAGGAGAAAAAAGGGCGTGAGCGCAGAAAAGAGATTAACCGACCAGCTACATCCCGGGAATGTCTGCGCCCACAAATGGCTGACTTATACCACCGCCGCTGGCTCCGCGCTAAGCGCTTCCAGCAGTTCAGGTAAGGTTTGATAGCGGCCAGCGGCGGCCTGAAAACGCGCGTGCTGGCTATCTTCTGCAATCACTATCGTGGCAATCCCCGCCGACTGGGCCGCGCAAAAGCCGGTAAAGCTATCCTCAATCACCAGACACTGGCTGGCGTTGAGATTGAGCTTCCGCAGCGTCGTGAGGTACACCGCCGGGTGCGGTTTGCCGCGTGGTTCATCATCGGCGCTGGAGATCGCGTCAAAAAAGTGCCAGAGCGAAAGCTTGTTCAGCACAGCGGCAATAACCTGACGAGATGATGACGTGGCGAGCGCAATCTTATAACCCGCTTCGCGAAAATAGCGTAACGCCTCCTGCACCCCGCGCATCGGTTCGCCTTTCGCGGCAATCAGGCGGGTGATGCGCTGCAGGATGGCGTCTTCAAGCCGCTGCGGAGCGAGATCAAGCTGAAAATAGCGGCACCAGGTGCCGGCAATGTCGTCGAGGCGCTTGCCCTTGGTCAGGGTTTCACATTCAGCAACGCTCGCCGTTGCCCCCCACTGCGCGAGGGCGTCAATCTGCGCCTGACGCCACAGCGCCTCGGAATCAATAATCACGCCATCCATGTCAAAAATAACCGCCTGCATACTCATTCGTTCACCTCATTAAGGCTGGCATGAAGCGCATGCCAGCCGCAGTACCTATGAGAATTCAACCTGCTCGCGGGCGGTTGCTTCCTTGTGGGAGAACCCCGGCTGCTCCACGCGGATAAAGGCGCAGAGGAAAAAGGCCACCACGTACAATGCGGTATAGGCGATCACCACCCCGATGGTGCTGAAGAACGGCAGCAGCACCACGGCAATCGCCGGCGCGAGAAAGTTCGACATCCCCGCCGACAGGTTATAGACCGAAATGGCCGCACCTTTATGCTTCGGCTCCAGCGCCGGGAACACGGCCGCCAGCGGCACGAAGGCGGCGACAAAGATCCCGAGGGCGATGGCGGGGATCAGCGCCATCGCAAAGCTATGGCCAAAGTGCTGAGGAATGTAGTAAAACGCCAGGCTGGAGAGCGCCATCCCGATGCAGCCGAACCAGCGCACCACCTTCATCCAGCCCAGTTTTTCCCCGAGGATCCCCCACAGCACGTTAGAGAAAATGGTGGTGAAGAAGAAGACTGCCCATACCTGGAGCCATTCTGAAGTGCTGAAGCCCAGCTCATCGACAAACATCATCGGCATAATCACCGCAAAGCCGAACAGCGAGAGGGTATTGATAATCCTCACCATGCTCGACAGCAGAATATTGCGGTTGGTATAGAGCAGCGTCGCGGCGCGTCCCAGCTCGGAAAACTTCTCACGGGTGGTGAGATTCTGCATATGCTGCGGCGTTTGAATATGGCGCAGGGAAACCAGGGCAATCACGCCCCCGGTAAGGCAGAAGGCCAGCGCCAGCCACAGGGTGCCCATTTCGCCAATGTGCGGAATGGTAAAGCTCGGAATATAGCTGCCGAAGACCCCGATGCCGATGGAATACACCGCCCAGAACCAGCCGATGGCCGAGCTGGCGTTGTCGCTTTTGACGTTATGGACAATCGCCACGATAAACGAGTAGAGGAACAGCGGATAGGCGAAGCCGCGGATGCCGTAGAAAAGCAGGATCAGCGCATAGTTGGCGTGACCGAGGCCGAAAACGAGGAACAGCACGTGGAATACGCACCACAGCACGAAGCCAATCATCATCGTTTTCAGCGGGGTGATAATTTCCGCCACCACCCCGGAAATCCACGCCGACAGCGCGGCGGCCAGGCCGTAGAGGGTAAAGGCAAAGGAGGCCTCCGCCGGAGAGAAGCCGAGCGCTTTGATATAGTGCGACAGAAAGGCTAATTCAAAACCGTCGCCGGTCATAAATACGGCAATGGCGATGTATCCCCAGAGCAGGTTCAGGGGTAAACCGAGCCACTGTTTATTATTGATAGACATAATGACCTCGTTTTCAGGGTACAGGGTGGCCGCTCCGCGACGTGCAACGAAGCGGCGGTTATGATGAAAATCAGTGCTGTCGATAGTGCAGATCGTTTAAATACAGGGCTTTAAACTGCGCGTAGCGTTGCATCAGGGTGTGGTGGCGAATGGGATCCACACGCCAGGTCTGCCAGACTTCCGGTTTTTCACACACCGCGGCAATGGGTTTGCCCGCCGCCAGGGGCAGGTGCAGGTCGCCGATTGCATAAAGCGCCATGTTTCTCCTCCCTTCCACTGATTTTTGCTGAATGACACCGCCCCTTTCTGCTCATACTAAGGCCAGGGG
>OKSH01001611.1_pt1 | contig 19344 bp, 15 predicted proteins | sample 1601231 | NCBI WGS metagenome assembly OKSH01 (sample SAMEA3541596, study PRJEB24748) | human gut metagenome | biome: human gut; feature: human-associated habitat; material: faeces | place: China | collected 2012 | reverse complement strand
AGGGCAGAAGCCCGGAAAGGACAACATTATGTATCCCAACAACATCTACATCAAGCACTACGCAGAAGTGAAGAAGTACCCCGGCGATATTGGCGTACAGCTGGATCAGTACGACAACGCGCACGGCCTCAAGCACAACGCGCTGGCCCGCGCCCAGTACAAGCACTGGCGCAGCGTGCAGACCGGTGTCCCGGAGCTGCTGAGCGTAGAGGACAAGCGTCTGCTGGGTATTTGATCATGCCGGCGGAAGTTATCACGGCGGCGCTCAGTCTGGTCGGAACACTCGTGGGAACGCTCGGCGGTATTGCGCTGAGCTCCAACCTGACCAATTACCGCATTGAGCAGCTGGAGAAGAAGGTGGAGAAGCACAACAACCTCATCAGCCGGACGTATGAACTGGAAAAGGAGTATTCCGTGCTTGATGAACGCATTCGCGTGGCAAACCACCGCATTGAGGATTTGGAGAAGGAGGAAATACAGCATGAAAGTTAATGTGCCTGTTAGATTTAAGAACCCGTGGTTTTGGGTTGGCGTGGTGTCGGTTGCAATCACTGCGATCGGCGTTGACCCGCAGACGTTTACCTCGTGGACGGCAGTCTGGGAGGGAATCAAGGCGGTGCTCGGCAATCCGGTGCAGCTTGTTACCATGTGCCTGGCAATCCTCAGCGTGTTCGTAGACCCGACTACGGCGGGTATCGGGGACAGCAAGACCGCGCTTGGCTATGACAAGCCGAACAAGGAGGAGTAAGTATGAATATTCCGTTCTTACAGGCGAATTCGAGCAACTTTTACTCAGGCCGAGGCGGAAACAGCATTAAATACATTGTGATGCATTACACGGCGAACAACGGTGACACTGCAATGAATAATGCACAGTATTTCCATAATAACAGCGTACAGGCGTCGGCGCACTATTTTGTGGATGAGAACAGTGTTGTGCAGAGCGTCCGCGATTCGGACGGTGCGTGGCACTGCGGCGGATCGTTTGAAAGCTCGCACCATCCTCTGCATGGTATCTGTATGAACAGAAATTCTCTGGGCGTGGAAATGTGTAGCGACAAGGTGAACGGTAAGTTTATTTTCACTGCACAGACTGTGGATCGTACGGTCGAGCTTGTAAAAATGCTTATGGCAAAGTACAACATTGACGCAGACCACGTTGTACGCCACTACGACGTAACCGGTAAAGACTGCCCGGAACCGTGGGTGCGTGATGAGAGCCAGTGGAAGTCGTTCAAGGCACGACTGACGGCCAAAGAAACTCCAAAGGAGGAAAAACCTATGACTGATAAAGAGTTTACCGCATATCTCAACCGTTATCAGGCGGAAAAGGCCAACCAGAAGCCGCATCCGTATGCTGCCGAGGCCTGGCAGGCGGCGACAGACGCCGGCATTATGGACGGTACCAAGCCGCAGAGTTCGCTGACGCGCGAACAGCTTGCGGTGATTTTACAGCGTTTAGGTCTGCTCGGAAAGGGCGTGAAGTAAATGGGACTGGGTTCTATGCTGGCGGGCGCTGTTAAGGCGGCAGCTGCAGCGGCAAAGGCAAGCAAGAGCAGCTCCGGCGGATCGTCCTCGGGCAGTTCCTCGGGTTCTTCCGGTTCGAGCGGATCCTCGTCCTCCGGCTCGTCCGGCGCTTCGATGGCGGCAACCGGCAAGGGCGGCTCGTACTCTATCGGCTCGGACAAGGGCAAGAATTTTGTTTCGAGTGCGGCTGCAGGCTCGACCATGACCGGCTCGGACGGCTCGACCTGGAAGAAGAACAGCGACGGCACGACCACCATCAGCAAGGGCGGCCAGACGTTCACTTACGGCGGCGCTTCCGGCACCGGCGGCTCGGACGGGAGCAGCTCGGGCGGCGGTTCGTCTGGCAGCGGTACTTATACGCCACTCGGCTCACATAACGACCAGACCATTAAGGACACGAGCGTGGAGGATTCCGCCCAGATGGCGGCGATCAAAAAGCGCTATGCGGAAGCACAGGCGCGCGGTGACACTGCGGCTATGAAATCCGCCCATGCGGACGCCGAGGCGCTGCGTGCGCAGTACGGCTATTCCGGCGGCTCGGACGGCTCGGACTACATCGGCAAGGGCTATGTGAGCGGCAATGTACTGGGCAAGCAGATGAGCAATCAGCTCAATAGCGGCTTTGACGCCTACAAGAAGTACATGGAGGACGCTGCGGCACAGCAGCAGGCGGCACTCAAGGCCAAGGTGGACAGCGCGGTTGCCAGTCTGAACGGTCAGAAATACGACGTGATGAAGCAGACCGAGGCCAACAACGCCGCTGCGGAAAAGGCGTATATGCAGAGCATTAAGCCCGGCGGCTCGAACGCGGAAAACCTTGCGGCAAACGGTTTGCTGACAAGCGGCCTTACCGAGTCCAGCCAGATAAGCGCCGGCAACGCTTATCAGAACGCGCTGAATAGCAACGCGACTACGCAGACCGAGACGCTCGCCAAGATCGAGCAGGCCATCACTCAGGCACAGCTTACCGGCGATATTGAGGCGGCAAACGCGCTTGCCAATCTCTATAAGGAGATTGCCGCCAAGGGCTACGAGAATACGCAGAACATCGTTGCGGCAAACCAGTGGGGTCAGCAGTTCGGTCTTTCGCAGGCCGAGCTGACCGGCACGTACAACGGTCAGGCGACGCTCGCGGCACAGCAGCTTGAAATGCAGAAGCGTCAGCTTCAGGAGGACATCGAGAACGGCAAGGTGGATCGTCAGACGGCACTTAAGCAGATTGAGTATATCAATGCGCAGATTGCGTACATGCAGGCTCAGACTACCGGTCAGAACCTTTCCAACAAGTATTCTCAGTGGCAGCTTAACCAGCTTTAACTACGCCAGAAGGCGGCGATTTTCGCCGCCTTCTCTCTTTAGGAGGTTCATATGAGTTTTTACAGCGATTACGAGAAGAAGAAAAACAAGAACAAAACGTCCGCGCTGCTGAAGGTGCCACAGGTTGTGCCGCAAAAGCCGGCAAAGCAGGACAACAGCCGCCGTGCAACGGCGGCGCGCAACCGGGAGCAGCAGCGCGTACAGGCGCACCAGAATGCACAGCGGCCTGCAAGTACTTATCTGACCGGCGGCGTGACAAGAAGTCAGCCGTATGCGGCTTCTCAGCAGCGGAATACGGTTTTTCGGCAGCGCGGGAACACGCGGCAGAGCCTTTCCGGTACAGGCAGCCGGAACACGCAGCAGAACAATTTACGGCAGCCTGCAAGCACCTATCTGACCGGCGGCAGCGTGACCAGAAGTCAGCCGTATGCGGCAAGTCAGCAGAATCAGCTTTTTTCGGCAAGAAAGGCGGCAGAGCAGCGGCGCAATCCGCGGCAGAACGTATCTACTGCGAACAAGAGCAGCGGCGTCGGCAACCCGACGCTGACGCAGTTTCTCAAGAACTCTATGGACTGGCACAAAACCAGTGACCCGGACAAGAGGGCACAGCTGCACGCGCAGAACGACGCCTTGCGGCGCAAGCTGGGTTATGACTACAACCCGCAGACCGGCGCCTCTTTTGATAAGTACGGCCACGAAATGACTGCCGGCGTGCGCATGGCCTACGGCAGCACGCCGACCGAACGGCTGAATCAGGCAACACAGTTGCTGCATACTTCCGGCGTGATGGGTAAGACAGACAAGGCAACTGTCTACCCGACCGCCATGCAGGCGGCGCAGGGACTGGATGAGGACTATTTCAGCGACCAGACCGGCTATAATGCACACAAGACGATGCATGACCTGTTTAACCGCTCAGATGAGACGTGGAGCAGCGAGGACACGCAGAGCCGCGACAGGGCACGTCAGGAGCTTACCGATGAGATGGGCCGCATTATGAAGCGGTACGGCCTTGACTATCAGCCGCGCGACAACGCGGACGATATCATTAACCGCCTGAAAGCCGCCGGTGCGGACGACAACACGCTTGCGTATGTGCAGGAAAACATTGATCTGCGGCACGCGGCAGACCGTCTCGGCAACGGCATGGAGGCGATTGGAAAGCGGTGGATCGCTTCGCTGCCGTCTCTCGTGGACACCTCGCGTCAGGTAAGCGCGAACGTGGAAGAAAGCCGACTGAGTGAGGAATACCGCCAGTTGGAAGAACAGGAGCAGACGCTGGAACTCACCCTGCAGGGCATGAGCAGCACGGCTGCGGACGGCTCGGTTCCCGCCGACTATCAGGCGGTGTACGATCAGCTGCAGGAGGTCCGCAAGCGCAAGAACGAGCTGACCGTAAACAAAGGTGTAGACCCGAACAAATGGTCTCAGCGCATGCTGCGCGAGGCGAACGAGGCCCAGGCAAACGCCGAGGCCGGTTTAGCGCCTGCGCCGCGCTGGCTGACCGAACAGGGCATTTCCCTTGCGGGCAATGCGCCGGTGATGGCGGCAAGTGCGATTCCGGTCGTCGGTCCGGCGGTCGGCTCGATCATGATGGGCGGCCAGGCTGCAGGCCAGCGCTCGTTTGAACTGAATGAGCAGGGCAAGGGTGCGCGGGAGTCGCTGACGCGAGGGTTGACCTCGGGTGCGATTGAGGCGGCAACCGAAAGACTGCCGCTCGGTCAGATGAGCAAGATTTTGCACTCCGGCGGCGTGAATGCCGTAAAAAATATCCTCATCCAGATGGGTGAGGAGGCGACAGAGGAAAGCGCAAGTTATTTCATGAACTATGTTGCGGATCTGGCGGCAAACGATCCGGACGCAAAGTTCTCTCTTGCGGAGCTGACCCAGAGCGCCGCAGGCGGCGCGTTCGGCGGCTTAGTGTTTGGTACGGCGGGTGCGGTCGGTTCGAGAGCGGCAACAGATACGGAGCGTATGAATGCTGCTGATGCATACGATTACAATCAGGTGCAGCAGCTTGTACAGCTCGACAGCGAGCTGCAGGCGGCGCGTAAGCTGCCGGAAGGACCGATCAGAGAACGTGCGGTGCAGACCGCGCAGAACAAGATGGTAAACGCGCTGACCGATATGCAGCGGCAGAATGCGGCACGGAGTGCTGAGCTGACTGCGAATTATGACGCGGATCTGCAGAATCATCTTGATCTGCAGGAAAAGGCCGAGACAGCACAGTACCTGCAGGAGCAGGAAAACAGAGCGCTCAATCAGCGTGCGGCGGTACAGGCGATGCAGCAGATGGATACTCAGACGCAGAATAATGTTATCGACCTGCAGGACCGGCTGAACAATGCTTGGACGGAACTGCAGGAGCTCGATCAGGGAGACGGGCGGCTCTCGGTGGCCGAAATGCAGCGCCGTAATCAACTGATGGACGAAATCCGTCAGTTGAACGCACAGCTGAATGAGCAGGGAGTGAAGACCGGCGCTGTTATGCCGGAAATCCAGCAGAATGACATGATCCGCACGGCAGACCGCGGAAACGTGGGCGAGGTGCTGAACCAGAATCCGGACGGCAGTTACAATGCGTTTTTCCAAAACAACGAGACCGGCGAGGAAGGTATCCACCGTGTGGAAGCCGAGAACGCACAGCGGATTGCTGAACCGGGCACCTATGAGGTGGCAAGCGAACAACAGCGTGCGGCAGCAGCTGAGGAAGCGCTGAATCCGTCGCTCGACGACTCGGAATATCAGCTTGAATATGAGCAGCAGAGCCAGCCGGAGCAGCCGAAGCCGCTCGGCAACTATGAGAGATACGGCAAGACTCCGCAGAAGGCGGCACAGGAGCTGCAGGAGCAGCTGAACAGTCAGCACTCGTTTGTCTATGAGGCGGACGAACAGGCGGCACGCCGTGAACAGAACAGCGAGCTGCGCGGGCAGTATGAGCTTGCACAGCCGGTACGCCGCCAGCTTGAGAAATTTAAGAATAACCATCCACTCAGCGACAAGGACAACAGCTTACTGCAGGGCGCGCTGCTCAACGGTGCAACGGACAAGTTCTCGCAGGCGGACGATCCTGCGGCCGTTATGCATATGTACCAGCTGACGCAGGAGGAGCAGCGCCTTATGCAGCCGCTGCGGGAGTATGCACAGGCCCGCCGAGATACTCTCAGCTTAAGCGCGGAAGAAATGGCCGATGCGATTGCAGAGAAAGCAAAGGATAAGCGCATTCCCGGCGCTTACAGCCGCGAGACGATGGAGCGCAACAGCTACGATATTTTCGGCAAGGAAAACCGCCAGTACGCCGAAACGCTCAACGAGCAGTATTTTACGCCGGTGCACAAGGCAGTTGCAGACCGGACACAGTACATCAACACGGTAAAGGACCGGATCGCAAAGCTGAATTTAAGCAAGCACGAAAGCGCACTTGTGCAGATGATGCTGGAAGGTGAGAACGGTGCCGCTGCGGACTATATCGCGGCGAAGAAAATCAAGGTAACGAGCAAGCTGCAGGAACGTGTCGCAAACGGCGTTGCGGAATTCCGCGCCATTTATGACGATATGTACAACAAGCTGTGCGATACCCTGATCGCAAACGGCATGTGGGACAGCGTACCGGGATACCTCAAGGACTATGCGCCGCATTTTACTGTAGACAAGCCGGACACCAAACTTGCGCGCGTGCTGTACAAATTCGGCATTAAGCCGGACAGTACGCTCAATCTTCCGACTCCGATTGCCGGTATTACGGATGACCGCAACCCGGGTAAGAAGTGGTTCGGAAACCTGCTGCACCGAAACGGTGAGCTGACCGAGTTTGACGCGGTGGCCGGTTTTGACCGATATGTAGAGACGGCCGGCGACGTTATCTTTCTGACGGACAGCATTCAGAACCTGCGTACACTTGAGGATGCAATCCGGTATCGGCTTTCCGATGACGGAACCAGGCAGAAAATCAACGAGATTCGCAAAGACCGCACGCTGGATCCACTCGAACGCCACCAGCAGACGCAGGACGTTTACGACAAGAATGTTGATGACACGAAAAAGCTGCTTGACCAGAAACACGCGGGCATGGGCGGCTATGTTGCCAATCTGCACGAGTATATCAATAACCTTGCAGGAAAGAAAGCCCGCGCGGACCGTGGCTGGGAGGAAATGCTCGGACGCCAGATGTACAACGTGGCAAAGAATGTTGAGGGTAGAGTGGCGGCGAATATGATCGCGCTGAACCCCGGCTCGTGGATCACAAACTTTATTCCGCTCACACAGGCTGCCGGTGAGGTGAGCACGCCGAACCTGCTGCGTGCGGCTTACGACACGGTAAAGAGTGCGATTCGGGACGATGGTTTTACGGATGGTTCGGTATTTTTGACCAACCGTGAGGGCACGCAGATGCTCGACCGGACGCTGACGCGCAAGGTCTCCGATCTGGCCGGAATGCCGATGGAGGCTATCGACCATTTCACGGCCAACATTGTGACGCGCGGCAAGTACCTGCAGAATATTGCCGATGGCATGACGGTCAATCAGGCATTTGAGAATGCAGATGCGTTTGCGTCTAACCTGATGGCGGACCGCTCCAAAGGTGCACAGCCGACAGCATTTAATGCCGTCAACCCGATTCGCAAGATGTTTACCATGTTCCAGCTGGAGGTCAATAACCAGCTGAGCTACTTAGCAAAGGACCTGCCGAGGGCCAAGCAGAACAAGGCTGCGCTTGCATGGTCGTACACTAAGATTTTTGCCGGTGCTTATCTGTTTAATCAGGTATACCACCAGCTGACCGGCCGTGATTCGGCGCTTGACCCGATCGGCATGATCGTTGATGCGTTCGGATTGGACGACGATGACGACAAGGACAAGAAGAAAAAGTCCGGCGTGGACATTGCGCTTGACCTTGGCGAAAATATTGCGGAACAGATTCCGTTTGTCGGCGGTCTGCTCGGCGGCGGCCGTGTGCCGATCTCCTCGGCCTTCCCGGCTTTCGGCAAGCTGAAAGAGGAATATGAGAACGGCTACGACAACAAGCGCATTGCGCTTGACGCGGCAAAGAGCGCGGCCAACTCGGCGGCGTACCTGCTGCTGCCGTTCGGCGGCGGTGCTGTAAAGAAGGCGCTTGAGGGCGCGGCAACCGTATATGCGGGCGGCAGCTACAGTCTGGACAAGAACGGCGAGAAGATCCTGCAGTTCCCGCAGTACGGCCAGAGTCCGAGAGATTGGGCGCAGGCTATGCTGTTCGGCAAGTCGTCGCTGCAGGGCGCGCAGAATTGGGCGGATGATGATTACCAGAGCCTTAATGCGGACGAGACAAAGGCGTTTGATGAATTGCGTCAGCACATGAACTGGTTCAAGGACGAAAACGGGAACACCATTGACAATTCCGAGGCGGTGTTTGCGGCTATTAAGGCTATGCGTGCCATTACGGACGAGATGAAAGAAAAGTACCCGGACGATTACACGGCGATTGCTGCAGGCAAGAAACGCGAAATGCTGTTTAACGACAACGATCTGAATGAGATTCAGAAAAAGTATCTTGACCGTGAACTGATCGGCAGTTCGGTCGGTGCGTCCGGCGACTACTCCTCCCGGGATATGTTCGACATCAGCCAGAAGGTGCGCGAGGCCCGTCAAGATGATGCGATGGAGGCACTCAAACACGGAATTTCCGTTGATGAGTTTGCAAACTGGGACGGCATTATCGAGGAAACGCTTGCGGATAACGAAGTAGATGCAAAGGATTTTGTCGAAGGACAGAATAACGAGCTGTACAAAAAGAATGAGGCACTTTTGGCAATCCTTAACGAGTACGGTAACAGCGGCGAACACACGGACGCGGAAAAGAACGCGTTTGCGGACTATCTGCTGATCTCTGCTATGGAGGACAGCGACAAGGAACGCTGGGACGAGGTAAAGGGTACGGTAAACGCGACCGACTTTGTGAAGTTTGCAAGCGACATGACGACGTACAACAAGGAGTACAAAGGTTCCGGACTGAGCAAGAGCGACGCTATGCAGTCGATCCTTGACGGTTACAAGAACCTTTCCGACACGCAGAAGGACGCGCTTTTTGGCGTGTACAGCGACAGTGCGTCCGGCAATGCGTTCCATATCTCCAAGTATGAGGAGGCTATTAAGGGCAATTCGTTCTACTCTTACCTCAAGGACGCAGGCAAGAAGGAGCTGCGCTCACTGCTCAACAGCTACGAGAAACATGTGGCGGATAACGCCAAGCTGGACGGCTGGGAGGCCAAGGCGGCCGTTGCCAAGGAGGCCGGTATTTCGCCGGGCATTTACGCGTTGTTCCAGGTCGCGCTGCAGGAGGCGGACACGGACGGCAAGGGATTGAGCCAGGTAAAGGCCAAGGCGGCCGTTGAGTCGGTCGGCGGTCTGACACAGGCACAGAAAGCGTATTTGTGGCAGAGCGCAAACAAGAGTTGGAAAAAGAACCCCTACGGCTCGGCGACGGTTTCCGAGTATAAGTATGCAGGCGGCGAGTTCGCAAACCCGGTTGAGGGCGGAACGATCTCAAGTAAGTTCGGTCCGCGTGACACGTTCGCTACAAGCAACGGTGCCTCGTCCTCGCGTTGGCACAAGTCCATTGACATTGCCGCGCCTGCCGGTACGGCGATTAAGTCGGTTCAGGGTGGCAAGGTAACCGCGAACGGCTGGGTTTCCGGCTATGGATGGACGATTGAGGTAAAGCATGATAACGGGTATGTGAGCATGTACCACCACATGCAGAATCAGAGCAGTGTTGCGGTCGGCACGGAAGTAAAACAGGGGCAGACGATCGGCAACGTCGGCAGTACCGGCAACTCGACCGGTCCGCACCTCGATCTGACGATCACCAAGGACGGCACGCCGGTGGATCCTGCGTCGCTGATTGGCGATTACAAGAACGCAAAGACCGGGTATGTTTACGAGGGATCGCCGGTTTATACGCAGCTGTCCTCGGCGGCTGGCAAAAAGAGCAGTTCCGGCGGCTCGAGGAAGTCGGGAGGCAGCTCCGGCGGACTTAAACAGCTCAAGGGACTTAGCGGGCTGAAAGGATTGGGATTCTGATAAGAAAATATGAAAGCGCCGTCGGTTGACGGCGCTTTTTTTGTCGTTTCGTAAACCTATAACATTTTATGTTTTGACAGCAGCAGTTGCAGCTGGTTTCCGGCGCTACCACACGCGCGTCCAGCATGATCGGATCAACGACCTCTACGACTGCAGTCGGCTTGTTGCTGTCAGGCCGCAGCTGCACATCGCGGCCGTCCTCGATATACTGCGAGGAAAAGATGCGCGCGCCGCCTTCGCCGCCGAACAGTACAACACGTTTGTCAAATACCGCCAGTCCGTCCACGATACGCGGACGACCGATTACGCAGCTGATTTCACATTCAATGCGATAGAAAAAGCGGATATCAACACTGTAGAAACCTCGATTAAACTGAATCCGTTCAACATCAATAGAAACGCAGAGCAGTTCTGCTTCACGCGGCTTTACAGATGCAATGCCGCCGGCATTGATCAGCTCCTGCGCATCGCGGGTGAGATACACGCGAATGTCACGCAGGCACTCCTTACTGCGGCAGGAGTCATAAACCTTTTTGGTGTGGACGCAGACCGCTTCGCGGAAGCCGCCTGCACTGTTGCCGTTATTGCCGCCGATAGGACCCGGGCAGCAAACTTTTTCAGCCATGTATATTACCTCCAAACAAAAATTGAAGCAACTTCAGTATCAATCTATTCGGAGATTTTCCGGGGTGTTACATTAAGAAGTCCCTCTGTACCTTCAATACAGGGGGACTTCCGTCAAAGAGGGATGGGGCTGCTTTATACGTCCATCCAGACGCCTCCGGCCGTATGGCTGCGCACACAGGCATCGACAAAGCGAACGCCGAGCACGCCGTCCTCCACGGTCGGAAAGGTGTCGGTCGTGTTCTCACGACCTGCCTTGCGATCGGAGAGCACATTACAGAACGAACGGTAAATATTCGAGAACGCTTCGATAAAGCCTTCATTATGGCCTGCACCGACGCGGGAAAGCCGCGTGCTGGCATCGAGCAGATAGTCTGCACCGGCGGACAGCCGCTGACTCGGCTGGCTGCGCGGCGTGTAGATCAGGTGGTCGCAGTCGGTCGCGGTCCATTCGAGCGAGCCTTCGGTGCCGATGACGTAGATGCCGCTGTCACACTCGTGTCCAATCGCAATCTGGGATGCCCAGAGCGTACCGGTTACGCCGCCCCCGAAATCCATCAGCACATTTACATTGGTATCGAGCGGCAGATCACGCGGATAGGTATCCATCATCGCCAGCACGCGCTTGACGTGCAGACCGGTAAACTGCGTTACCATCTGCTCTGCATGTGTGCCGAGATCGTTTGCACACAGCGAGGAACCGACCTTTTTCGGCTGAAAACGCCATGCCGAGGTGTCCACCTTGCCGTCAACCGCACCGGAAATGCCCCAGTCCTCCGGATGCTGCACGCGGACGTGCAGAATATCGCCGATTACACCTGCGCGAATCATCTCACGCGCCTGACGGATGAGCGCATAGCCGGTGTACGAATACGTTATGCCGAACAGCAGACCGCGCTCCTCTGCAATGCGGGCAAGCTCCTCGGCTTCCTCAGTGTGGAGCGCAAGCGGCTTGTCGCATATAACGTGGATGTCATGCTCAAGAAAGCACTTTGCGATCTCGTAATGCGTATCGTTTGCCGTCATGATGGAGACAAAATCAATACCGTCCTCACGCGCGGACTCCTTGTCTGCCATTTCGTGAAAATCCGCATACACGCGGCTGGTGTCAGGCAGGTGATACGCCTCAGCGGTCGCGCGGTTCTTATCCATGCTGCGGGAGAAGCAGCCGCAGACCAACTCGGCGGAATCGTCTAGCATAGCGCCCCAGCGGTGGAATTTGCCGATGTACGAACCAAGCCCGCCACCAATCATACCAAATTTCAGCATAAATAATTACTCCTTACATTTTACATATCAAAGTTTACGGCCTCTACCGTTCCCGAGGTCTGTGATGCGATGCTTGAGGTGCTCCTGACCGATAAAGCCGCCCGCACCGATGATACCTGCCGAAATCGTTTTCTTCTCCATGATCCGTGCCTCCTTTTTGTTCTTCGTGGCGCTCTTTATGCCTCTATTATAGAACAAAATTACACAGAGTCACGTCAGGAAATTAACCTGTTCTGTGCAGAAATTAACATCAGAAGTTCATGGAGCGGAATTTACTCGGCGTCATTTTCTCGCGGCTGCGGAATACGCGGGAAAAGTGGCTTGCAGTGTTGAAGCCGATCTGCTCGATGGAGAGCGCCGAACCGGTCAGCAGCACCTTTGCGTGACGCAGACGCTGCTCCTGCAGATAATCATGCGGACGGAAGCCGACGTACCTGGCAAAACAGCGAATGAGATGCGTGGCACTGAAATGGTGTAAATTGGCAAATGTTTCGAGCGTGACCTCTTCCCGAAAGTGCTCGGCGATATACTCGACCGCCGGACGAATCACCTCGGGAATATCCGGCTTGGTGTCCGGCGCGGCAAGATAGCACAGCACGGATTGGATGCCGATCGAAATGCGGTGCTCATTGTACACCTGCTTGTCACCGTAGTAGAAAATCTGCTCAAAATACGGGAGAATCTCATGATTCCCATCAAAGCAGATGCCGGTGCCGCCGGTCAGCAGCCGGACATAAGCCGCGATTTCGCCGCCGGAAAAGTGAAACCAGAGAAGCTCGGTCGGCTCGGTGACGTAATACCGGTGGGGAAGGCGGCAGTCCATGAGTACAAGCTGTCCGGCAGCAGCGTCCGCGCTCTGCTCTCCGCAGAAGGCGTGCAGCGAACCGCTGCGTACATACGCGCACAGGTACATATCCAGAAAATCCCACTTGATCTCATAGCCGGGCACGCACTGGTAGCGTCTGTATTGGATAAGATAATACAGGTGCTCCCGCGCAAACGGAGACGGAATGGTAAAGTCCACACGCGACGAGAGCAGCAGGCCTTTGTCGGGTGGTTTCACAGGCATCACATCCGTGAGAGCATACAAAAATTGTAATGCGGATTTGCTCAAAGAGCAAGAGCGTATCCGGCAGATTGTCTGAAATGCACATGGAAAACGCAAACAGGGGAATTAACCCATCAAGTCCTCATCGGTGACGAAAAACTCGTTGTCGAGTTCCGCGCATCGGCGGTCAAGCTCCGAGGTCGTGCCGAGCGTGCGGCGCACGGCGTCGTACTCGGCTTTCGCGCGGTGGTTCACCTTGCCGGTGCGCGTTGCGCGGATGAGCAGGTTTTTCGGGGTATCGAGCGGCGAAATATACTCAACGACAGACACCTTGTAGCCTTCGGCTTCCAGTTTGAGCGCACGCATGCTGTCGGTCAGCACATCGTTGAAGCGCGCCTTGAATACGCCGAATTTGGTCAGCGGCTCGAGGCCGGGCATGGTGTACTGATCGAGCAGCTCCTTGTGGCAGCACGGCACGCACGCGATGTATTTCGCCTTGGCGCGGATTGCCGTACCGAGCGCGAGGTCGGTCGCAATGTCGCACGCGTGCAGCGAAATCACAGCGGTAACGTTTTTCGGCGGCTGGTACGTCCGCAGATCCGCACAGATGAATGTCATGTTGTGGTAGCCAAGACGCTTCGCCATCGCACGGCTCTCGTCAATAACGTGCTCCTTGATATCCACGCCGATAACGCGGCAGCGACGATGCAGCACCTCGTGGATATAGTAATTCATGACAAAGCTGAGATAGGATTTGCCGCAGGCGCAGTCCAGCAGCACAATTTCGTCGCTGTCATCCTGCTCGAACATGGGCGCAACCAGTTCGACGTAGTGGTCGATCTGATTGTACTTGCGGATCATGTCGTTTTTCAGCTTGCCGTCTGCGGTCAGGATGCCGATCTCGCGCAGCAGCGCCGCCGCCTGATCGACGCGGATGAGGTACTGCCGGCCGCTGTCGAGCAGCGGATTGGCGGCAGCCGCCTTTTCCTCGGCGGTCGCTTCGCGCTCGGTCTGCTTCATCTGTACGCCGCGTGCCGTCACGGACAGCGTAACGACCGTGCTGCGCTCGGTATAGGTGAGCACGCTCTCGTCGTATTTCTCAGCCTGCTCGGCAAAGAAGGCGCAGAATTCAGCCGCGTCTACGCGGCGGTCGCTGCTCTGAAAATGCAGCGTGTAGTCCTCGTCCGCGCGGGACAGCTTTGCGTCAAATTTCTTTTTGCCGGAAACCAGAGTGCAGTCTGCCTGCACAAAAAAATCGCGGTTTTTGGTCAGCCGTGCTGAAATGCCTGTCAGCAGCAGCTTGAGCTTCGCGGAATCTCCCTTTTGCATGAATGTCACAACCTTTATTGTAATGTTTTTTGTTTTAGTATAGCACAACGGAAAGCATTTCCGCAATTCCAAAGTATAATTTGTGGAAACGAGTGAGATAATATTACCGAAATCACAAAAGGAGGTCATTCTCTATGAGTAACGATCGCTGCAACAAGTCTATCCACTGCACGGTGGAGCAGTGCGCAAACCATTGTCCGACCGCTTCTTACTGTGCGCTGGACAGCATTACCGTTGGCACGCACGAGGCTAATCCAACGATGGATCAGTGCACCGACTGTAAGTCCTTCCAGCGAAAGTGCTGCTGATTTCCCCTCGCAATGCAGAAAAAGGAGCCGGATTTGTCCGACTCCTTTTTCGAGTGTACCTATTAAAAATAAAGCGTTGGAATGCGCTGTGCTTTGACCTCGGAATCCGGCAGCACATATTGATTGAGCCACGCCGCAAAGGCTTCCGCGCCGTCGAAGCAAAGTGCCTTTGTGCCGTCCGGTGCAGTGACCCAGTAATCATGCTCGGTCGATGACTGCAGCCATTTGTCAAATTCAACCTGATAGACTCGCGCGTTTTCGGCGACAAACGCCGGAACAGACAGCAGGCACTGACCGTTCTGTCCCAAATCCAGAAAAATAAACGAAGTGTTCTGCGACTGATTATTCATTCTCCATCCTCCATCTTCAATTCTCCGTTTTAAGCTCCGGCATCACCACATGCCGCATGGTAAAGTAGCACGCCAGACCGCCGATGCAGTTGGACACCGGCTCTGCTGCAAATACGCCGCTCACGCCGAGATTCCAGCAGTACGGCAGCAGCAAAGTCAGGGGCACAACAATGAACGCCTTGCGCAAAAGAGAGAAGAACACCGCGTATTTCGCCCGGCCCAGCGCGCGGAACGTACTCTGACCGGCATACTGGAACGCCATCATCACAAAGCCGAAAAAGTAAATGTGCAGCGCCGGAACAGCCGCCGCGACCAGTTCCGCGTCCTGATTGAAAATGCGGATGAACAGGGCGGGGAAGAGAGAGACCAGTATCCAGACAAGCATGGTATATCCGATAGCAATCTGTGTCATAAACCGGATGGCGTCCCGGGTGCGCCTGTACAGCCTCGCGCCGTAGTTGTAGCTGATGGCGGTAGATGCACCGTCCGCGATGGCGAGCACCGGCGTTTGTGCGATCTGGCGCACGGAGTTAAGTACAGTCATGACGCTGATGTAAAGGTCGCCGCCGAAATTGCGTAGAGTAGCATTGCACGCCACCTGCACGAGTGTATCCGTAAACGACATGACGAAGCTGGCGATGCCGAGCACGGTAATGCGCTGGATACACTGCCAGTCCGGCCGGAAACCGCGGAAATCCAGCTTTAGCTCGGCTATTTTGCCGGTTAAGAACTTGACAACCCATGCAGCAGACAGAAACTGCGACAGCACGGTCGCGATAGCAGCGCCGCGCACGCCGAGGTGCAGTGCGAAAATGAAAATCGGGTCGAGCACGATGTTGGCTGCCGCGCCGAGTGCCACGGTGAGCATGCCGGTTCGGGCAAAGCCCTGACAGTTGATGTACGGATTGAGACCGAGCGACAGCATGACGCACAGCGTACCGATCAAGTAAATCACGATGTACGAGGACGCATACGGGTACGTCACCTCACTGGCGCCGAACAGGTAGAGCAGCGGGCGATGAAACGCGATGCCGAGCACGGTCAGTACGGCACCGCTCAGCAGCAGCATAAAGCCGGCGTTGACCATGATGCCTTGTGCGCCTTCCCGGTTGCCTTTGCCGCGCGCCATCGCGCACAGCGGAGCACCGCCCAGTCCGAACAAATTGGCAAATGCGGTAATGAGCGTCACAAAGGGAAAGCACAAGCCGATACTCGCCAGCGCAAGCGTGCCCTCGCCAGGGATTTTGCCGATATAAATGCGGTCTACAATATTATACAGCAGGTTGAGCAGCTGCGCGATGAGCATCGGTGTGGCCACCGCAAGTATCCTGCGGCGGATGCTGCCCTGAGAAAAATCAATTTGCTGCAAACGAATACAGTCCTTTCAAAATCAGAAAAAAGCAGGGAGAAGTCCGAGCTTCTCCCTGCACTATTGTATCACTGCTGCTGATTTTCGTCAAGAATCCAGCAAAATCAGTGCGCGGTACAGTATTTCGCACGCCGTTCGGCGGTCGAGCGGAGTTTCGGGATTCTGCGCCTGCGCCGAGGTGAGCACGGAGACCCGTTCAAGACGGCTCATTGCAGGCTGCGCCCAGTCCTGCGGCGAATGGTCGGACATCGACCAGGCGTACTGCACACCGCTCAGTGTGCCGTCAAGCAGATGATCGAGCACCACGCCTGCCTCGGCCGTTGTGATGGTTTTCTCGCCGCGAATCTCACTCACGCCGGAGACGGTCGCGTAGCCGCTGACCAGTCCGTTTGCGGCTGCGGCGCTGATATACGGCTTGGCCCACGCGGAAAGTCCGCTGTCATCCGCAAAGTCGGTCTGGTCTGTCGGTTCAACGGACAGGTCTGCCGCGGCGGCTGTCATGGCGATGAACTCACTGCGTGTTACCGGTCGGCTGGGATGGAAAAACGCACAGCTGCCGATGGTTTCTCCGGTCATTACACCCTTTTGCGCTAGATAGATCGCCGCGTAATGCGCCGGATCACCGTCCATGTCCGAGTAGGTGAGTCCGGTCTTATTCTTTTTAATTTCAATCGTGATAGCGGCAGGCTGCGCTGTGTTTCCCTCGGCATCCACGGCGGTATAGTGGAAGCTGTCGCGTCCGGCTTTGCGGCCCGGTGTGTAATATAAGGTACTGCCCTCAATCTTCGCTGTGCCCAGCCGCGGCTTTTCGGTAAGCTGATAGAGCACTACGTCGTTATCTGCGTCGGTCGCGGACAGTTCAGCCTCCACGGCGATATCCGCGCAGGTCTGCGCCGTGACCGGCTGCACCACCGGTGCATTGTCCGCCGCCTGTGCAGTTACTGCGGCAGCGCCGATCAGTCCCGCATAGGCGAGCACGGTTGCGAGCAGCACCGCAATGATGCGAATCTGCCTGTTTTTCAAAATCCTTCACCCTTTCCGGTCGTTTCTTCTATCGGAAAGTATGCACGCGGCTGTTAAATTTTATACCGGATCGGCAGAATTCCGGTTCGTGTATGTTTTCTTCCTGTCGGGAAACGGAAAATTCCGCAAAAGCCCTTGCCGAAAACGCAGAAATGTGGCATAATTCTATTATATATACATTGGGAAAACAGAAAGGAGATTGGCGATGGAAAATCATCAGCTTGTTCTGGTGCTCGACTTCGGCGGTCAGTACAATCAGCTGATTGCACGACGCGTCCGCGAACATAATGTTTACTGTGAGGTCAAGCCCTATAAGACCTCGATTGAGGAGATCAAGGCGCTCAATCCGATCGGCATCATCTTTACCGGCGGTCCGAACAGCGTTTACGAGGAAAAGTCCCCGAAGTGTGATCCGGCTCTGTTCGAGTTGGGCGTACCGGTTCTGGGCATCTGCTACGGCTGTCAGCTTATGGCGCACACCCTTGGCGGCGAGGTAACCGCAGCACAGGAGGACACCGCGCGCGAGTACGGCAAGACCGAAACCTTCTACAACACGGACTGCAAGCTGTTCAAGGGTCTGCCGGAGCAGGGTATTTCCTGGATGAGCCACGGCGACTACATGGCAAAGGTGCCGGAGGGCTTCGAGCTGGTTGCTCACACCGATATGTGCCCGACTGCTGCCATCGCTGACGAGAAGCGCGGCTTCTACGGCGTACAGTACCATCCGGAGGTAAACCATACTGAGAACGGTTCGCTCATGCTGAAGAACTTCCTGTATGAAGTCTGCCATGCAAAGGGCGACTGGACCATGGGTGACTACAAGAACAGCTCCATCAAGGCCATCCGCGAGAAGGTCGGTGACGGCAAGGTTCTGCTGGCGCTGTCCGGCGGCGTTGACTCCTCGGTTGCAGCGGCCCTGCTGGCTGAGGCAGTAGGCAATCAGCTGACCTGCGTATTCGTAGACCACGGTCTGATGCGCAAGAACGAGGGTGATGAGGTTGAGGCAGCTTTCTCCAAGTGGGACATCAACCTGATCCGCATGAACGAGGAGGACGCGTTCCTCGGCGCTCTCAAGGGTCTGACCGATCCGGAGGACAAGCGCAAGGCCATCGGCGCACAGTTCATCCGCACGTTTGAGAAGATGGGCAAGCAGATCGGTGAGCAGGTCGGCAAGATCGACTATCTGGCACAGGGCACTATCTATCCAGACGTGATCGAGTCCGGCAAGGACGATGCCGCTGTCATCAAGAGCCACCACAACGTAGGCGGTCTGCCGGATTTTGTGGACTTCAAGGAGATCATTGAGCCGCTGCGCATGCTGTTCAAGGACGAAGTTCGTCAGCTCGGCTTTGAGCTGGGCCTGTCCGAGCAGCTGGTTATGCGTCAGCCGTTCCCGGGTCCGGGTCTCGGCATCCGTATTACCGGCGAGATCACCAAGGAGAAGTGCGACATTCTGCGTGAGGCAGACGCAATCTTCCGCGAGGAGATCGCAAATGCAGGCCTGGACAAGGAGATCAACCAGTATTTTGCCGTTCTGACCAACACCCGCACCGTAGGCGTTATGGGTGACAGCCGCACCTACGATTACGCACTCGCGCTGCGCGGCGTAACCACCAGCGACTTCATGACCGCTGACTGGGCGCGCATCCCGTACGAGGTGCTTGATAAGGCTTCCAGCCGTATCGTAAACGAGGTTGTCGGCGTAAACCGTATTGTTTATGATATTACCAGTAAGCCGCCGGCTACGATTGAGTGGGAGTAATCCCCAAAAGGCCAAAAAGCCTTGAAAATGCTGGAGTTTTGCGTTACGGAATTGCCCCGTGACAACAAAATGACAACATTTTAGATTATCCAAGAATAAAGAGCTATCTGATTTCTGTTAGAGAAGTCAGATAGCTCTTTTTGTTTTGTCTGAATTTAATCGTTCTTCAGCCTGTCTTTGAAAGCCTCCACCAGCGCATCGCTGAGCTGCTGGGACGGCACTTTCACATAGCCGGAGGTTTCGTCATATTTCGGGTAGTTATAACGCCACTTGTCGTAGTCCTCCCGGTTGATTTTGCCATTGCGGAGCTTTTCTGCCTGCTGTGCCCACGCTGTGAGTATTTCGGAAAGCTCAGCGGC